>OLPX01001779.1_pt1 | contig 14232 bp, 11 predicted proteins | sample 1672491 | NCBI WGS metagenome assembly OLPX01 (sample SAMEA3136692, study PRJEB25190) | human gut metagenome | biome: human gut; feature: human-associated habitat; material: faeces | place: Austria | collected 2013 | reverse complement strand
TTTTGTGTTCTGAGGGCCTCTCGCTTTTTTACATATTCATGGCATCCTTTCGCCTCAGAAGCATGTAAAAGCCTCGTAGCGCTTCCAACTGCCGGGGCGCCTTTATAAATCAACTTTTTCAAAGCGTTTTGCAGAAATTTGATATGACAATAAAACCAATACGCCATAACAGATCGTCCCGGTGATTAAAACCGGCAGCTGCATCAGCAGATGCCCTGGCTGGCAGCTGTCCATCCAGGCAAGTGCCGGAACATGGGCCACAGTTTCTATCGCTACCATGAGAAAAACCATAGGAATTGCTGCAAGGATAAATGATTTTCCGACTTTGTAGCCGCTTTTATAAAATGCCGTGAGAAATACCAAGTCGAACACCGCATATAAGATAAATCCAAAACCATACCATGCAACGGTTGCGTCTAAACCTACGGGGTTATTTGCTATATTCATGGTATTTCGCAAAAGTGCAAACGGGATAGAGAAAAGCAGTTGAAATAGCTGAAAGAAAACGACAAGCAGGCATTTCCCCAGAACACTTTCCCGTTTTGTTACTGGTAAAACGGCTGTGTACCAGACATCATTTGTTTCTCGCGCATTCAAAAAAGTGATGTAAGGTGCTAAACAGCCAAACATAAAAATTACACTGTAAGGATAGGATGGCACCAGAACAAGACAGCCTAAAAAGGCAAAAACAATTGAGGTTGGATGGGCTACAAGCCTCATTTCCTTATACAGTAATGTCATCGTCCCATTCACTCCTTTCTGTACGCAGCATAATTTCTTCCAAAGTGAGCGGCCCCGAATCATCTGGGGTTTTCAAATGCTCAAAGGAACAGCAAAAATGTATCTTTATCTGCGCTTTGCAATACCCGCCCATTCTGAATATAGGTAATATCATCTGTACATCTATCCAAATCAGAAGTAATATGTGTAGAAAACAGAATAGAACATTTTTCGTTTTTCACAATTTGCCGAAAAATATGAAGCAATTCCTCACGGGATACCGGGTCCAGACCAGAAGTCGGTTCATCCAAAATCAGTAACTCGGCATGATGGGACAATGCCAGTGCAAGCAGGTATTTTACTTTCATTCCGTTTGAAAGTTCTTTGAATTTTTTACTTTCATTCAAAGCAAAACGCTTGATATATTTTTGATACTGCTCCTCATCCCAGTCCGTGTAAAATTTTTGAGTAACAGCCGTAATAGTAGAGAGCTTCTTCAACGGATAAAAGTCAATCCCACCAAACACAACGCCTATGCGTTGCTTGCACTCTTTTTCATACTGATAGAAATTCTTTTGGAACATGGTGACATTCCCACTTTCTGGCGACACCATGTTGAGAATAGCCTTTAAGGTTGTACTTTTCCCCGCTCCGTTTTTACCAATCAGCCCCATAATACGGTTAGGCGCAAGAGAAAAGCTGACATTTTCCAGAGCAAATCCGGGGTAGTGCTTATTGATACTCTGGACGCTCAATACAGCTTCCATTATTTTTTCTCCTTTCCGTCTTGTGTATCTGCCATATTCAAAGCAGTTTTGAATAATTGAGCAATACCCAGAAAAAAATCTTCTTTCATCAGTGCAATTCCCGGATGTTCCGGTTCTTCATCCCCTAAAACAACTAACATATCTCCGGGCTTAATTTTGAATACGTCTCTGGCCTGCTTGGGAAGTACAATCTGACCGCGTTCCCCCACACGAACAGTTCCGAATATGTGCTTACCCTTAGGCGGTATGCTTTCGCCAGTCTGCCCTTGGTCGTAATGGATCAGGTCGTCGAGTTCCACATCATATAGTTTTGCCAGCGCGTCACAATTCAGGATATCGGGTACTGATTGGCCTGATTCCCATTTTGCAACAGCCTGCCGGGAAACACCGATTCGCTCTGCTACCTCTTCTTGGGAAAATTTATTAAGTTGACGCAGTGTAGTCAAATTATAGGCGATATTACTTTTCTGCATTTTCATACTTTTCACACCTCCTACTCTCATTATACGCTTGACTTTTCAAAAGTTCTACCAACTATGGCAAGCAAAAAATGTTATGTTTGGTTGCGTAAGTATAATAGGTGATACAAGTTGAATAAAAGGAAGGCTCGATACATCGCTGTATCGAGCCTTATCGGAGCCTTTCTTTATTGTAGAGGTTTTTCATAAGTGAACCGCCCCATAGATTTTTGCAGCAAAATCCAGGCGAGTACCGCACAAACCACGCCAAGGCCCAGCAGAATCCAGACATTCATAAGAAGAACACCGGTAAACTGTCCCACGATCAGCAGAAGCAGCGGAAGGAGCAGGAAAACGGCAACCTGCTGAGATTCCTCCACACTTTGCGCCTTGGCAGAGCCCCGAACGATAAGGGTAACGGCAATCAGGGAGATCGCAGGAGACACCAGCAACAACACCACCAGCCAGCTGATACTGGGAAGTAATAATCTGCCCATAAGGAAAAACAGTTCTGTTTCGATGACCAGGAACATAGCCACGAATGTGATCAGCGAGACAAGCATACTCAAAAGGAAAGAAGCCCATACCTTTGCCCGAAAAATCTGCTTGAGAGTAAGCGGGCAGTAGAGCAATGTTTCAAGGGTATGACGTTCTTTTTCTCCCACAAAGGCACTGGCCGCCATAATGGAAGCGGTCATAATGGGAATGACCAAAAAGAATACCGGCAGGATATAATTCAGAATCATGCTGGAGAGCGTAAGCTCCAAACTGTCCATGCGGGATGTTTCGGGGAGCAGGTCCAGCAGCCTCATAATATCCGGATCATCCGGTATGAAATGGATGGTAATCAAAAAAATTGAGGGTAGCACAATGGTCAGAATCAGAGGGACGATTAAAAGAGCGATAAATAATCTGCGGTTGGCCGCGAGACCACGAAAATCCTTTTTGATGATCGCATACATTGTAGTTTTCATATCCCTCGGTCCTCCTTTCTGCCGGTAGTCAGCGCAAAATAGATATCTTCCAGACTGGGTTCCATGAGATTGACAGAATAGATATCTTCACCAGCCTCCACGATCTTTCGCACCAAACCCGGAATTTCTTTTTTATCCCGTATATTGACTTCAAATTCATTGGCTCCGCGCTTAATAAAGTTCAAACCGTCCGGAACAGCCGACGCGCAGACACAAAGCGTTTTCGTCGTAAAAACCTGAGCGCGTAATTCTTCCATGGTGCCCGAAGCCAGAAGTGATCCCTGTTCGATCAACCCGTAACGGGTGCAAATCTCCTGTGCATACCTGAGCTGATGGGTACAGAGGAAAATGGTGACTCCCTCTTTGCGGGCCAGATTTTGAATCATCTGGTTGACATTCTGCGCACTTTCCGGATCAAGGCCGGAAGTCGGCTCGTCAAGAAAAAGAACTTTGGGCCGATGCAGCAATGCCCGTGCCAGAGAGAGTCTCTGTCTCATACCGGTAGAATAGGTAGCCAGTTTCCGATCCTTCGCCTCCATCAGATCTAATTCCCTCAGCAGCAATTCTCCCCGCTGCTCTCCTTCTTTTTGCTTTAATCCGAAGGCTGTCGCATAGAACAACAGGTTTTCGATACCGGTCAAGTTGTTATACATCTGTGCGTGTTCTGTCACAATTCCTGAAAGCAAATGTGCTTTCTCCGGCTGGGTATGGGGATTGACTCCCAAGATCTCACAAGAACCTCCAGAAGGGGTAAGGACTCCGGTAAGAAGTTTTACAGTTGTTGTTTTCCCTGCGCCGTTAGGACCCAGAAAACCGAATACTTCCCCTGCACTCAGCGACAAGGAGAGCTGCTTTAACGCTTCTTTCCCGCCGGTATATGTCTTAGACAGTGATTGTATGGTAACAGTCTCCATTTATTTTCCCTCCTCATTTGCCCTCAATCGGTCAACCATCGCCTGAAACCGTGGGTTATTTGCCAAGGGCAGAAAGGCGGGGTTTTCACTGAGAGCCTGTGTGATACTGTGCCGGATCAGCGTTTCATCTCTTGGCGGAAACGATCCTAAAACAAGCTCGCCTTCCAGCCACTCATCCAGAAGATTAAAAAATTTGTCCCCATGCAAATGCAATGGGTAAATATCGCTGACGGCAAGCTCTGTATACTGCATGAGAACATCCAGCGCCTGTTCGGTATTTCCAAGTGCCATCCAGTCCTGCGCAATCGTGATATAAACTCCAAAAAGGATGCTGGGGTGCAGCGTTTTCATTTGAAAAATATCTGCTATGCGATAAAACCGTTCACAGGCTTCTGCAAACTGCTCCGTATCATTCAGGCATAAGTTTAGATAGGAAGGGAACAAATCTAATAGGACCATAATCTCTTTGTATATTCCGGCCTGAAGGATCTTTTTTGCCTCCTGGTCATTGCCGGTCATTCGATATGCGGATGCCAGCAGTGGTTCCGGAGAACCGGCCTGCATTTCAACTGGCTCCAGAATATCGATGGCTTCCGCTGGACGCTGGAGCTGAAGAAGGCAAAATGATTCCATTAACAACGCTTCTTTTTGGAGATTCGGTTCGTCCGCCTCGGTCCTGACGCGGTGACACCATTCCAGGGCCTTTTCCATGATTTGTGTCACCTGCTCCGAATTGGAAGCCTGCGCTGCGTGATTGATTAAAAGTGTACCCAACTGAAACAGCAGAGGATAGCAGGAGTAATACTTCTTTGCCGTTTCCAGGCATTCAGCCAGAACATCGTCAAAAGGCAACACGGAAAAGTCCTTGGAAAGGCGGAGATAGAGTTTCTTAATCTCCTCTTTTTCCATCTGCGGCTCATATCCGATCAGTTCATCAATGGTGATATCAAAATAGGAAGCCAGCTGCGGCAACAACGAAATATCTGGTAAGGAAGAGTTTGTCTCCCATTTAGAAACCGCGCCTTTTGAAACGCCAATATGGGTCGCCAGTTCTTCCTGAGTAATTCCCCGTTTATGGCGGTTTTCAATCAGAATCCGGCCAAGATTCATTTCTTTCATCCTGTTCACCTCCCAGTAGCCTTATTATACCGAAAGAGGGACCCCGATACAACGGAGACGTGTTTCACTTTTCTCGTTAGAATCAACTGTCAGGAAACTTTCAAAGGCATGTAACGAGAAGAAAAACTTGGACGATAACTGCAACAAAATATGCGAATACCTTAGATAAAAACAAACACGCCCCCTGCACCGGTTCACTATCGTTAACAGGGTGGCGTGTTCATCGTTAATGGGGTATCCGGTGCATTGTTACATTGTATCAATTTCAGAGTGGCAACGGACCCGGCCTGCGGCACGGCGGGATTTCTGGTATCTGCTTCGGAGTATATCCGGCGGCACTATGAGGACACCATGACCAGCGAACAGTGGGAGCATTTTGCCGGGGACGCCTTTACCGGCTTTGATACCGACCGCACCATGCTACGCATTTCTGCCATGAACTTGATGCTGCACTCCATTAGCCACCCGGAAATTGACTACAAAGACAGCGTTTCCAAGCAGAACCAGATCAGCGACAAATTTACCATCTGTCTGGCTAACCCGCCCTTTAAGGGTACTGTGGATGCAGAAAGTATCAGCGACAACTTGAAAGCTGTCACCAACACCAAAAAGACCGAGCTGCTGTTTTTGGCATTGTTTCTGCGGATACTGAAAAAGGGCGGTCAGTGCGCCTGCATCGTACCGGACGGCGTGCTGTTCGGTTCCTCCAAAGCACATAAATCCATCCGCAAAGAGCTGGTAGAAAATCATCAGTTGCGGGCGGTGATCTCCATGCCCTCCGGCGTGTTCAAGCCCTATGCGGGCGTGTCCACAGCGGTGCTGGTGTTTACCAAAACCGGCGCGGGCGGCACGGAAAACGTGTGGTTTTACGACATGAAGGCTGACGGCTTTTCGCTGGACGACAAGCGCAGTGAAATCGCGGAGAACGACATTTCCGACATTATCGAGCGATTCCACAATTTTGAGAAAGAAGCTGACCGTCAGCGCACTGAGCAGAGCTTTTTTGTGACGAAACAGGAAATTGCGGACAACGACTATGACCTGTCCATCAACAAGTACAAAAAGGTGGAATATATGCCGGTAGAGTATCCTTCTACTGCGGAAATTATGTCTGACCTGCACGCGCTGGAAATTGAAATCACCGCAGGCCTGGCGGAGCTGGAGGAGATGCTGTGATGGCGAGGTTGGGGGATGTTCTTACAATTAGAAATGGTAAAAATCAGAAGAAGGTTGAAAATCCTAATGGAAAATATCCCATATATGGAAGTGGCGGAATTATGGGATATGCAGATGATTATATTTGTGAGGCTAATACTGTTGTAATAGGTCGAAAAGGCAGTATAAACAACCCCCTTTTTGTAGAAACGCGTTTTTGGAATGTTGACACGGCTTTTGGATTATGTGCTGATCCCAACAAATTGCAGCCTAAATATCTATACTATTTCTGTGAGAAGTTCGACTTTGAACAGTTGAACACAACCGTGACAATTCCCAGCTTGACAAAAGCAAACTTGCTAAAGGCTGAAATCCCCCTCCCGACTCTTGACGAACAACGCAAAATTGCGGCGGTGCTGGATAAGGTCAGCGGCCTGATTGCCAAACGCCGCCAGCAGCTGGACAAGATGGACGAGATGGTCAAGGCAAGGTTTGTGGAGATGTTTGGGGATACAGTTCTCAATCCATACGGTTGGGATAAGAATTTCTTAGGAACGGTATGTGATGTTAGAGATGGAACTCACGATTCACCAAAATACTACGAAACCGGATATCCTCTTGTAACATCAAAAAATGTGACAGTTGGCAGAATTGACTTATCAGATTGTTCTTTGATAAGTGAAGCAGATTATAATAAAATCAATGAACGTTCTAAAGTTGATATAGGCGATATAATTATGCCGATGATTGGAACAGTTGGAAAACCTGTAATTGTGGATATTGAACCAAACTTTGCGATTAAAAATGTTGCACTAATTAAATTCAAACAGGTGTCCAAAGTTTTGAATATTTATATTCGAGCTTTGCTTCAATCAGATTATTTTGATGATGCTGTTCTTAACAAAGTAAGAGGTGGAACTCAGAAATTCATTTCTCTGGGAGATATAAGAAAACTTGAAGTACTTACGCCACCGATTGAACTACAAAATCAGTTTGTAACCTTCGTCGAACAGACCGACAAATCAAAATTGGCAATTCAGAAGAGCCTTGATAAGCTAGAAACGCTGAAAAAGGCACTGATGCAGGAATATTTTGGGTAAAAGGAGGGCTTACTATGTCTGACAAAGAATATGAGCGAAAATACAAAGAGGACAAGCCTGTTGTCGCAATATGTTATGATTTTGATAAAACATTGTCTCCTGATGATATGCAGGCACAAGGCTATATTCAATCCGTTGGATATGACATACCTGACTTCTGGAAAAAATCAAATTCTCTCGCTTCCGATAATGAAATGGATCAAAATCTTGCCTATATGTATGTGATGAAACAGGAGGCAGAAGGAAAGGTTCTGTTTACAAAAAAGACGCTCGCAGAATATGGCGCCAATGTTGAACTTTTTCCGGGGGTAAAGGAATGGTTTGAGCGTATTCGTGAGTATGGAAAAGAAAAAGGAGTTATTGTTGAACACTATATTATTTCTTCCGGCCTTAAAGAAATGATCGAAGGGACTTCAGTCGCAAAAGCCGGGGCTTTTGAAAAGATTTATGCCAGTTCTTTTTATTACAACGATAGCGGTGTGGCAATCTGGCCGGCCCAAGTTGTAAACTATACCAGTAAAACTCAGTTTCTATTCCGTATCGAAAAGGGTGTCTTGGACATTAACGATCCGGCTGTAAATGAATCTTTTTCTCCAGAGGAAATTCGCGTTCCTTTTCGCAATATGGTTTATATCGGCGATAGCGACACAGATATTCCATGCATGAAACTTGTTAATTCGTATGGAGGCCACTCTATCGGTGTTTACAATACAGAAACCAAGGACAAGACAAAAGTTTATAAAATGATGCGTGACGAGAGAATCAAATATTTTGCTCCAGCCGATTATAAAGAAGGCACGGAATTAGATTTTCTTGTAAAATCGATTATTGATCGAACTGCGGCGAACGAGGCACTGGAAACACTGCACTATAAGTATAAAATAGAGCGAATCAAAGCGGACAAAGAAAGCAGCGAAGAAACTCGTAAAAGAACTGATTTACTCATCGCATTGGAAAATAGTAGCAATTTTGCAAATACACATACTCTTATCCGAGAATTACAGGAAATTGATAATTGGTCTTTTGAGGAAAAAGAAATTTTATTTCATATTGCTCTCAGTAACAGTCAGGTTCGCTACATACTGCGTGATTCAGATGTGAAAACCTTTTATAATAGCCTGTTAAAAAGTATGAAAACTATGACATTGGAGTCGCAAGAAGTTAAGCACATCTTAGAAAGCGATGATTGAGGAGGTGCGCTATAATGAACTTCTCCTTCCTCCAGCAAAAAACTGAATACGCCCTTTTCGCTTCCGCCTGCATCGAAGCGGAAAAAATCTACGCCTCCGCTCCTGCTATGTGCGCGGTGGGCTGCCGCAAGGCGCTGGAATTGGCGGTCAAGTGGGTCTATTCGGCGGACAACACCATGAAGATGCCCTATAAGGATAACCTGCAATCCCTTATCCACGAGCCCACCTTCCGGTTTGCTGTGGACTACAACACCTGGGGCAAGCTTCCCTTTATCATCAAGCTGGGTAATCTGGCGGTACATACAGAACGGAGTGTGCAGAAAAATGACGCCCTTGCCTCCCTGCGGGGCTTATTTGAGTTTATTCAGTGGATCGACTACTGCTATGGTTCCGATTATGAGGAACGCACCTTTGACGAAAGCTTGATTCCCACCGAAAAGGTGGTTGTGGACACCAAAAAAATCAAGGAACAGGAAAGCCTGCTGGATGAGAAAGATGCCCAAATCGAGGCGCTTCGCAAACAGATCGAGCAATTGTCCGCACAATACACTGCTGAGAAAGAGCAGCACCGGCAAGAGCGCGTCTTCCAGCCGGAAGACCTTTCTGAATTCCAGACCCGCAAAACTTATATTGATGTGGATATGAAACTCATGGGATGGAAATTTTCCGGCCCAGATGCGGATGTGCAGGAGGAATATCCGGCGGAAGGTATGGCCGGTGTGGTTGGCCAGAGGGGCTACTGTGACTATGTCCTGTTTGGAAAAGACGGCCTGCCGCTGGCCGTGGTGGAAGCCAAACGCACCAGTAAGGACCCAAATATCGGGCGTAAGCAGGCGGCTTTGTATGCGGATTGCCTGGAGCGGAAATTTGGCCGCCGGCCCATGATGTTCACCACCAACGGCTTTGAAACGTATTTCTGGGATGATCAAAGTGGCCCCCCGCGAAAAGTCAGCGGCATTTTCAGCAAAGATGACCTGCAAAAGCTGATGAACCGTCGTACGGAGCGGCTGGATTTAATGAGCATTCCCATCGACGACAAAATCACCGACCGGTATTACCAGAAAGAAGCCATCCGGGCGGTCTGCGGGCCGATCGAACAGGGATTCCGCAAGCATCTGCTGGTCATGGCCACCGGTACCGGCAAAACGAGAACCGCCTCCAGCCTGACCGATGTACTCAGCCGGGGCAAATGGGTAACAAACATCCTGTTTCTGGCCGACCGTACCGCGCTGGTAAAGCAGGCAAAGGACGATTTTAAGAACTATTTGCCGGATATGTCCCTGTGCAATCTCTGCTCCAATAAGGATGACCGGAATGCCCGGATCGTGTTCTCCACCTATCCCACCATCTTAAATGCCATCGACGACACCAAATCCAAAGATGGCCGCCAGCTGTTCACTCCGGCACATTTTGATTTGATCATCATTGACGAAAGCCACCGGAGTATTTTCAAAAAGTATCGGGCAATTTTTGAGTATTTCGACGCCATGATGGTGGGTCTCACCGCCACGCCGAAAACCGATGTTGACCGCAATACCTACGACTTTTTTGAGATGGAACACGGTGTTCCTACCTATGCCTACGATTATGAAACAGCCGTGTATCAGGATCATGTGCTGGTGCCGTATTATAATTATGAGGTCAAAACGAAGTTTCTTGAAGAGGGCATCACCTACGATGATCTGTCCGATGAGGACAAGGAACGGTATGAGGACGACTTTATCGAAGACGACATGATGCCGGATTTCATTCCCTCTGCGGCGCTCAACAAGTTTGTGTTTAATGAAACAACCGTGGATATCGTGCTGCAGGATCTGATGGAACGCGGAATTAAAGTCGCCGGCGGCGACCGGTTGGGCAAAACCATTATCTTTGCGCAGAACAAACGGCATGCAGAGTTTATTCTGGAACGGTTCAACAAACTGTACCCGCAGTATCATGGCATATTTGCTCAGCGGGTGATCTGCGATGATGCTTATGCGCAGACGATTATCGACGATTTTAAACAGCCGGAAAAAGAGCCGCATATTGCGGTGTCTGTGGATATGATGGACACCGGTATCGACGTTCCGCAAGCGGTGAATCTGGTATTTTTCAAAAAAGTGCGCTCCAAGGCGAAATTCTGGCAGATGATCGGCCGGGGCACCCGCCTGTGCAAGGGATTGACCTGTGTGGATCAGATTGATGGAACGTACACGGATAAACGGCGTTTCTTGATTTTTGATTACTGCGGAAATTTTGAATATTTTCGGGAGCACAAGAAAGGCTACGAGACCAGAGAGACAAAAACGCTGTCAGAAAATATTTTTGGCAAGCAGATCAAAATTGTCATGGCTTTACAGGAAAGTGCTTTTGCCGGCGAAGACTACCAAGCGTGGCGAGATGAGATGGTCGATACCTGCCACAAGCAGGTTGCAACTCTCAACCCGGATCTGATTGCCGTAAAATTGCAGATGCAGATTGCGGAGAAGTATAAAAAGCTGGATGTCTTTGTTTCTCTCAGCGAAGGAGACAAAGGCGAGCTGCTGACACAGATTGCACCGCTTGTCCGCTCGGAGGAGGCCGATGAGTTTGCCAAGCGTTTTGACAACTTCATGTATGGTCTGATACTGGCTCATATCGAGCAGCTGCCTTCTTTTAAGTATGCCAAAAAGCAGTTGTGTGATATAGCCGTACTACTGGAAAGCAAAGCCAGCATTCCGCAAATCAAGGCAAAGCTACCGATACTTGAGGAGATTCATACCGATGCATTCTGGGATACTAATGATATTCTGCTGTTTGAAAAGGTGCGGAAAGAACTGCGTGATCTGATCCGTTTTTTGGATGAAGGTGGAGGTGAGCAAAAGCGTATTGTCACCAAACTGACCGACCCGATTATTGACAGCCAAGAAGGCGTTCAACTGGATGCAGCCTATGACTTTGAGGATTATCGCGCTAAGGTCAACCGCTATGTAAATGAACACGGGAACACTCTTGCGATTTACAAGTTGACGCACAACATTCCGCTGGCTATGGGCGATTATCAGGAGCTGGAGCGGGTGCTAACCAGCGAATTGGGCAGCAAAGAAGATTATGTCCGAGAGTTTGGTGACACCCCCTTTGGCTTGCTCATTCGCAAGATAGCTAAGCTGGATCATAAAGCGGCTATGCAGGCGTTTTCCGTCTTTATCAATGACCAATCTCTTAATCAAAAGCAGATTGCTTTTGTAAACAAAATCATTCATCATATTGAGCTGAACGGATACATGGAAAATGTTGCGGAACTTACCAAACCGCCATTTGATAAGCCAATCAGTTTCATCAAACTATTTGATGCGAAAACCCGAACCGCTTTGATGGAGACAATTAATATGATTCGAGAAAATGCAATTCAGATTGTAGCGTCATAATACCGAAAAAACAGAAGGACAGGCGTTTATACCTGTCCTTCTGTTTTTATGATAAATTTTCTGAAAAAATAATAAATCCGAACCCATCGCCAACCGGCACAAGATTCGGATTTATTTGTTGTGGTGGACCCGAAGGGGATCGAACCCTCGAACCTCACGGATGCGAACCGTGCGCTCTCCCAGCTGAGCTACGGGCCCATAACGTCCGCTGTGTGCGGACTTTTGTGTCGATCAAACTCAACGGTGACTATTATAGCATACTCTTTTGAAAAAATCCAGTCCTATTTTCAAATTTTTCAAACTTTTTTCTCGGAAAACAGCTGAATGTTCAGCCAGCGGTTCGAATACAGCCGGAACATAAAGATCATGCCGCGCACAATGAGCTCCACCGCCATCGCAATCCACACGCCGATCAGCCCGAGCTGCGGTGCGAGCAGCAGTGAAAGCGTGATGCGCACGCCCCACATTGTGATCAGGCTGATGATAAACGGCGCCTTCGCATCGCCCGCGCCGCGCAGAACGCCGGTGACAACGATCGACGCCGCGAAGAGCGGCTCTGCAAACGCGACGATGCGCAGCACCTGCGCACCGAGCGCCATCACCTCGGGGTCGGTGGAGAAAATCGAAATGAGCTGCGGCGCAAGGAAAAACAGCCCGGCGCCGGCGAGCGTCATAATCATAATGCCGATGTACGTCGTGATCCGGCTGAACCGCAGCGCGAGATCCTTCCGCTTCGCGCCGAGCGCCTGCCCGACCAGCGTCGTGCCCGCCGAGGCGACGCCGAATGCCGGCATGTAGCTGACCGACTCCGCCGTGACCGCGAGATGATTTGCCGCAACCGCCGCCGTGCCGATCGAGCTGATCACACCGGTGATCACGATGTTCGCCGTGCTCATCAGCGTGCGCTCGAGCGCGACGGGCAGGCCGAGGCGCAGCGCCGTACGCAGGCAAGCGCGTTCAAAGCGAAAGCGCTCCTTGAGTGAGATGTGCAGCGGCCCGCGCCTGCCGCGGAAAATCACGAGCAGATACAAAAGGCTGACGATCATCATCGAAAACGCCGAGCCGAGTGCGGCGCCCGCAACGCCGAGGCCGGCGCCGGGCAGTGTGACGGCCACCCCAAAAACCGCCGCCGGGCGTGTCGGATAAATGAGGAGAAAATTCAAAATGATGTTGAACACGTTGATCAGCAGGTTCAGCACCATCGGCGTGCGCATATCGCCCGCACAGCGCAGAATGGAGCTGAGCATTACCGAGCAGAAATTGAAGGGCAGCGCGATGCCGATGATGCAGAAATACACGGTCGCGTCCGCCCGGATGGCCTCCTCCGCGCCGAGCAGCTTCGGCAGCGGGAACGAGAGCGCCGCCGCCAGCACCGCGAGCAGAACGCCGAACAGTACGACAAATTTCAGCGCCTGCCACGTGACGCTCCGCGCCTCTCTTTCCCGGCCTGCACCGATGTGTTGGGCCACCTGCACCGAAAATCCGACCGCCGCGGCATTTAAAAAGCCGTTGAACATCCACGTCGTGCTGGCCGTGAGCCCCACGGCCGCCGTCGCGCCGGAGCCCAGCGTGCCGACCATCGCGGTATCCACATACTGCACCATCGTGATCATAATCTGCTCGACGATCGCGGGCCACGCCAGCGAGAGCACGGCGATAAAGGACGTGCCGAGCGGCGGCACGCCCGTGTATTGCAGCAGCCGTGCTGCGGCATTCTGTTTCATTTTGCAGCTCCCCCCTTTTTTGCTTCCCCTTAGCGCCCGCGGGCGGCCAAGCTGGCCCGCAGGTCATTTTCCGCATCCGGCTGCCTTGCCGGATGCAGTCATCAGCTATTTTCTTTATTGATTGCGTCGATAAACGCGGGAATGAGCTGCTTTTTGCGCGAGACGACCCCCTGCAGCCAGATCGTGCCGGCCTGCGGCGCGCGGCCGAACGCCTCCTGCACGAGCTGCTCCGCAGCCTCGCCGTAGCACATCAGGCGCGTCGATTCCTCCATGATATTCGTCAGCATGAAATACATCATCGAGAGGCCGTGCTCGCGGCAGGATTTCTCGAGGTACGGGCGCAGGCGCTTCTCGATTTCGTCGAGCTCGCCGCCGCTCATGCTGTTGATCTGGCCGACGCCGAACGTCACGTCGCCAAATTCGAACTTCTTGTAGTCCTGATAGAAGATCTCCTCCGGCGTCTTGTCCTTCAGATTGCTGCCGGCGGTGAACATCTCGATGCCGAACGCCTGACAGTCGATTCCTGCGATCGCACTGAGCGCGTCCGCCGCCATGCGGTCCATCATCGTGCAGGTCGGCGAGCGGAACACGAGCGTGTCGGAGAGGATCGCGCTGCACAGCAGGCCCGCGATCTGGGGCGGGATCTCGAATCCCTTTTCGCGGTAGATCTGGTAAATAATCGTCGCGGTGCAGCCGACCGGCTCGTTTCTGAAATAGACCGG
>OLPX01001775.1_pt1 | contig 14250 bp, 12 predicted proteins | sample 1672491 | NCBI WGS metagenome assembly OLPX01 (sample SAMEA3136692, study PRJEB25190) | human gut metagenome | biome: human gut; feature: human-associated habitat; material: faeces | place: Austria | collected 2013 | reverse complement strand
GCTCCACGGCAATCCCCTGCTGGCGGATTGGGTGACGGATAAGATCGGTGACGAGTGGATTACCAACCTGCCCCACATTGAAAAGCTGGCGATCTACGCCTCCGATTACAAGTGCCAGCAGGAGTTCATGAACATCAAGTACCAGAACAAGATCCGCCTGGCCAAGTACATCAAGGAGCACAACGGAGTGGATGTGGACCCGCGCTCCATTTTCGACGTACAGGTCAAGCGCCTGCACGAGTACAAGCGCCAGCTGATGAACATTCTCCACGTGATGTACCTGTACAATCAGCTGAAGGATAACCCGAATATGGATATGGTTCCCAGAACCTTCATCTTCGGAGCCAAGGCTGCGGCGGGTTACAAGCGCGCCAAGCTGACCATCAAGCTGATCAACTCCGTGGCGGATGTGATCAACAACGACAAGACGATTAACGGGCGGCTGAAGGTGGTGTTCATCGAGGACTACCGGGTAAGCAACGCGGAGCTGATCTTCGCGGCGGCGGACGTCAGCGAGCAGATTTCCACGGCCAGCAAGGAGGCATCCGGCACCAGCAACATGAAGTTCATGCTCAACGGCGCCCTGACCCTGGGCACTATGGACGGTGCCAATGTGGAGATCGTGGAGGAAGTGGGAGCGGACCGCGCGTTCATCTTCGGCATGTCCTCCGACGAGGTGATCCGCTATGAGAACAACGGCGGCTACAACCCCATGGAGATCTTTAACAACGACCAGGACATCCGCCGGGTGCTGATGCAGCTGATCAACGGCTACTTCTCACCCCAGGATCCGGAGCTGTTTCGGGATATCTACAACTCCCTGTTAAACACCAAGAGCAGCGACCGGGCGGACACCTACTTTATCCTGAAGGATTTCCGCGCTTACGCCGAGGCCCACAAAAAGGTGGACCGGGCGTACCGCGACGAGGCCTGGTGGGCGGAGTCGGCTATCCTCAATGTGTCCCACTGCGGAAAGTTTACCTCCGACCGCACCATCGAGGAATATGTGAGAGATATCTGGCACCTGAGCAAGGTACAGGTTGAAATGTAAGTAAATGACAAGCTACAGGGGGCTGTGCCGCAGCGGGAACGGGCACAGCCCCTTGGAGTCGGTGCGGCAAGCCGCAGACAGAATGCGGCCAGGGCGCGAAAGGAGCTTTCCCATGAGACTGAAAGACAGAATACCGGGAGATTTCTATAAGCTGTTCGCCAGCAAATACAGGGACAATTACATATGTTTTCTGCTGGCCATTTACGAGGAGACGACCAGGCTTTACTCGGCGCTTTGCCTGACGGAGGCGGAGTGCCGGGCCGTGATCGACGAGTGTATGGAGGCCGAGGGCCTGATCCCCGCCGAGGACGAGGAGTTCGAGGAGGGGGACAGTCTGATTTATAGTCCCGGCTCCACACGCTTTCTGTACAATCTGGCCCAGTGGGGGTGGCTCAAGCGGGATTTCGACGAGCGGACCAACAGCTATTTTTACTCCTTTCCCGGCTACAGCCTGACTTACCTGGAAACCTTCCGCAAGCTGTGGAGCGAGGAGGAGGATTTGAGCCACGAGAGCATCCGCTCGGTCTACAGCCTGCTGCACACCTACCTGACGGACCGGGAGAAGGACGTGGAAATCCTGGGGGACGCTTTAAACGCCTCCAAGCGGCTTTTGCAGCTCCTGTCCAACATGCAGGACGGCATGCGCAGCTATTTTGACGAGCTGTCCAGGCAGAAGGACATCCGCGGCATCCAGGAGGTGCTGGTGGACGAGATCAATAACACGGACAGCCGCAAGTACGCCCTGCTCACCAGCACGGACAGCTTTTACCGCTACAAGGAGGCGGTGAAGGAGATCGTGCAGGAGATTCTGGAGGACAACGAGGCCCGCAGGGAACGGATGGAGCGGGAGTTAACCGCCCTGCAGCCGGAGAGCGCCCAGGCGCTGCGCCGCCGCAAGAACATCGACCGCAGCCGGGAGGCGGACTCCCTGGTATATGAGACGCTGCGGGAATTCGATTTCATCGAGGTCAAATACAACCGGCTGATCGAGCAGAAGGCCGTGTTCGCCGCCCGGGCCAACGCCAGAATCCGCTACCTGCTGCGGGAAGGCGAGGAGGAGGACGACAATCTGATGGCCTTTATCGGCGTGCTGCGCCGCAGCCCGGACCAGGAGGAGATTCTGGCAAAGCTAAGGGAGAGCTACGCTCTGACGGCCCTCAGCCGCGTGGTGGGGGAGAACAGCTTTTACGCCAGGCGGGATGAGAAGCGGGCCTTTGAACCTGCGCCGCCGGAGCTTCCCGCCGCCCCGGACAGCAGCGATCTGACGGACTTTGTGGTGCGCCCGGAGTACACCCAGAAGGAGATCGACGCCTTCATCCGCAAAAACAGCCGCGGCGGGGCGTTTTCCGTCACGGAGGACACGGTTTCCGGCGTTGCGGACCTGGAAAAGCTGCTTTTTGTCTGGCGGGACGCGGCGGCCGGGGACGGCGGCATGAGGATCACCGGCACCGACAGCGATCCCATCCGCAAATTTGGCTGCAAATACACAAAATTCACCATGGAGAAGAGTGAGAACAGCGATGATTGAGTACGTGAACAGCTTAACGCCCCAGGAGGCGGAGGAACTGAAGAGAACCATCCGGGATTTGATGCGCCAGAGCTGCATCATTGAGACCAAGTACGATACGGACCGGGACTGCCTGAAGGACAATCCCCGCTACCGGGTCTGCATGCGGCATCGGGAATTCCTGACGGACTATTTCGACATCATGGGCTGCACCCTGGTGTTTGACCCCCAGGACCATTTTTTCCGCCTGTCCGGCGACGGGGTGGGGCTGGAAAAGTTCAGCGAGACCACCACGCTTTTTATTCTGTTGATGAAGCTGATCTACAAGGAAAAGATCATGGGAGAGGGGCTTAAGGCCACGGTGACCAACCTGGAGGAGCTGCGCCGCCACGGCGTGGACACGGGGATTTTAAACCGCAAGCTGACGGACCGGGAGGTCTACGAGGCCGTCTCCGTGATGAAAACCCACCAGATGCTCGAAATCCCCTGCGCCATCGGCGATCTGGAGGACGACACGCCCATTTACCTGTACAACATGATCAACGTGTTCTGCCGGGGCGCGGCGGTCACGGAGCTGTACCAAAGGTATAAAAAGCGCGAGGAGGAGGCCGCGGACGGGCTGCTGCAGGAGCGGCTGAGGCTGGAGGAGCAGGGCGGGGCGGCCCGGGAAGGAGCGCCCGGTCTGATCCGGGAAGCAGCGCCGGACGCGGTCCAGGAAGGAGATACCCAGGATGAAACCCTGTAAGAAGATCATTACCCGCATGTGCATCAACAACTGGGGCGGAATCGGCCATCAGGTGATGGAGTTCAACGAGTATGTGAACCTGTTTTCCGGCATGAGCGGCTCCGGAAAGTCCACGGTTATGGACGCGATCCAGGTGTTGCTCTACGGCAGCCTGTCCCAGAATTTCCTCAATAAGGCGGCGGACGAGAAGAACCGGCGGACCGTGATGACCTATCTGCGGGGCGCCCAGAAGGACGGCACCTCCAACCGCGGAAACCGGGATTTCTGCGCCAATCTGGTGATGGAGATACGGGACACTCAGGACGAGTCCTACCGCTGCATCGGCGTGGCCTTCGACGTGCGATCCGGAGACCTGGACATCAACAAGTACACATTTTTCTCCCACGACGGCATGCTGGATCACAGTCTGTACCGCAGTGAGGAGGGGATTCCCCTGATGGTGAAGGAGATCGCCGATCTGGTAAAGAGGCACCAGAAGGACCCCAAAGGCCGTCTGCGGGGGGAGGACATCAACCGGACCTACCCCACCAACGACGCCTACCAGACCGCGCTGTACGACCAGATTTTCGGCTATATCGACGGCAAGCGCTTCATCACCATGGAGAAGAGCGCCGTGGCCTTAAAAATGTCCAACGGCGTGGGCCAGTTCATCAAGGATTACATGTTCCCCAAGAGCAGCAGCGAGGCCATCGAGAAGATCAGCCGCCAGCTGGGGGATTACACCGATATCCGGGACACGGTGCTGGATATGGAGAAGCGGATCGACCTGCTGGCCGCCGTGCGGGAGTCCGACGGCAGGCTGACGGTGGCAAAGGCCGCCGTGCTCCAGAACGAGTACATTTTAAAGCGCCTGCGTCTGACGGCCATTGAGGAGGAGCTCACGCGGCTGGAGATCGAGCGGTCCGGCAAAAACCTGCTGCGGGATTCCCTGGCCCAGAAGCGGGACCTGTTAAAAGCGGAGATGGACTGGATTCACGGGGAGCTGGTGGAGACCGAGTCCAGCTTAAAGGCCAGTGACTACGGGAAAATGAAGGAACAGCTGGCCCAGCTGGACGAGACCATCGTTCTGTTAAACCGCAACTGCGCCGCCTGGGACCGTTTCGTGGCATCCCTGTCCAAATGGGAAGAAAATGAGGCCGTCTACGATCTGGTCAGCAACGCCGCGCTCCAGTCCATGGAGGATTTGCGGGACCGGAAGGCGGACGCGGACACCCTGGACGCCCTGCGGACCGCCCTCAAGGAGACCATGGAGGAGATCAACGAGGCCCGGGACAACCTGGCGGATGAGCGCAGGGATGTGAACCGCGAGCTGAAGGAGAAACGGGACCGGCTGGCGGACTGGAAGAGCGGCCAAAAGTCTTACCGCAACCGGCCCGGCTTAAAGGAGGCCAGGAGGGAGCTGGAACAGGCCCTGTTCCGGGAGACCGGCTCTAAGGTGAGGGTCAGCATCCTGGCGGACACCTTCGATGTGCGGGACCCGGAGTGGAAGGACGCCGTGGAGGGGCGTCTGGGGCGGGTGAAATACAGCCTGATCACGCCGCCGGCATTTTCCCACACAGCGGCCGTGCTGTTTCGGGAGATGAAGCAATTCGAAAATGTGGACCTGCTCCACGTGGCCAATATCGTGAGGGACGGGCAGGAGGCCAGGGAAAACGCCCTCTACGAGGCGGTGGAGACCGATGTAGACTATGTGGACGCCTGCCTGCGGCATTTCCTGGGAAGGGTGATCAAATGCCGGACCGTGGAGGAGCTGGAGCAGGTGCGCGACGGCGTGACCGCGGACTGCTACTCCTACAGCAACTACACCCTGCGCCACCTGCTCAGCAAGGACTACCGGGACAACGCCTGCATCGGCAAGACCATCCCCAAGTCCCGCATCGACCAGCTGGAAGCGGAGGTGAAGGCTTTAGAGGAGACCGGACGGGAGCTGACCGGGCGGATCACGGCCCTGGAACAGGCCCGGAGCTACGAAAATCTGTCCCAGGAGAACGAATATTATCTGGACCTGTCCGGGGCTGAGAAGGAGCGGAAGAAGCACGAGCTCCGCCGGGAAAAGCTGGCACGGGAGATTTCGGAGCTGGAGCAGGGGGCCATGCGGGAGCTGCGGGAGCGCCTGGAGGAGACGAAAAAGCGCTACGCCCTCAAGGAGGACGAGTACACCCGGGCCGGGAACGAGTTCGCGGCCGCGGAACGGGAGCTGGGCACCATCGAGGCGGACCTGCGCAACCAGAAGGCCCAGCACGCGGAGGCGGAGTACGGCTTTACCCCCAACCAGGCCGAGGACGAACGGATCGCGGAGCGCCTTAAGGGCCGCAGCTTAAACGGCTACCGGGCGGAGGCGGCCCGGGCCCTGGAGTCCGCCAAGTCTGATGTGGAGAACTACACGGGGGAGCGCCAGGCGGCGCGGATGAAGTTCAACCTGGCCTACAGCGCCTGCGGCCTGACGGGCACCGAGGAGTCCAACAAACCCTACGAGGATTTGTACGAGCGCTACAGCCGCCAGTATGTGGAGGAGTATAAGGAGGAGTTCGAGCGGAAATGCCGGGAGGTGTACCGCAGCTTGCGGGACAACGTGATCGCCACCATCCACGGGGACATCAAGGCCGCCTACCGGCAGGTGCGGGAGGTCAACCGGGTGCTGGGCGCCACGGCGTTTTCGGACAGCGTTTACAAGATCGGCATCACGCCCGCGTCCAACGAGAACAGCCAGTTCTACGAGATGCTCACCGCCCCGGAGCTGGACAGCAAGGTGGTGAACGAGGACGATGTGGAGGGGCAGATCAGCTTTGGCGACGACGTGTTTGAGCGCAAGTATGAGCGGGAAATCAGCCTGCTGGTGGAGAAGTTCATCCCGGACCGCACCGGGGACGAGCGGGAGTCCGCTAAAAAGCGGGCGGAGATGGAGAAGTTCGCGGACTACCGCAATTACCTGACCTTCAACATGTACGAGGTGACCGTGGATGAGAGCGGCCAGGAGAAACGGATTCCCGTGGACGAGATGGCGGGCAACGACTCCGGCGGCGAGGGCCAGAACCCCAAGTACGTGGCGCTGTTCGCAGGTTTTGCCCTGCTGTTCGCCCACCAGAACCACCGGGACAGCCGGATCAAGATCGTGCTGCTGGACGAGGCTTTCTCCAAGATGGACAAGACCAGAAGTTCGGTGTGTTTAAATTACGCCAGAAAGCTGGGACTTCAGGTGATCATCTGCGTGCCGGACGAGCGCCTGATGACCCTGGTGAAAAATGTGGACTGCGTGTACGGCTTCCGCAGATACAAGAATCAGATTTCCATGCTGATGATCGACAAGGGAAGCTATCTGGATATGCTGGAGGGATCGGATGAGCAGGGAAACGAATCAGAGCCAGAGCAGGAAACGGAGCAAAGGCAGCAGCGAGAGCCGCAGCGGGAAAATGACGCTGTTGGAATGGATACTGAAACAGAATAATACCCCGGGCTGGCGGACCGGCGTCTCGTCCGGTGAGCGCCACCCACAGATCACCCAGGAGGCTATTGAAGCCGTGGGAAAGCGGGAGCTGCTGGAACAGGCGGCCGTCCTGGAGGGAAGCGGACTGATCGCGGTGGACTGGCGTGAGATGAGAAACGATATCGCCAGAATCCACTACCGCCTGGAGGACGTGGGCCGGATGTATGAGATGGCCGGGATTCCCGATCCAAGGGAGGCGCTGGCCCGGGCAGGGAGTCTGGTGAGACAGTACCGGGCGTGTTTGGAGAATGAGGATTTCAAGCCCTTTTACGATAAACTGCTGGAGCAGATCGGGAAAGGGAGTCTGCCGGAATACGTTGAGAACGAGGACTTTTTTCGGGCTCTCAACGCGGTTGCGGACAACCGGGAGAGCCTGTGGGAGACCCAGTTCAGCGCCCGGGTGTTCGGAAACGCCAAGTATTTTGGGAAGAATCTTCGGAAACCGGTTTTGCGCAAGCTGTGCCGCTACGGCTCCGCTGTGGAAGACGGCATGGAAGAGGACGAGGTGTTTGCCGAGTACGGGATCATGAGCTATTCCCAGCAGCTGGAGTGCAAGGGGCCGCTTCTGGTGGACACGCCGGACCGGGAGGGGAAGCGCCGCCTGGCCTCCGGGGAAAATTTTCCCCTGGGGATGGTGCTCAACGCCCGCACGCTGGCGGCGGCAAGCCCGGTGGGACTGCCTGGCGTCCGGCGGATGATTACCATTGAGAATAAAGCGAATTACGAGTCCATGGAGTACAGTGGGGATACCCTGTACATTTACTGCCATGGATTCTTCTCGCCCAAGGAGCGGCGTTTCCTGCGCAGGGCGGAGGAGCTTGCAGGGCCGGAGACGGAATTTTTACACTGGAGCGATATGGACTACGGCGGAATCCGCATTTTCCGGTTTATGAAGGAAAAGGTGTTTGCGCGGGTGAAGCCGTTTCACATGGACGCAGGGAGCTTTGAGCGCTACCGGCTGGCCGGGGCGGGGATTCCGTTGGAGGAGAAGAAGCGGCAGAAGCTTTTGGCCCTTGACGTGCCGGAGCTGGAGGAGTTAAAAGCCTGTATTTTACAATACGGGCTGGAAATTGAACAGGAAAATCTTTTGGAAGGAAGGCAGGAAACCCATGTATGATAAACTGACCCAGAGCGACATCGACAAGATGATGGAGGAGATCGAGCACCGGAAGCTGGTGGTGCGCAGGGAATGTTTGGAGGCGGTGAAGGAGGCAAGGGCTCACGGGGATTTGAGCGAAAACTTCGAGTACAAGGCGGCCAAGCAGGACAAGAACCGCAACGAGAGCCGCATCCGCTATCTGGAGCGCATGATCAAGACGGCGAAGATCATTTCCGACAAGTCCTCCTCGGACGAGGTGGGCCTGAACGACACCGTGGAGGTGTATATTCCGGAGGACGACGAGACGGAGCGCTATAAGATCGTCACCACGGTGCGGGGAAATTCCCTGAAGGGGCTGATCAGCATCGACTCGCCCCTGGGCAAGGCGCTGCTGGGCCACAAGGCGGGGGAGACGGTGTATGTGAAGGTGGACGAGCGCTTCGGCTACGAGGTGGAAATCCGCTCCATCGACACCACCACCGAGGGCGAGGAGGAGACGCTGCGAAGCTTCTGATCCCTGCGCGGAAAGAGGGGGCGTGATTTTCCGCACAAACTTCAATAACATGACAGAATGATGTCGTGTTTGGCGTGGTATGATAGCGGAAAAGGAGGAAATTACCGATGGCATTTGATTTCAAGAAAGAGTACAGGGAGTTTTATATGCCCGGGAATCAACCGGAGATTGTCACGGTGCCGCGGGCGGGCTACATTGCGGTCCGGGGGAGCGGGGATCCCAATCAGGAGGGCGGGGACTATCAGCGTGCGGTGGGCGTTCTGTACGCCGTGGCCTACACCATCAAGATGAGCTACAAGGGCTCCCGCCGGATCGAGGGCTTTTTCGAGTACGTGGTGCCGCCTCTGGAGGGCTTCTGGTGGCAGGAGGGCACTCCGGGCGTGGATTATTCGGACAAGAGCCGCTTTAACTGGATTTCCGTGATCCGCCTGCCGGATTTCGTGAAGCGGGAGGACTTTGAATGGGCGGTGGAGGAGGCTTCCAGGAAGAAAAAGATGGATTGTTCCATGGCGGAGTTCCTGACGGTTGACGAGGGGCTGTGCGTGCAGGTCATGCATCTTGGATCCTACGACGACGAACCGGCGACCGTGGCCGCGCTGGATGCGTTTTTAGAGGAAAACGGATATGAGAACGATTTCTCCGGGGACCGCCTGCACCATGAAATCTATCTGTCCGACCCGAGACGGTCTGCGCCGGAAAAGTGGAGGACGGTGATACGGCATCCGGTGAAGATGAAGGGGTAGAGCCTGGGGTATCAAACGGGTTGATTTGACTTTGCCTTATTGGTATAAGGCGTATTTCTTCTTTCGCAGTTCTTAATAGTGGCAAGCAGGATTTCGTGATACACAAAACGATTTTACAGGAATACATATACTCCTGTCCTGCTTGTCGCTTTTTTATTTTTGTGATGCCAAACTTTATAAAACCATACGGCTGCTTGCTATGAAACTTCTTGTCACATTGTGATGGCGAAAATAGGACCTTATTTTACCATTTGACGGAGGTACTATGATATGGAAATACTTAAAATAATAAAAGAAATGGCGTCTGCCGCAAGCCGTATTTACGTTCTTAGCTGGAAAGCTGTATACCATGATATTGTACCTGAAAAATATTTGGATGACCTTTCATTAGAACATTGGACTACTTTTTTGCAGAATTTTTCCTACGATGGTTTTGTGCTAAAGGTGGATGGGCAATTCGTGGCTACCCCTTCCATATCCCCCGCGGGGGATGAATCAATGTGTGGATGGGGGGAGATTATTTCTATTTACGTTTTGCCAGAGCAAGCGTGTAAAGGATATGGTAAAGTGTTGCTTTCATTTGTTGTAGCGGAACTGCGCAGTCGAGGCTCTTCAGACATCTATTTATGGGTATTGGGGGACAATCAGCAGGCCAGAAATTTTTATGAGAGAAGCGATTTTGTGTTTAATGGCGACAAGATGACTGTCAATATCGGTGGAAAAGAGCTCATTGAGGTCAGATATGTTTACAACGTTCCGGCATTGAACAAATAACCGCGGGCGTCCGGCTCTGACAAGAGCAGATCAAAACTTTTTAAAACGGTACTTGATTTTATTTAAGACAAGCGTAGTATATGGGCGTAAGACGGATGTCTTAAATATTGTTGAGGAGGTAAACGTGTGGAGAAAATGAAAAAGCTGCCGGACATGGAGTTTGAAATCATGAAAGTTGTATGAGCTAATAATCCGCCTATCACAACGCCAATCATTATGGAACAGTTGGGTAAGGATAAAGCGTGGAAGATACAGACGGTCGTCTCTCTGATGCTGCGGCTTGTCGAGCGCGGTTTCCTGCATTCTGAAAAACATAGGAAGGAGCATTTCCTGCTTGTCAGTAAGGCGGATTATCTGAAGTTTGAAACCGGCAACTTTATGAAACAATACCACGACAGTTCAATTTTAATCTGATCAACACCGTATATGACGATAAGGCCTTGACGGATGAGGACATTGACGAGCTGTTAAAATGGGCGAAGGAACGGAGGGATTAGGATGAAGAGCTTTATCGTCACGCTGCTGATTTGCTCCGCTACCATGTTGGCGCTTGATGGCGGCCACACCGATTTTAGCAAAGAGTTATTCTGTGACAGGGCGTTACTACGTATGGCTGATCCTTGTGCTTGGGCTGATTATTCCCTTCCGGCCCCCACTGGGCAATCCCGTTCTCTAGATCGGCCTGCCAGGATATACGGCCATGCCGGTGTTCCACTTTGGAAATGTAGCCCCCCCTGAATTAGCCCGCGTTCCTGTCAGAGACGCATTCTCTCCTGAAATATCCAATATTCTATGGTGGCAAATTGTAGTGGTGATATGGTTCGCCGGTGTGCTTTTGTTTTTGGCTTGTCATATGCACAGGCACCTCGGCTTTATGAAACTGGCGGCGCGCTGGAGCGAAGTGGTCGCGTATGAACAGACGCTGGCGCTTCTCGAAAGTCTTAAAACGCAAATAGGGGTGTCCCGGAGGAGTGGATTAAAGGTCTGTGGCAGCGCTGAAAGTCCCACACTGACCGGTTTTGCCAAGCTCTATATCCTGCTGCTAAACGCAGATTTCACATTGTAGGAGCTTTTATTTATCCTAAAGCATGAGTTGGTTCATTTCAAACGCAGGGATCTGTGGTATAAAAGCCTGGTATTGGCCGCTGCAGCAATTCATTGGTTCAATTTCCTTGTGTATCTGATGGTAAAAGTTATTGACCTTCAGTGTGAATTGTCCTGTGACGCGGAAGTCGTACGCAGTAAGGGGGTTGACATCCGCAGGTCTTACGATGAAACGATTATTGGTGTTGTGAGATATCATTCCAAATTGAAAACAGTTTTATCAACTAATCAAGGATTTGTTCAATCAAGGATATGAGCTAAAAGAAATCTGGACGTTGTGTTTATGGTGTTGTATTGCTGCTCACGGCGGCTACTGGGGTCATTTTTCCAGCAAGAGCAGAGGCAAGAAATCCGTCTGAAAACGCAAGCGCATATGCGGAAATTACGCCGTGGATTGCCGGTGCGTTTCTACCCAATTCCGACATCTATGCCAAATATAGTGGTTTTGGAATCGCAATTTCAGAGGATGGAAAAAGCTGTTCTATAACGGACAGACGGTGCGGTTGTTTGCCGATGAGGGGGCGGATGCCGAGGTGTTCTACCTGGATGAGACCGGGAGCATGAATTTATCGGCTGACAGGAGCTCTGCGGGTGAAATAGTAGGAATTGAAAGCATTTCGGCATAAAAAGCTCAGGAATACCAAGACGCTTTTTTTACTGAAGAACTTGGCGGTTCTGCTCCGAATGTGCATGAGATTGCCAAGGTTCAGGAAAGCGTCCAAGCGGGCACGAACAAATATGAAGAATACCGGCCATTTGGCGTCATCTATTCTGTAACGGACGGGGTATTGCTCTTCCAGGGACAGCGTGTGAAGTTCCTGATCGATCAGACCAGAGATGAGGGCGTTTACGCGCTGTGAACAGACGATGCCGGAACCATAAACTTAGCGGTGCTCCGCGGGACGCTTCCAGTTACATCACGGGGATGAAGAGCATAACGAATGAAAAAGCACAGGAATATCAGAATGCAGCAGATCCTCAAATTGATTTAGACAGGCTGGTGGGGAAGTTGGAGGCGAAAATGAGCGCATTATATCCGGACCGTATTGAATAATGTGATGCCGTGGAATTCTAGGAAATATTAATAGACTTTAGGGGAAGAAAATGATTCTTGCGAATTATTTTCTTCCCCTAATCAGATGATGCATTTCTTGACAACATGATATTAAATCTTATTCAAGGTATGGCTTTAAATATTGGTCAAAATGGTTGGTTAAGTCCTGGTTTGTCATATGGGGACGCCACATAAAATAATTTTTATTATAGGCATCAAACCAAAACGCAATCTCGCGATTTCGTTTTGGATCTCTTGTAATATCTCCTTCAAAAACAACCCAGAAAGGAAGAATTTCCCGAGTCGTAATTTGCCCAATTTCTCTATAAGCGGACATAAGACCAGGAGTAAATAATTTGCATAATCTTTCATGAGCATTTCCGCGACCAGCACTCGGATCTTTGCCCTCAACCCAACCATCTTGACGCTTGATTTCTCCAAAAAGGATCTTGTGAGTCTTTGTATTTTCAATCGCAAAATCTGGTGATACACCCCATTTTGTACTATTTAGATCGATAGAAGGATTGAAAATTTGTGATATAACTTCATCTGGCAAAATAACACCTGCGTATAAATTTTTTAAATGTTTTGGCTTTTCGTGCAGGACATATTCTGTTCCTTGAAAATGTTTATAAAATGCGGAATAAAGATTTTTTTCTGCTTCAGCGGCTTTTGCGCCACCTTGCTCTTGCCAGTAGTCTCTACCACTCAATGCTCGTTTTCCCATAGCGATATTTCCTCATAATCCTTTAAACAGTTCTTCTAATGACATATTAAAACCTTTTGCAATTTTTTCTATATTGTTGATTGAAACATTTCTTTTTCCGCTTTCGACAGATGCATAATAGGTTCTATCCATATCAATTAAGAGTGCAAATTTTTCTTGACTAATACCTTGGATATTTCTTATTTCTTTTATTCGATGCCCAAAACGTTTTGTAATCATAAAACTTCACCTCATTAAAGTTTTCATTTTAAGAATATACGGGAATTGTTTATAAGACAACGGATTATGAGTAACGGTCGGTTGACTTTTTTATTTGCGTATTGTATGATTATGAGTAACAATATTGGAAGGATGATCAACAGGATGACTAAAAAGATAGATCAGGAAATTACGGCGTATTCACTATATAGCAAACAAGCAAAAGTAAGAACGAAACTAAATCCATTAGAAAATGTCTATCCGAAGTTACCGGAAAAAAAGTATCAGGTTATTTATGCAGATCCACCTTGGGATTATGCTGGAAAAATGCAGTATGATAAAACAACCATAAAAGACGAAAATGTGGGATTTGAAAAAAAAATTTTTATTAGTTCAGCCACTTTTAAATATCCCACTTTAAAAATGAAGCAGTTAAAAGGGCTGAATGTAAAATCGATCGCAGATGATGATTGTATTTTGTTTATGTGGACAACAGGCCCGCAAATGGCAAATGCCGTAGAGTTAGGGGAAGCCTGGGGATTTGAATATAAAACTGTTGCATTTGTATGGGATAAGATGAGACACAATCCTGGTAGATATACGCTATCTCAAACAGAGTTTGTGTTGGCCTTTAAAAAAGGACGCTTTCCTACGCCAAGAGGGGCAAGAAATGTACGCCAGATGCTTGCTGTTCCAAGAGGAGAGCATAGTCAAAAACCAGTTGAGGTAATTGATAGAATAACCCGTATGTTTCCGGTTCAAGAAAAAATAGAATTATTTGCAAGAAAAAACTATATTGGATGGGATAACTGGGGATTAGAAATCCCAGATTCAAAAATAGAAATACAAACAGGTATTGGAGAGTAATACATTTATCAAAATTAATATATGCAGCTATTGCTCGCCTGCTATGCAGGGAAAGGGAAATTTTTAGATATAAGTAACTCCTGTGTTTTAAATGGAGAATTTTGTGGATGAAATTTGAATAGCATGCGAATTTGAAATTAAATATGAGAGCCGTCGTTTCTGGTGTCATGAATCATATATAGATACGGTAGGGAAAAATACAGGTGCAATTAAAACGGTATAATAAGTAGTAAGAAGATTTGTAATATAATTAAATATCACTGGTAGAAAAAGATCGACCAGCTCAAGGGGCGAAGCAGGCCACCGGTTAAGCCGGTGGTCCTGACTTGCAGTAGTATTAAATCCAATATAAGAGTAGCAAAGTAGCCGCTTCCGTCATCCCT
>OLPX01001753.1_pt1 | contig 14426 bp, 12 predicted proteins | sample 1672491 | NCBI WGS metagenome assembly OLPX01 (sample SAMEA3136692, study PRJEB25190) | human gut metagenome | biome: human gut; feature: human-associated habitat; material: faeces | place: Austria | collected 2013 | reverse complement strand
TGCCGTTTGCAAATCTGTAGGAGGAAATTTTCTCAGATATATTCCGGGTTCTCCCGAATCGAACAATCAGGCTTCGGAATGCATTCTGTCCTCTGGTAGTTTTAAAGGCATAGACAGCCAGGACGGCAATGATTATAAGAATACCGATAAAAATAACGGAATGCCGGTCAAGAAAGGCTCCGATATGCAGAATGGCCCCGGAAGGGCCAGTCATTTCGCTGCCAAGCTGCTTGAATACCTGATTGAAGACAGGCATGACTTTTGTAATCAGGACGATAATTACGAGAATCATCATAAATATCATGATAAGCGGATAAGTAACCGCGTTCTTGATGGTCTGCGCCAATGAGGCCTCTTTTTCATAGTACTCGGCCAGCGACTGCATGACATCATCCAGGCGTCCGGTCTGCTCGCCGATACGCACCATATTAAGCAGGTATCCGGGAAAAGCGCCCGTCTTTTTTAAAGCTTCATGAAGAATGCCAGTGTGGGTCAGCACATCGTTCATAACGGTCAGCAATTCTTTTTCATCGCTGCCCCGCGCATCTTGCAGCATGATCGAAACTCCTTCAATGGAAGAGATTCCGGACTTTAAGATCATTGCCATCTGGGAACAGAAGGAAGCAATCTCTGTATTTGATAGTGGCGTAATATTTTTCTTAGGCATAAGGGCTCCTTTCCTTAGGCATAGTATTAATATGAGTATTTTAGTACATAATGGCTTCCGTCGCCGATGTATTTGCCGACAGAGGAAGTATTGTTATTGGCAGCAAGCGTGGGATCCATCAATTTCCAGGAAGTGCCGTCAAATTCAATGATATCGTCTATCCAGCCAGTGTCTTTGGTATAAGTGCTGATCCAGGCATGCAAGGCTTCTCCGGAATATCCTACTTCAAGTTTTGTAGGCATGCCTTGGGAGCGAAGCATGGCGGTCATTACAGAAGCATAGTCGAAGCAGATGCCGGTCCCTGACTTGAGCGTATCATCAATGTCAGGCAGGTATCCATAAGTAACACTATTCGCCTTTGCAGTATCATAAGAGATATTCTCGATGACATAGTGATAGATGTTCTGGATGACTTCCAGATCGCTGTAAGCATTCTTTGCCAGTTCGCTCCCTTTGATAACCGTCTTTGAACCGGCAGTAAAGGATACATATTGATTGGGATAGAGAAATGGCAGGAATTCATCTTCAATTGCGACATCGATATCCTGGGATAAGGCGATAAGGTAAGAGTCGCCTTCCACATTTTCCAGCACCTGTATCGTGTAAGCGCCATTTCCGGCAGAGAGGGGGAAGGTGGTATAGGCTCCCCTGTCTATCAGCAGGTAGGTATAAGGAACCTGATCAGGTCCGGTTATCTGTACCTTCACCTTTGGGCAATCCCCGGAGTAGCTGACCATAATGTAGCCCTGGGATGTGTTTGATGCATCTATGGATGCATAGTCGTTATTATAAACGACTGTCCCATCCGCACAAGGCGTAAGAACCTTGGGAGCGGAATCTCTGGGAGGGACCTTATGCTCGCTCTTGGCAACAGATTCCTTGCCGGAACAACTGCAAAGGAGAATACATGACAGTATAAAGGTGATACAAGTCAGACTTGTAATACGGCTCATGTCGGTAATCCTCCTTAATTCAATCATCATTCTTCAATTGGAGAGACAAGAAGCTTCAGTTCATTTCCTGCGTGGTCCGGAATGATTACAGATGTAGGCGTCTTTGGGATCCGGAAGGTAATGATTCCTTCTTCTATGTCATAGGATTCTGGCTTCAGGCCGCGGATATTTCCGTAATCAATACCGGAATAGGTATCCTGGACCACCAGATATATCAGGTCGTCTTGGGTATAAGATTTAATAAATTCAGGCTTATCCATATCCAGATGCGTTACGGTATAAGTCTTGACTGCTGTCTGCCCGTTCATAGATACTGCCTTGATCTTTAACTTCCCATTGGAAATGATCTCAGCCGTATACTTTTTGGAACCGGATTTGCGCAGAGGAACCGGCGTGCTGTTATCAAGCGTTGCGTTGACGGAGCGCACCGGAAGCAAACTTTGGATGCGGATCACATACAGTGCATTAGATGCCGAGTCTACATTCGTGCGTTCTGCCACAATGGAAGGCTTAAGAAACAGGAAGGGCAGAAGCAGAAGAAGTATCAGGAATATACAGGCGGCAGCCTTCTCCCATCTAAATCCAGGCTTCTTATAATTCTCCCAAGATTCAAGAATCTCCACAGGGATTGTGGCGGGTTCCATATCACGCCTGGCAAAAATATGATTAAGCAATTCTCCTGCAGCCTGCGGCTCCAGATCTGGAATCTTGGCTCGGAGAAAGTGCGAGGGAACATGATCCTGCATGGATGCTTCATGGCAGATTCGATAATTGATCTCTTCCAGCCAGGATGCAAGGCAGCGCGAGTCATCGAGCGATTCTATATTCTCAAAGGCGCATGTATAGACATCCTTCAAGATAGCCTGCGCCAGAAAAGGATCTTCAATATATTGGCAGGCATAACGGTACTGCTTTCTGTAGGTGGCTGCGTACAACTCGGCAAGGGCGTCGCTGTCGTCCTCTTTTGCCTTCTTTAACAGTCTGTCCAAATATTCATAATCCAGTTCAGCCATAAGACAATTCTCCCTCCTGCATTATGATGATTTGTAAATCCGGTTATTGGCAAGAGCGATAAGCCCGGTAATCTTCGCAAGATGCTCCTTGCTGTTAAGGGCGGCCCCGACTTTGTATTCCATGTCTATGGAATCTGCCTTTGCATTATGGCGCTGTACTTTTTCAAAAACTCTCGTAAGAAATGCATCCAATTTTTCCTGGGTACAGTCTTCAAATATAGCAAGAAATTTATTTCCTCCGTTTCGCCCTACAAAGCCAAGCGACAGCGCGGATGAAGACAGGATGGCGGAAAAATCTTTTAACAGACGGTTGCCGGCAGCGTGGTCATACAGCGAATTGACCTCAGGCAGATTGGCCAGTTCAATCATAATGCATCCGATATCCTCGGGCAATTCGGAATCAATATACTTTTCAATCAGCGTATCGCAGCTGAATCGGTTGGGTATGCCGGATAAAGGATCTGAATATGCCACCCCATACAAATTATGAAAATGAAGTTTAATGGAAGATATAATACTTAAATCTATCATAATAAACAAAAAACTTGCTATTAAAATAATCCAAATTAAAAAGAATAATGTGGTAGCAGATGAAGAGGAAAACACGAACTGCTTTACCTCTGGCTTTAATAGGAAAAAGACGCTGATAAGGGTGATCACAGCCAGGATGGATAGCTGGATGATCTTAAACACGCTTAACTTCTTCATGACAATCAGACTCCTTCGCTAGTTGCTAACATTATAACCCATTATATCATAACTTGTATTCAGTTGGTCAATCTATTATAATAGTAAGATAATAAATTTGCAGAACAGAAGGTCATATTATGGAGATAGATGAGATTAAGAAAAAGGTGCTGGAAGATGTAGATCCGCAGCTGCGCAGTCAGAAGAAAAAGGAAATGAGAAAGGCCAGGCTCGTGATTTCCCTGCAGTTTTTAGCGCTGGCTGCCGTGATCCTGCTGGTTTTCTATCTGATGATGGGATTTTCCACCGTAACAGGCAATTCCATGTACCCTACCCTCCATGACAAGGATATTGTAGCTTATTCCCGTCTGGGAAAGGAGTATAAGCCAGGGGATGTTATCGTGTTTAAAAGATCGGACGGAGAGGAATTCGTAAAGAGAGTCGTAGCAGTAGCCGGAGATACGGTAAATATCCAGTCGGGCAAGGTATATGTGAATGGAGAAGAAGCAAAATTCAAAGGAACGCTTGGGAAGACCATCAGGACTGGGAGCTGCATCGAGTATCCGGTGGTGGTTGAAGATAAGGAAGTCTTCGTCCTGGGGGACAACCGGGAAATATCAGAAGACTCACGGGAATTTGGCGCGGTGAAAAACAATGATATAAAAGGAAGGATCATCTGGTATCTGGGAAGGCTGTAATTTCTTTTGCTCCTGCTATGGTAAAATATATTGCAAGAAAAAAGTTATACGGAGGACGGAATGATGAGACGAGGCAGGCAGATACTGGCAGCAATAATACTACTGGCAGTCATGTGCGCTTGCAGGGAAACGACCGCATTTGCCACTGAGCCAGATGCGGCCGAACAGACAGAGGAACTGTCAGAAGAACAGAAGGCTGAACAAGCAGCCTATGAGATGAAGGTTGATAGCAATGACTGGAAGAATTGGCCGCAAGGGCCGGGTACCTATGGGGAAGCGGCAATCGTAATGGAAGTGGGGACAGGGGCAATCCTGTATGCGAAGAATATTGATTCCCACCAATATCCGGCCAGCATTACCAAGGTGTTGACCGCCCTGGTAGCGATGGAAAACGGGCAGCTTGAAGATCCGGTGACATTTTCCCATGACAGCGTGGCATTCCTTAAGCCTGGAGATTCTTCCGTAGGCCTGAAGGAGGGAAACCAGATATCCCTGGAGCAAGCGCTGCACGCAACGCTTCTGGCATCCGCCAATGAGGCGGCCTATGCGGTAGGCGAGAGCGTAGGCATCAATGCAGGCCATGATTACAACTGGTTTATGGAACAGATGAATATCCGGTGCAGGGAACTTGGAGGGGAGAATTCTAATTTTGCCAATACGAACGGGCTTCACGATGAGAATCACTATACTTGTGCCAGGGACATGGCGCTTATAGGACGGGAACTTTTCAAGCATCCGGATTTCTTCCGCATCGTCCAGACGCTGAACTATGCAATTCCTGCATCTGAGACGGTAGAAGAACATATCTTTCAGCAGAAGCATAAGATGTTGATACCGGAGAATTCGAATTATTATCCATATGCGATCGGTGGGAAGACGGGGTTTACATCGGATGCATTGTCTACGTTGATAACCATGGCAGATAATGGCGGCATGCAGCTGGTATGTGTAGTCTTAAGGACCCATGGGGTGCATATCTACCCGGACACGGCAGGCCTGTTCGAGTACGCATTTAACAATTTTGGAAAAGTGCCGGTGGCAGATTATGAGTCATCCAAGGATGTAGGAGAGATATTGGAGGATGGAAGCTGCAATTACGTAATGCTTCCGCAGAGCGTGAAGTTTGAAGATCTGGATATGGAATTGGTACCGGACGGAGGAATCAGCAGCGAGGCAACACTTCAATATACATATGAAGGCAATCCTGTTGGCTCTGCCAGATGTACCTTGAGCGACAGTTATAAGGATGAGCATTCGGCCAAAGTTACGGCTGCGAAGAAGGAAAAGAAGCCAAAGGATGATGGCCAAAAGAAAGGCAAGACAAAGAAGATGGCTGTTGCATGCGCATCGGTGGTGCTGGCAATTCTGATCACTATATTCATCAGCGTGATCATGCGCAGGAGCCGCATAAGGAAAAGGCGGCGCAGAAGATAGAAAGATTGTAAAAAACCCTTGACTATTCAGGGGCTTTTTTACTATAATAGAACAGCATATATGAAAGATGTTGACGAAGACAGTAGGATAGATCAGAAAGGCATAGCGAGCCAGGGACGGTGCAAGCCTGGTACAAGTAAGGTATATCTGAATATCACTTCCGAGTTGCAGCGTTCGAAAGGCCAGAGGACGGCCAAGTAGATGCTGACGGCATTCCCCCGTTACAGGGAAGGCATATGATAGTATGTTTAGGTGGTTTATAAACGCAGGCTTGGCTTTCGTCCTATTCAGGGCGGAAGTTTTTTTAATTTTAATTAAGATACATGATTAAGGAGGTTTCAAAATGTACAAGAAAGTTTCAACGGACTTGAATTTTGTAGACAGAGAAAAAGAAATTGAAAAATTCTGGGAAGAAAATGGCATCTTTGAAAAGAGCATGAAAGAGCGTGCTGGCAATGATATCTATATGTTCTATGACGGCCCGCCCACAGCCAACGGCAAGCCGCATATCGGCCATGTGCTCACTCGCGTTATCAAGGATATGATTCCAAGATACCGCACGATGAAGGGGTATATGGTTCCGCGTAAAGCCGGATGGGATACGCACGGACTGCCTGTGGAACTAAGTGTAGAAAAGGCATTAGGTATCACAAAAGAAGATATTGGTAAGAAAATCTCTGTTGCCGACTACAATGCGGCTTGCCGGAAGGACGTGATGAAATATACCAAGGAGTGGGAAGACCTGACTCACCAGATGGGATACTGGGTGGACATGAAGCATCCTTATATCACGTATGACAATCGTTATATTGAAACACTGTGGTGGCTATTGAAGCAACTGCATAAAAAGGGATTATTATATAAAGGATATACGATCCAACCGTATTCACCGGCTGCTGGAACAGGATTGAGCTCACACGAGTTGAATCAGCCGGGCTGTTACCGAGATGTAAAAGATACAACGGCCGTTGCCCAATTTAAAATGAAGAATCCTAAACCGGAAATGACGGAATGGGGAACTCCTTATTTTATCGCTTGGACAACTACTCCGTGGACGTTGCCTTCAAATACGGCACTCTGCGTAGGACCCAAAATAGACTATGTGGCTGTACAGTCTTACAACGCCTATACCGGAGAACCTATTACTGTTGTTCTGGCTAAAGCTTTATTGAATGTACACTTCAATGCAAAAGCGGCGGATTTGAAGTTGGAGGATTATAAAGCCGGAGATAAACTTGTGCCGTTTAAAGTGATTGCCGAATATAAAGGCACTGATCTTATCGGTATGGAATATGAGCAGTTGATTCCTTGGGTAAAACCTGTCGAAGTATCTGAAGACGGTACTTGGAAAGCTAGTGATAAAGCTTTCCGTGTAATACCGGGTGATTATGTAACTACAGAAGATGGTACGGGTATCGTTCACATTGCACCGACATTTGGTGCGGACGATGCGAATGTGGCACGTGCTGCAGGAATTCCGTCACTATTCATGATCAATAAGAAAGGTGAAACTCGTCCGATGGTGGACCTGACCGGTAAATTCTATCTGTTGGATGAGCTGGATGCTACTTTCGTAAAAGAATGTGTGGATGTAGACAAATACAAGGACTATCAGGGCGCATGGGTGAAAAATGCCTATGATCCTCAATTCATGGTAGATGGAAAATATGATGAGAAAGCTGCGCAGGCTGCCGAATCTTTGGATATTGTCATTGCCATGATGATGAAAGCAGACAACAAGGCTTTCAAAATAGAGAAACATGTCCACAACTACCCGCATTGCTGGCGTACAGACAAACCGGTACTTTATTATCCGTTGGATAGCTGGTTTATCCGTTCTACCGCTTGTAAGGAACGTATGATAGAACTGAACAAGACTATCAACTGGAAACCGGAATCTACCGGAACCGGCCGTTTCGGTAAGTGGCTGGAAAATCTGAATGACTGGAACCTTAGCCGTTCTCGTTATTGGGGTACTCCATTACCTATTTGGCGTACAGAAGATAATACGGATGAGATATGCATCGAATCTGTAGAAGAACTTTATAATGAAATCGAGAAATCGGTAGCTGCCGGATTTATGAAATCCAATCCATACAAGGATAAAGGTTTCGTGCCGGGTCAATATTCGGAAGAAAATTATGATAAGATTGATCTTCACCGTCCTTATGTAGACGACGTCATATTGGTATCGAAAGATGGCAAACCGATGAAGCGTGAATCAGACTTGATTGATGTATGGTTCGATTCGGGTGCTATGCCATACGCGCAGATCCATTATCCGTTCGAAAATAAAGAACTGTTGGATAACCGTCAGGTATATCCGGCTGACTTTATCGCAGAAGGAGTAGACCAGACTCGTGGTTGGTTCTTTACCTTACATGCTATCGCTACGATGGTATTTGACAGTGTGTCATACAAAGCTGTTATTTCTAACGGTTTGGTGCTCGATAAGAACGGTAACAAGATGTCTAAACGTCTGAATAATGCTGTCGATCCGTTTACTACGATTGAAAAGTATGGTTCCGACCCGTTGCGTTGGTACATGATTACCAATTCTTCTCCATGGGATAACCTGAAATTTGACGTTGAAGGAGTGGAAGAGGTTCGCCGTAAATTCTTCGGTACCTTATATAATACGTATTCATTCTTTGCGCTTTATGCGAATGTAGACGGATTTGAGTATAAAGAAGCGGATGTACCGATGGCAGAACGTCCGGAGATCGACCGTTGGATCTTGTCTGTATTGAATACATTAATAAAGGAGGTAGATACATGCTATAATGAATATGAACCGACAAAGGCAGGACGTTTGATTTCTGATTTTGTGAATGATAATTTGTCCAACTGGTATGTTCGCCTGAATCGTAAACGTTTCTGGGGTGGTGAATTTACACAGGATAAATTGTCTGCTTATCAGACATTGTATACTTGTCTCGAAACAGTTGCTAAATTGATGGCTCCTATATCTCCGTTCTATGCAGACCGGTTATATACGGACTTGATTACAGCAACAGGTCGTGACAGTGTCGTTTCTGTCCACCTTGCCGAATTCCCGAAATATCAGGAAGAAATGATAGACAAGGAATTGGAAGCCCGTATGCAAATGGCACAGGATGTTACATCCATGGTGTTGGCATTGCGTCGTAAGGTGAATATCAAGGTGCGCCAACCGCTGCAGTGTATCATGGTTCCGGTGGTGGATGAGGAGCAGAAAGCTCATATCGAAGCTGTGAAGAACCTGATTATGAACGAAGTGAACGTGAAAGAAGTCAGATTCGTTGATGGTGCGGCCGGTGTATTGGTGAAGAAAGTGAAATGTGACTTTAAGAAACTGGGTCCGAAGTTCGGCAAGCAGATGAAAGCGGTGGCCGCTGCGGTTGCTGAAATGTCACAGGAAGCAATTGGTGAATTGGAGAAGAACGGAAAGTATACGTTAAATCTGGATGGTGCAGAAGCTGTTATCGAAGCATCAGACGTTGAGATCTTTAGTGAGGATATTCCGGGATGGTTGGTTGCCAATGAAGGTAAACTGACTGTAGCACTTGAAGTTACTATTACCGAAGAGTTGCGTCGTGAGGGTATTGCCCGTGAATTGGTGAACCGTATTCAGAATATACGTAAGTCAAGCGGCTTTGAGATTACAGACAAAATAAAAATAACAATCTCGAAAAATACGCAAACAGATGATGCGGTAAATGAATATAATACTTATATTTGTAACCAAGTTTTAGGCACATCTCTGGAACTTGTAGATGAAGTGAAAGACGGAACAATGCTGGAGTTTGACGACTTCTCATTGTTTGTGAACGTGATAAAAGACTAATACTATATTGATTAACCTTTTAAAATTGTAAAGTTATGGCAGAAAAGACTAGATATTCGGATGCGGAACTCGAGGAATTCCGTGCCATTATTATGGAGAAACTGGAATTGGCACAACGTGACTATGAACAGTTGAAGAAAAGTTTGATGGGACTGGACGGTAATGATACCGACGATACATCTCCTACGTATAAAGTATTGGAAGAAGGTGCTAATACGCTCTCCAAGGAAGAAACGACCCGACTGGCACAACGTCAGCTGAAGTTTATCCAAGGATTACAAGCTGCTTTGGTACGTATTGAGAATAAAACGTATGGCATCTGCCGTGAAACCGGAAAGCTGATTCCGGCAGAGCGTTTGCGTGCTGTTCCTCACGCTACGTTAAGCATTGAAGCAAAGAACAGTGGTAAAAAATAACAGATAGCAATAGGCTACAGGTAACGGGCTACAAGTAGCTGCGCAAAATTTACGCACGGCACTTGTAGCTCGTTATGTTTAATTTATAATAAACACATGAAGAAACTATTCACAAAGGGAAGAATTGCCCTGTTCGTTATCTTTTCCGTATTGATTATTGATCAGATCATCAAAATCTGGATTAAAACTCACATGTACTGGCATGAAAGCATACGTGTGACAGATTGGTTTTATATCTATTTCACCGAAAATAACGGGATGGCTTTCGGTATGGAAATCTTCGGTAAGTTATTCCTGACAACATTCCGCATTGTTGCGGTAGCATTGATAGGGTGGTATCTCTATAAAATCATAAAGAAAGGTTTTAAAACAGGTTATATCGTCTGTGTGGCTCTTATTCTGACCGGTGCTTTGGGAAACATCATAGATAGTGTGTTCTATGGAGTTATTTTCAATGAAAGCACTCATTCGCAGATTGCCAGTTTCATGCCCGAAGGTGGTGGATATTCTACCTGGTTTTACGGAAAAGTGGTGGATATGTTTTACTTTCCGATTATAGATACAAACTGGCCTACATGGATGCCGTTTGTAGGTGGAGAGCATTTTATATTCTTTAGTCCGATCTTTAATTTTGCAGATGCTGCTATCAGTTGCGGTATCATTGCCTTATTACTCTTTTATAGTAAATATTTGAATGAGTCTTATCATTCACTGGATAAAGATAAAAAGGAAGCTACGGATCATGAAAAATAAATTTCGGTTTCATCTGTGTCTCATCTGCATGTTCGTTTTTGCGGTAGCCGGGTGTAAAGTGAAAAGACCCAGTGATGTAATCTCGGAATCGAAGATGGAGAATTTGCTGTATGATTATCATGTGGCAAAGTCTATGGGAGATAATTTGCCTTATAGTGAGAATTATAAGAAAGCATTGTATATCGACGCCGTTTTCAAGAAATACGGGACTACACAAGCTGCATTTGATTCATCCATGGTTTGGTATACCCGTAACACAGAGATTTTATCGAAAATTTATGATAAGGTGAAAAAACGCTTGAAAGACGAACAGGAACTTGTTGGCGACCTGATAGCCAAGCGTGATAAGAAACCGAAAATGACTAAGCAGGGTGATAGCATCGATGTCTGGCCGTGGCAGCGTATGGTACGTTTGACCGGTGAAATGATGGATAATCAATATGTATTTACTTTGCCGACCGACTCTAACTACAAAGACCGGGATACATTGGTATGGGAAGTGCGGTATCGTTTCCTGGAGCCGATGCTTGCCGACTCTTTAAGAGGTGTCACTATGGCTATGCAGGTGATTTATGAAAAAGATACGATCAATCATTGGAAAATGGTGACTGAACCGGGTGTGCAACAAATTCGTTTGTTTGCAGACACATTAGGTTCGATGAAAGAAATAAAAGGTTTCATTTATTATCCGATGGATAGCCAGGAAAAAGGCGGGGCAGTATTGGCCGACCGTTTCATGATGACTCGTTATCATTGTACGGATACGCTCGCATTTGCTGTACGCGATTCTTTGAATAAGATAGAAGCATTGAAAGCAGATTCTTTGAAGAAGATAGCTACTAAAGAAAATGCCGACTCTTTACATAAGGTCATAGACAAGAATAAAGATGACATTCAGCGTCTGACACCGGAAGAGATGAACCGTCGTCGTACGGGAACTCATCGCGAGAAGAAACCGGAACAGATTGAAGTGGAACAACATATCCAGAAGGAAAGAATGGAGCAAAGAAAGGAGCGTCAGATGAATCAACGCAGGCAGCAACAACAAAGACGTCAAAATCGCTGATTGTAATGAAACGTTTTGCTTCTCATTATTTGCTGATACCTGCTGTAGGATTTATGAAGCAGCAGGTGGTGGAGATCACCGGTGAGGGAATTGTCCGAGATGTATTTCCACTGACTGAAGAGATTGAGTCGGTCGAATGGATGCCGGGAGTGATTGCCCTGCTTTCTGAAAACCAAATGGAAGAAATAAAAAACACTGGGATGATTTTTAAAAACATCCCAGTGTTTTCATCCAATCTTCCCAATGTTCCGAATCAATCTTCCCAATGTTTGATGGAGTATCTGCATGAAGCGGAAAAGAAGGGGGAAGCCCTATTTCCTTACTTATTTTATCCTTTTGATTTTACTTCCATGCAGCCTGTCGACGGAACTCGGCACAGATTACTGCGGTAGCAATGGCTACATTCAGAGACTCGGATGTCTCTTGGCCTGCCGGGTAATTGGGGATATATAATTTTCGGTTGATTAATGTGGCTACCTCTTTCCCTATGCCATTCCCTTCATTTCCCATTACGATCAAGCCATTGGCCGACAATGGTTGTTCATACATATTTTTTCCGTCCAGAAAAGTTCCGAATATAGGAGTGTCTCCGAGTGAACGGATAAAATCGGGGAGGGAAGTATAGTGCACTTTCACCCGGGCAATTCCTCCCATTGTGGCTTGTATGGTTTTAGGGTTATATACGTCTACCGTATTCTGTGAGCAGATAATATGTTCGATGCCAAACCAATCGGCCAAACGGATAATAGTACCGAGGTTTCCGGGATCTTGCACATCATCCAATGCAAGGCAAAGTGATTGGCGCACGACTTCCGGATTCAACGTATAGGATGGTTGTTCGAAAATGGCAAGTACCTGTTGGGGAGTTTTCAATAAACTGGCCCGTGAAAGATCTTCCTGTGAAACTTCTACCAGTTCACTTGCATCTATATCGGGATGTTTTTGAAGCCACGAGGAAGTGGCTGCTAAAAAACGACAAGGAAAATGTCCGAGTAAATCACCTACCAATTTAGGACCTTCAGCCAGAAATACCCGCTCTTCTTTACGTATTTTCTTCAGTTCCAGCGAGTGGATATACTTTATTTTGTTTTTACTTAATGATGCCATAGATTTGATATTCTTTTGCAAAGCTATAAAGATATTTCCAATCTATCCTTACTTTCTTCGTCTTTTTCTTAAATTATTTTCCCCGTCGGAAAATATAATTTATCTTTGTAAGCGCATTTTTTATGCTATCGATGTAAAACCGTATGAGGAGAAATTTTCTTTATTTACTTGCTTCTGCTGCTGTCTTGTCACTTGCTTCGTGTACTACCACTAAGTTTGTGCCGGATGGATCTTATCTGCTGGATGAAGTCAAAATTCGTACGGACCAAAAAAATATACGGCCTTCTTCCTTGCGCATGTATGTTCGCCAAAATCCTAATGCCAAGTGGTTCAGTCTGATAAAGACCCAACTTTATGTATACAATCTGTCGGGGCGTGATTCGACCAAATGGGGGAATAAGTTCTTGAGAAGAATAGGGGATGCTCCCGTAATATATAGCGAGGACGAAGCGAAACGCTCTGAAGAAGAGATCACTAAGGCGGTGCATAATATGGGATATATGGCGGCAACAGTGAAACGTTCGACCAAAGTAAAAAAGAAAAAGATCAAAGTCTATTATGACGTAACGGCAGGCAAGCCATACGTTGTTCAATCTATCAAATATGATATTTATGATCCTAAAATAGCTGCGCTTCTCAAACAGGATTCTGCCAGAAGTTTGCTGAAGGAAGGAATGTATTTTGATGTGAATGTATTGGATGCGGACAGGCAACGTATCACAAATAAGTTACTTCGGAACGGTTATTATAAGTTTAATAAGGATTATATCGGATATACTGCCGATACCGTTCGTAATACTTATAATGTAGATCTGACTCAACATTTGCAGATGTATAAAGTGCATGCGAGTGATTCGGCAAGGGCACATCAGCAATATTGGATCAATAAGATTAATTTTATTACAGATTATGACGTTTTGCAGTCTTCTGCTTTGAGTAGTGTGGATATTAATGATTCGGTTCATTATAAGGGATATCCGATTTACTATAAGGATAAGCTCTATTTACGTCCTAAAGTGCTTACGGATAACCTCCGGTTTGCTTCCGGCGATTTGTTTAATGAGCGTGATGTACAACAAACCTATTCCAGTTTCGGGCGTTTGTCTGCATTGAAATATACGAATATCCGTTTTATCGAGACTCAAGTTGGAGATTCAACAATGCTCGATTGTTATGTGATGTTGACTAAGAGCAAACATAAATCGGTATCTTTCGAGGTAGAGGGAACCAATTCTGCCGGTGACTTGGGAGCAGCGGCTTCCGTTTCTTTCCAGAACAGGAATCTCTTTCGCGGATCGGAAACGTTTATGATAAAATTCCGTGGAGCGTATGAGGTTATTTCCGGGCTTCAAGCTGGTTATTCAAATAATAACTATACGGAGTATGGGGTGGAAACGAGTATCAACTTTCCTAATTTCCTGTTCCCATTCATTTCCTCTGACTTTAAACGGAAAATCAGGGCTACAACAGAGTTTGGTTTACAGTATAATTATCAGTTGCGACCGGAGTTCTTGCGCACGATGGCTTCTGCTAACTGGAGTTACAAGTGGACGCAGCGTCAGAAGATACAACACCGTATTGATTTGATAAATATTGCTTTCCTTTATTTGCCCCGTATCTCTGAAAGGTTTAAGGAAGACTATATAAATAAGGGACAGAACCATATATTCCAGTATAATTATCAGGATCGGCTGATTATAAATATGGGATATAGCTATAATTATAATAGTGTAGGAGGATCGATTATCAATAATACGATTGCTTCTAATTCATATTCCATCCGTTTTAATTTCGAGTCGGCGGGAA
>OLPX01001751.1_pt1 | contig 14441 bp, 24 predicted proteins | sample 1672491 | NCBI WGS metagenome assembly OLPX01 (sample SAMEA3136692, study PRJEB25190) | human gut metagenome | biome: human gut; feature: human-associated habitat; material: faeces | place: Austria | collected 2013 | reverse complement strand
GGTGGGCCCAGCAGGGCTCGAACCTGCAACCAAGGGATTATGAGTCCCCTGCTCCACCATTGAGCTATAGGCCCGTAAAGCGTCCCGCTATTCTATCCCAAAACGGGCACCGATGCCAAGGGGATATCCGCAAGCCGATGCAAATCCTCTTCGAGAAATTTTCGAAAAAGGGGCTTGCGCGTATTCGAAACTACCGGTAGAATACTCAAACGTTGCGAACGACGCAACCGAAACGGTCGCTTGGCTCAGCGGGAGAGCATCGCCTTCACACGGCGGGGGTCACAGGTTCAAATCCTGTAGCGACCACCATGAATTCAAAAGCCTTCCTTTCGGAAGGCTTTTTCATATCCTCACGCTTTCAGCGTGAACTTCCAAGCGCAATTGCAGGAGTCGTCCGTCATATCGGGGAAACAGCTCAGGCATTCGCAGGAGATGCGGTCGTCGATGCTCTCGGCGAACACCCCGTACTCCACCACGCCCACGCTGCGGCAGGGATGGAACCCCATGCCTTTGCGCTTGCGCGCGTTCTGCACGCGGCAGTCGACGATGCGGTAGGTCAGCTCGTCGCCTTCCACGAGGATCTCGTCGACGTTCGCGGCCGACTGGCAGCGCAGCGCGAGCGCGCGGGCCAGACCCTCGATGCCGGGGCGCTCGTCCAGCCCGAGGAACTTCTTGATGCGTCGCGCCTCCGACACGCTGAAGCGCCGCCACGCCTCGATGTCATGGCGCACGGCCGTGTCCATGCCCTCTTCTCGTTCGAGGGACTGAAACCAGGTGCCGTCGAGGGCGATGAGGTTCTTCGCGTATATCTCCAGAAGCTCGACGAGCTCGTCTTTCCCAAGGTTGCGCAAGGTGTCGTTCATGTGGGTGCTCCATCTTCTCGCTTTGGCTGGCGCGTATATCGCGTACGTAGGAATTATACTGCGCGCGAGCGGCTCCGGTTTTCCTCCCGCATTCCTCAAATGGGCGGATCTATGGGTCTCGCCCTTCAGGTCGAGCGCAGGGCGGGCGTTCGGGCGGGCTGCCGGAGCTTCGGCGATTGCTGTACCGAACGGCGAAAACCGTTATACTGAATCGTTGCAACCATCCAACGAAGAGCTTCGATCAACGGAGAACCGACACTATGAGCATCGATAGTTTTGAAGCGAGCCGCAAGCGCTCCGACGAGATCCGCGCCGATCTTCCCATCCACCCCGAGAAGTACACTATGCTCACGGGCGACCGTCCCACGGGCCGTTTGCACATGGGCCACTACTTCGGCACCATCCGCGAACGCGTCGCGCTGCAGGACATGGGCATAACCACGCGCATCATCATCGCCGACTACCAGGTGATCACCGATCGCGACACCACCGAGCACATCCAGGACAACGTGTACAACATGGTGGTGGACTACCTGGCCTGCGGCATCGATCCCGAGAAGACCATCATCTTCACGCATTCGGCCGTTCCGGCGCTGAACCAGCTCATGCTGCCTTTCCTATCGCTTGTCACCGAGGCCGAGCTTCTTCGCAACCCGACCGTGAAATCAGAGATGGACGCGTCGGGCCATGCGCTCACGGGGCTTCTGCTCACGTATCCGGTGCACCAGGCGTGCGACATCCTGTTCTGCAAGGGCAACATCGTGCCGGTGGGCAAGGACCAGCTGCCGCACATCGAGCAGACCCGCCAGGTTGCGCGCCGTTTCAACGAGCGCTACGGCCACGTGTTCCCCGAGCCCGAAGGCGTGCTGAACGACGCGGTGGAGATCCCCGGCCTCGACGGGCGCAAGATGTCGAAGAGCTACGGAAACGCCATCAGCCTGTCGCTGACCGCGGAGGAAACCGCCAAGCTCATCAAGAAGTCGAAGACCGACGCCGACCGCATGATCACCTACGACAAGGAGAACCGCCCCGGCGTGTCGGCGCTCCTCACCACCGCCGCGCTGTGCACGGGCCGCACCGAGGTCGACATCGCCGAAGAGATCGGCGACGGCGGGTCGGGCACGCTCAAGAAGTACGTCACCGAGAGCGTAAACGAGTTCCTGGCGCCCATCCGCGAGCGTCGCGTGCAGCTGGCCGGCGATATGGACTACATCAAGGACGTGCTGCACGAGGGCAACCGCCGTGCCAACGAGATCGCGAACGCTACGCTCGATGAGGTAAGAGAAGCCATGAACATGGTTTATTAGACTTTTTGGCTTATGACCTGGCCTTATCATTGGAAATCTTGCAAGTGCCCAATTTTTGAAAATTCGGTATTGCGAAATGATGAGGTTCCGGTATAATCTTCACTTGCGCGATCAAGGGCGCACATTCCTCGGTAGCTCAACGGCAGAGCATCCGGCTGTTAACCGGAGGGTTGTAGGTTCGAATCCTACCCGGGGAGCCATTTGAATCTTGTGCGAACTCGCCGAGTGCAAACTGCACTTCGGCGAGTTCTTTTTTATCCACACCTCCCGAATGGTAGTTCAGAACTGCCACAGCGTAGTCCTCAAACAAAAACACCTGGTTCGCGAATGCGGCTATCAGCAGCTTGTCATCGCCGAATTTCGGAAGGTCAAGCAAGAACTCCACGAACTGCCCTTCATCGAAGGCCCCTTGTTGCGCTTCAAGGGTCGCCAGCTCGGCTCTCGCAGCTCTCTCAGCCGCGTTCAGCTCCTCGATGCGCTCCTTTGCGCCGTTGGGTACAACCCCCTGCTCTATGGCCGCGAGAATGTTTCCATTGGACTTCTTGATATCGGCAATGCGCTTGGCAATGTCGTTGCGCTTCGCTTCCGCGTCGCCTGACTTTGTATGCTCGGAGACGAGGTGCGCGATTTTGCGAACCTCGTCCTCGGATGCGATCTTGCGGCGTATGGCGTCTGCCACCGCGCCCTCGAGGAATTCCTTGCGAATCTGCTTTCGGGCGCACTTGCTCTTGCGCGGGCATCCGTAGTAGCAATACTTGTCTCCCTTGCCGTTCCTGGCAGAGTAGCCGACCATCGAGCTTCCGCAGAGCGAGCAAACCAGCTTTCCGGTGAGCAGGTACTCTTCCCATTCTTCTTTCGCGCGGTTCTTCTTCACGATGACCCCCTGTGCTTTGATATACGTTGCGTCGTCAATGATTCGCGGCATGCCGCCAGGGGTGCGCACCTCTCCCCAGATGTACACGCCGGTGTACTTCTCGTTGTGCAGCATCCGATGGACGAACCCGTAGTTTGCCGGTTTGCCCGTGGTCGTGGTGATGCCGCGCGCCCTTAGCGTCATCGCGATGGAGTTGATAGTTTCACCGGCTATATAGCGGTTGAAAACCTCGCGTACGATGCGGGCCTCTGATTCGTTGATGACGTACTTGTTCGTAATCGGGTCAACCGAGTAACCGAACACCCTATCGCCGTTATACAGACAATCGAGCGCTTTGCCGGTCATAGCGTTTTTGGTGCGGATGGAGTTCTTGATCGATTCGCACGCAGCCATGCCCTCGAGCATTTTTTCGTAGATGATGCCTTCGGGGGAATCCGGTATGCCTTCAACTGCGGAAAGAACCCTCACGCCCTTCTCGTCAAGGGCCTTTTTGTATATGGCCGGGTCGTATTTTCCGCGACTGAACCTGTCCATCATGTACACGATCACGTAGTCCGAGATGCCGCCTTCGGCTATCATGAGCTGGAACTGCGGTCGGTCGTCGGTGCGCCCCGTTATAGCGTAGTCCGCATAGACTTTTACGACTTCATAGCCCATGCGCACCGCGTATTCCCGGCACACGCGCACTTGGTCATCGATTGATGCTTCGCGCTGTTTGTCGCACGAGAACCGGGCGTATATAACCGCCGTTTTCATGTGATAAAATAGCACCGCCCTCCGGTTCGTCCGGTCGGGGTTATAGGCAAGAAAGTGTGTCCAGAGCCTAATCGTAATCCATGCGATAAGGGCCGCTTGCATGCAGGTCATTCCATTGCACAGCAGTGCCCCAGCGCCCCACCGCTTCATCTTTTTCGCTAGCTTCGGCAGCTGCTCGATAAAACTCAGCAATCAGGACGTCCGTCGGCATTTCCTTCAGGATCTCTTTCGGGCTTGCACGGGCTTCAAGGTCCATATAGCACCACCAGAACGCCGCCTTGACGCGCCTCGTCAGCCTCAATCCCCGATGCTCTCGCAGCATGTGGCGGATCTGGGCGTTCACGCCGCCTTCGATCCTGTTCGTAGTCGCCGGAACAGGTCCTCCCTCGAGCAAGCCTTCGTCGAGATAGGTGAATAGGGTACCGGCCCTACAAAGCTTCAGAAGCCCGCCGCGCGCAGTGCGCAGCCTCTCGTGCTTGTAGCGGATCCGCCCGTCAACCACCTCTTTTTCCTTTAGGAATCCTTCCCATGCCGTGCACCAATTAGAGAAGCCCGCAAGCCACTCCGCAGCTTCGTTGAGGCTACCTATGCGCATGAGCTTCTTGGCGATGCCATAGAGCTCAACGCCCGCCTGGAGCCGCGGCCTGGTCGTGGTCTGGCGCTTCACCTGACAGAACGCATGGAAGACGCAGCGCTGCACGCGTGTGTTCGGCCACACGGCGCGCCTCGCCTTCTCGAACCCCTTTCCGCCATCGGCAATCACGACGTCGGGAGGGGCTATGCGCGCCATGAGCGCCGCCCACGCCTGCGCGTTCTCGCTTCTCGCTAGATGCCAGCCGATCACGTGCTTCTCGGTGCAGGCGATCATAATCACGACGTCGCGCCCCAGCCAAAGGCCATCCACCTCCACCACGTGGTGGACCTCGTCACAGACAGGAGCCACGGGCCACAGGTCCCAGAACTTATTCGTGAGATGCCGGAAGGTGCGTCCGGGCATGCCGAACTCGCCTTGGGTCTTTTTCGAGAGCAGCCACCTCAGGAACAGCTCTAGCAGTTTAGGCTCGTTGTCGTAACGTTGCGTGGTGGATGCGCCGCATGCCTTGCAGCGCCAACGAGTCGCCCCCGACGAGGTCTTCCCGTTGCGTTTCGTGTCGCCCCCGCACGCAGGGCACAGTATCTTCTTCATCCCGTGATTGAACCACGGAATTTAAGAGGGCGGTTTACGGCCTCTGACCTGCGGTGTCAAGTCGAAAGCGGACACACATTCTTGCCAGGCACTTAAACCTGCCTCCGAAATTTAAACGATGGTTTATCGAGGGTTTGACCTGCCCTTACACCCCTAAAACGGACACACTTTCTTGCCTATAACCCTCCGGTCGGTATTTTCCTTGAGCCTCGCGCAGGGTTGCAGCCCTTATGCGCGGGGTTTTCTTTTTATCGATCAAGAAAGTTCAGACTTCGCCTGTTCAACGAGTTTGATGGCTTCTTCTTGGCTGTTTCCAGCATCTTTCAGTAGTGAGTTGTATTCAGTTAGACTGTTCGTATCGAGGTCAATCATTGCATTCTGGTACAGTTCTGCGCATTTGTAATAGCATGTTGCGGCTTTACCTATTGAATCCGATGCTTTAACAAGGCTCGTTTGTGCTTCAATGCAGCTTTCAGGAGACTGGACTTCCGAAAGCTCTCCCATCTTTGTAGCGATTCTCGTACCCGCTTCGCGCGCTTTGTCTGCATCGCCCTCTGCTTGCGCCATCGTCAGCAAATCATCAAAGGCAGAACCATCAATGAAGTAGGAAACGGCGGCGCTGTCTCTGTAGTCCTTCACCTCTTGCGATTCGCCATTTGAACATGCAGCGAGCGTCATGCAAACAACTACTGTGGTAAGCACTGCCAAAATACGTTTCATCATTCCCCCTACGCTGTTAGTTGTGTCTTTTGATCATCGGAAATGGGATTATTTTTTACCGCATAAGCTTCGGAGAGACCTCGAGCTGTTGCAAGCAGTGCTTTCTTCCCATCGTCAGTCATACTTCGAAACAATTGTAGAAGCTCCGTCTCCTCTTCCCATGATTTTGATCGTTCTCCATCGCCATAAACCTCGTCTGGCGTCACTCCAAAGAACTGGCACAGCATATACAGTGACCATCCGGTCATATCTGTTTTCTCTGACTCCCAGTTTTGAATAGTGGCAAGCGAAACGCCAAGCTCAGATGCTAGTTGAGGTTGGGTCATATTCCTCGCCTTTCGGAGATCGCGCACCCTATTTCTCATTTCAGCTCCGTTTCTTTGGCGCGTAGGTTCTCAACAGGGAAAAGGATAATACATTAGGTGTTCAAACACAAGAGGTGGTCAATATCACCTAAATAATTAGGGTGAACTCGTTGCTTTTTGCATATTGATAACCTAATATCTTAGGTGCAATAACCTAGAATGATATGGCTTGAAAGGAGGTGAATTCTATTGAGCGGCAAAACTCAGAATGCGCTTGCACTTGCTCGCTTGGAGAAAGGCTACACGCAGGAGCGCTTGGCGTCCGAGAGTAGCACTTCGGTAAAGACGATTCAGCTCTGGGAAAAGATCGGAACCATGAGTGCAAGCGTGCGAAAGCTGGCACCTGTTGCATCGGCGCTTGGTGTCGATATTTCGGACATTCTTTGTTAGGGGGTGCTCTTACGTGCTGTTGACGGAGCAAATCATGTGCGAGCTGCTCTACCAAGCCTTCCTGGAATGGCAGAAGCAGCGCAAGGAAAGCGAGGTGAAGAAGCGTGTTGAGTAACCAAGAGGCATGCGCCTACATGGACAAGCTGAAAGAGCTCACCGAAAAGTGCAATTCGGAAGCTCAAAAGTCTTTGGAACTCATGAGGGATGCTACCGAGCGAGATGACCATGATGCTTTCCTTCGTCACAACGAGGAAGCAGCTAAGTCTATTGCCGCAGCAATGGCGTACAACAATGCCCGGAAATTGTACCTGGAAGGCTTGAACGAGGGCGGCAATGTCTAACCGCTGGAAGCCTTGGGAGCTTGAGCTGCTTTGCCGACGCGCCGACGAGGGGGCCGAGGCCGTTGCTGAGGCGACCGGGCGCACCGTGAAGGCCGTGCAGCACATGGCGTCCCGCATGGCCATCAGCCTCCGAAGGACGTATCGCTGCCCGAACTGCGGCCAAGAAGTCTACTCGCCTCTATCGAGGCGAACCGGATGGTGTCGGGCCTGCTCTGTTGCCCAATCTAGGGACACTGCAGCGGTGAGGAACCGCGAGGTGCGAATGAGGCTCATGGCCGAGAAAAGCAGGGTGCACACCATCGAGAAGGAGCGGGGAAAACTCTACGTGGACACGCACAGAAAGATGTGCGAATTGCGTGAACTGCGGGAAGTAGATGGGAATTCCCAGATCAGAAAGGAGAAGTGAGTGAAAAGGAAAATAGAAAGCGCGCCCAACCGCCAAGTCACGCGCGCTCATGGAAACCCGGCTCTGCGCCGGAAACCACGTCCAAGTGTATCACAGCTCGAAGAGCGACGCGAGAGGACGCTGCGCGTCATCGACCGCATAGCGTGCGCTTTCATCGGTGCGGCGATCATGTACATTCTCGCGCACCTGGCGGCGATGTTTCTATGACGAACGTTCCCAGCATCGCCGCCAAAGGCGAAGCCGATGCAATTGAGGCCGAGGAGTGGGTGGTGGAGAACCCCGAGGCGTGGGACTACATGGTTCGCGTCGCCAAACGCCTTTCCGGTACCGGTTACATATCGGTACGGTACTTGCTCAATATCGTCCGCAACGAGCTTCATATCAGCGTGAAAAACGGTCTGTCGCCGTCGTTCGCCCGCATGATGGTCGCCCAGCACCCGGAGTTTGCCGAATGTATTCGCAGGCACGAGAGCCAGTGTGACGCGTACTTTAGGGGGCTGTATGGGGCCGATTAGGATGACTACGCAAGAGGCACGCGCCTATTTCGAGGCTTGCGGTCTGACCTACGACGACGTAACCGAGGGCGATATTCTCGCGCTCGTGATGATGCTCAACCAGGAAATCAAGCGTGCTGCGAAATCTGGCGAGTGCATCAAAACGATGCACATGAGCAGGAAAATCATCATGAGGAAGAAGAGCAACGGCGTTATAACCTGCTGCTTTCTCTACGCTAACTCCCACTACTTCACGCAGCGGGAGTGCATATCGTTCAACGCTAATGGATTCATCGGCTTTTGCGGGTGGGCCGACGACGATAACGCGGCACCGATCATCAAGGCGTTCATCCGCTGGTGCGACTGCTTGAGCGGCGGTGGCGTTGATGATTGACGCGACCGAAGCCGGATGCACTGGGTTTCGAGACGAGCCGCACCAGGTCATCATCGTAGTTGACCAGATGATAACGTGCGCCCAATCTCAAGAGCTTGGCAAGGTGCTCGGCGCTCATGGCTTCACCGGTCGCTTCGTCGGTGGCACCGTAGCCGAACTTGTGACGCTTGGCGCGAATGTACGCGGGGCGAACAATGGCTAGCGTGACCGTAGACAAGCGCACCGGAAACCTCGTCGTGAGGGCCTACGCGGGCATCAACCCGGAGACGGGCAACCCGCGACAGGTGTCGGAGACGATCAGCCCGGATTCGACCGATGAGCAGATCGACGCGGCCAAAGAGCGCGTCGAGGCCCGCGCGGCGATCACCAAGGGCAACTCCGCGCTCATGACAATAGGAACGGTCGTTGACTACTACTTGGACGGCTGCGCCCTTGGTGAAATGTCCCCGACCACGTTGTCGTCCTACAGATCATACGCCCGCCGCCACGTCAAGCCACGCATCGGCGGCGTCGCGGGCGACAAGGCCGTCCCTGCGGACTTCTCCCGGCTCTTCCGCGATCTCCGGCGTCCCAAAGAAGACGGCGGGGCCGGGTTGTCGTCGGCAACCGTCGCGAAGGTGCACGCGTTCCTGTCGGGATGCTTCAACACCCTCGTGAGCGACGGGGTCATAAGCGCGAATCCCATGATCGGCGTGAAGGTTGACAGGGCCACGTCGCCCGAGGCGGCACCCCTGATGCCTTCTGACTTCGCGAAGCTGCTGACCTACCTCGAGAACGTCCTCTCCTCGCCGGTGGAGGACGACGAAGGCTTCGAGCGGTACATGTTCGCCTGCGCCTACTGGTCGGCGCTGCACAAGGGCGTGAGGCGAGGCGAGCTGTCGGGATTCCAGGACAAGAACTGGGAGTATCGCACCAACATCGACCCGGAGAGCGGAGAGCCGGTGCGGGTGTACGGCTTGCGCGTGGCGACCGTCCTTGCCTACGACAAGGACAACGGCGTCATGGGGAAAGCGGGCAACATCGTGCGCAAAGAGCCGAAAAGTCCCAAGAGCAAGCGCTTCGTATCATCCGATGAAGAAACGAGGGCGTACATAGAGGCTTACAGGACGCTGCGAGACGCGGTGCTGGCCGAGCACGGGGTGGCGGTCGGCGGGGAGACGCCGTTCTTCTGCCATGCGGACGGCGAGCCGGTGGAGCCGTCCGAGTTCACGGACATGCTCAAGCTGCTCGTCGGCAAGCTCGGGTTGGCCCCGGCGACGCACCTGCACACGCTCAGGCACACCCACGCCACCTACCTCATCGAGAACGGCGAGAACCTGAAAGCCGTGCAGGAGCGCCTCGGCCATGCGTCGTTCAAAACGACTATGGACACCTACGGTCATCTGCTTCCGGGCCGGGATATGGCGGCGGCAAAGACGTTCGCCCGCGCATCGAAATCCATGATGCAGCGGGCTTGCAGCGCGCCGCAGGCGCTCTACGCCCCGAAATGCCCGCTGTCTGGGAAAACGTGCGCTCGGTTCGCCGATGCGCGCTTGGAAAAGTAATGCAAGAGAAGAGGGAAGGAGACGAAGAGTGAACGATATGGATTACCGTCTTTTAGACGGTGCGATGAGCGATGCTTACGCATGCCTCGACCGCTTGACCTCGATGCTCGACAAGCTGGCGGTCGTCCGAAGGGATGCCTCGGGGTGGCGGTCGGTTGGAGACACTGCCACGCTCGCTGCATCAAGCGTGGATAACGCTGGCAACGCCGGTGCTGAGGCGGACGCGCACTCGAAGCGCGACAGCGCGCCGCTGTCTGCCCGCATCTTCGGACGGGGCGCTGAGTAATGGCGCGCATGAGGACGATCAAGCCAGAGAGCTGCCTTTCCGAGACGCTTGCGGGGCTGTCAGACCGCGCGTGCCTGCTGTTCGCCTACCTGCCGTGCTTCTGTGACGACGAGGGGCGCATGCGCTACTCCGCAGCCCTCGTCAAGGCGCAGGCGTTCCCGCTGCGCGACGCGATCACCGTTGACGCCTGCGCGCAGCTGGTGGCCGAGCTGTCGCGCGCGGGCCTCGTCATCGTCTACGAGATAGACGAGAAGCGCTACCTGCAGGTGCGCAACTTCGCCGAGCACCAGCACCCCCAGAAGCCCAAGCCGAGCATCATTCCCGCACCCGAACCGTCCGCATACGTCCCCGGTAGCGTACTCGTACCGGAAGCAACCGAAAGCGTGGATGCACCTGCGGAAACGCCTGAAACGATCAATGCACCGGACGAGTACGGTACGGATACCGGCTTAAAGGGTAGTAGTAGAGAAGTGGTAGGGGAGAGTAGAGAAGATGGAGGGAAGGGGAAGGCGACGGTCGGGCAGGCCCGACAGATCGTCACCTACCTCAACCACAAGACCGGCAAGAACTTCAAGCACACCACGAAGCAGACGCGCAGCCTCATCAACGCCCGCATGGCCGATGGCTTCACCGTCGATGACTTCATGCGGGTGATCGACCACAAGGTCGCGGAGTGGGCGAGCGACCCGAAGATGGCGGCGTACCTGCGCCCCGAGACGCTGTTCGGCACGAAGTTCGAGGGATACCTGAACCAGCGCACAGCGACGAAGGGGGGCGGCTATGAGCAGTACGACTAGGACGTGCGAGTTCTGCGGCGAGGAGCTTGAGCCGGTAATCGCGCCGAGTCCGTTCAAGCGCGCCAACGGCAAGCACGCTGCCGAGCGCAAGTTCGTCATCGGCTACAAGACGTGCAAGTGTGATCAGGCGCAGGCGAAGCTCGCCGCGATGCTGCGCGAGGACGAGCAGGAGGCCGTGAGACGGGCGCAGAGGGCCGTTGACGCAAAGCTGTCCAAGGCGGGAGTGAAGCCGCGCTACAGGGCCGCGACGCACCCCGAGGAGGGCCTGTGGGAGGAGGTGCGCGACGGTCGGAGCCTCTACATCTGCGGGCGCGTCGGCACCGGAAAGACGCACCTCGCCTCGGCCATCGCCCGCCACCTCGTCCTAGACGGCAGGATGACCGTTCGGATGATGACAACCGTTGACGTGATGGACGCGTTCAAGGCGACGTTTGGCGGCTCCGGCAGCGAGCAGGAGGTGGCGGCGCGCCTCGCGAAGGTCGATGTGCTGGTGCTCGATGACCTCGGCAAGGAGCCTCCGACCGATTGGACGCTCTCTCGCCTGTTCCAGATCGTGAACGCGCGGTACGAGGCCCTGCGACCGGTCGTCATCACAACGCAGTTCGCGCGCTCGGCCCTCATCAAGCGCCTCGCGAAGAACGGCGACGAGGAAACCGCAATCGCCATCGTCTCGCGACTTTGCGAAACTTCGCGGACGGTGACGCTCGACGGGCGGGACAGGAGGCTTTCCCATGACCGCTGAAATCGACCACGAGTACACCGCAGAGGTCGTGTGCCCGTGGTGCGGATACGAGTACACCGACAGCTGGGAGCTGTACGACGAGGGCGACGAGGAGTGCCCGAACTGCTGGAAGCCGTTCAAGTTCACTCGCGAGGTCACGGTGGAGTACAGCACTGAGAAGATCAATAACGATGCAGTACAAGTATCGGATAGCTAAGCAACCCATATAGTATAAGGATGGTATTGAAATGGCGATCAACAAGAATCTGCAATCAATAATCAGGGCGCTTGCCGACAATCGGGCGCACGACGCTCGAGCGTTCGCCATCGACGTGCTTGAACGGGACACGGCGGACAACAACCGATGGTTGCGCGAGCACTGCCTCCCGAGGCTCAAGGAGATAAACGACGGCCCTATCGAGCTTCCGTTTCAGTACAAGGCGTTTCTCACGGTGGAGGAACCGGCGAAGACGTTCAGGGAATCGCGCTACTTCCTGAGTTCTCGCGAGGCTGATCTGCTCCGGCACATCGAGCGCATGCGCGAGGTTGGCGGCAAGCTCGCGGAGATGGGCCTGCGTTACCCGAACGCATCGATCATGTACGGTGAGAGCGGCACCGGCAAGACGATGTTCGGCAGGTATGTTGCCAGCCGGTTCGAGCTGCCGTTCGTATACGTCAACTTCTCGGGCCTTGTCGATTCTTACCTTGGCAGCACCGCGAAGAACATATCAAAGGCATTCGAGTACGTGCGCTCCGAGCCTTGCGTGTTCATGCTCGATGAAATCGACTGCATCAGCGAAAACCGGTCTGCAGGCGGTGCGGACGGCTCCGCTGGCAAGGAGATGAATCGCACGACCATCACGCTCATGCAGGAGCTTGACAGGCTCACGAACGGCCATGTAGTCCTCGCGGCGACGAACAGGCTGGATATCATTGACAGGGCATTGCTCCGCCGCTTCAGCAGTAAGAACGAGGTCAAGGTGTTCGATTCGGGGGAGAAGTGTGCCATGGTGATCCGCTTGCTTGACGATGTGGGTGTTTCGTATGACGCTGACGACGTTGTGTCATATTGTGTACGTCACGTCGGCGCTCAATCATCCTGCGTAACGGATGCTGTAGAAGCAATCGCAAGGAGTTTGCAGGACGGGCAACCTTTTAGCCTGTGCGCAGCTGCGGACGAGCGATCAAGGAGGTGGTTGCGCCGTGAGCAAAGAGGACTTGCTGCGCAAGATCAAAGCGCTGGCTCAAAGCGGCGTCGGCGGCGAGAGGGAATCCGCGAACGCCATCCTGGAAAAGCTGATGGAGAAGTACGGCATAGAGGAATCGGAACTAGGGCAGGAAGCCGTTGAGCTGAACTGGTTCAAGTTCAAAAGCGATCTTGAGGCCAAGCTGCTGAGCCAAGTCATGTACATGGTCGTGGGGCCTTGTCAGGAATATGTGAGGCGCGATGCGATGGGGCGCAGGATGCGACAGCGCGGCGTCTGTTGCACGAAGGCGCAGGCTATCGAGATCGAGTATTGCTACTCGTTTTACAAGGATGCCCTGAACGAGGAGCTGCAGGACTTCTACACCGCCTTCTTGTACAAGCACATGATTTTCCCCAGCACGCAGCCCGAGAGCCAGGACGATGACGAGCCGCTTGATAAGGCCAAGCTGAACAAGATCGCTGGAATGATGCGGTCGATGGACGATAGGGAGCTGCGACGGGCGCTCCCGGAAGAAACGCGAGGTGCGTAATGCCTATCAAGAACGAAGGTTCTAGCCTCCTAGGCGGTGGGTTTGAAAGGAAAATCTATGAGCGCTAAAACATGCCGGACGTGTGCGAACTTCATGCAAGACGCCAAGTGCCAAGACTATGGTGCGTGCGCGCTAAGCATTTCTGATTGCCGCGACCGCTACGAGTGCATGGCCGCAACCGACGTATGCAACGAGTGGGAGGAGCAAGACGTTTCGGCCACCAACCACCAGGCGTTCTTCGGCACGCCGGAGCTGGCTGCGAGCACAGCCGTCGAGCACTACGTGGACGCTCTCACCAAGGCCCAGATGGTTCGGGTGACGCATGCCGAGCGCACGGTGGCCGTGCTCAAGTCCCGTTACTACGGCGTTTGGCTGAAACGGAGGGTGGACGCATGACGATCTACGGAAACCGGGAACCGAACGGCTGTGCCGGGTGTCTCGTGCTGCTCGCGTTCTTCGCCGTCGCCTCCTACGTGGTATGGGAGTTCGTGAGCTGGGTTTTCAGGGCGGTGGCGTCGTGATTCTGAAAGAGGGCGACCGCGTGACCATGTGCGTGCGCCAGGCATTCGTAGGGGGCATCAGGCGCGGAGTAATCGTCCCCGACTTCGGAGCAGACGGGAGCATGGATTATTTCGACCTGTACAACGAGAGTGGGGTACTTGCGTGCATGGACGGCGAAACGTGCACCGTCCGGTCTTGCGGCAAGGATGGCGTCATGCTGGAAAACGCGGAAGGGGAGGTGCCGGTGCGCTTCTTTCTCAAATGGGACGAGTTCGACCAGTATTGCTCCCCTCGCATCGGTGGTAGCCGTGGCTAAGCTGCGTTCGTTCTGCCCGTACTGCGGGCGCATCGTTCCCGCTGGCCAGAGCTGCCCTTGTCGTCCCAGGCCAAAACGCAAGCCCACGCAAGGCGACAAGACGCGCGACCAGCGCGAGCCGTGGCGTGCGCGCTACGGCAGGGCCGAGTACCAGCGCAACAGGCAGGAGGCCATCAGCAGATCGCACGGGCTGTGCGTTGATTGCAGTACGGTGTGCGCTGTGTACCGCAACGGCAGATGGTACACGTCCGGGCTTGGCGGCGAGGTCGATCACCTTGTGGCCCTCGAGGACGGAGGCAGCGACGAGGTGGAGAACCTGGCGTTGCGGTGCAAAAGCTGCCACGGGCTGCGTGATGCTAAAAGACGCAGGTCAAAAAAGAGTAAATAAGTATTACACTTCGTATTGTCCTAAGAGTAACACGATGTTATACTTAGGCCACGGA
>OLPX01001734.1_pt1 | contig 14559 bp, 15 predicted proteins | sample 1672491 | NCBI WGS metagenome assembly OLPX01 (sample SAMEA3136692, study PRJEB25190) | human gut metagenome | biome: human gut; feature: human-associated habitat; material: faeces | place: Austria | collected 2013 | reverse complement strand
GGCAGCAAGGAGAAAACGATCGCCTACACACCGAAAAGCGACGAAATGGTGCTGACGGCACACCGCTGGTTTGCGAACAAGTCATGCCCCGGCGACTGGCTGTACTCCCGGTACGGCGAGTTGGCGAACCGGATCAACGCCCTGCTCGGATCCAGCAGCTCCGGGGACTCCGGCAACGCAGGGAGCGGCGGGAACTCCGGTGGATCCGGCTCTGTTCTGTACTACGTCCAAAGCGGAGCCTATAAGCAGAAAGCCAATGCAGACGCGCAGGCGAAAAAGCTCAAATCCGCAGGCCACGACGTCCTCGTCAAGCTGGTGGACGGTTATTACAAAGTGCAGACGGGAGCATATTCCAAAAAGGCCAACGCAGACGCCGAGCTGGCAAAACTGAAAGCTCAGGGCTTCGACGCTTTTATAACCACCAACGGCGGCAGCACCGGCAGCGGCAGCACCGACAGCTTCAAGGTGGGCGACAAGGTAAAGTGCAACGCCGGAGTGACGACATACAGCAACGGCGCAAAAATGGCCTCATGGGTGCCCGGATCCGTTCTCTACGTTCGGGCCGTGGAAAGCGGCGGCAAGGTTTTACTTGTGAGCACTGAGCCCACAAAGAAGGTATACACCGGCCGCGTGAAGGCGTCGGACGTTCACAAAATTTAAGGAGGTAGCAAAACCATGAGCGAAACAATGCAGCAAATTATGAGCGCCTGCCTTCCTGTCCTCTGCCTGCTCATTACAGCGGGCGGGGCTTATGCGGTGGCTCTGCTCCGTAGGGAAACCGCAAGGATCGAGAAGGAGCTCGACAACGAAACGGCCGCCAAGTACATGAACATGGCAGCCGACGCGGTGGCGCAGGCCGTCACCTACACGGCCCAGACCTTCACCGACGCGCTGAAAGCTGAGGGCAAGTTCACCAAGGAACGGCAGATCGAAGCCTTCAACAAGGCCAAAGACAAAACGCTGGAGATCCTCGGCGAAACTGCCGTCAAAGCGCTGGGCGAAATCTACGGCGACTTCGACGCATGGGTGGACACCAAGATCGAGCAGGTGTGCCGCGAAATCAAGACGCCGGAGGCCGACAAGACCGCAGCCACAACCGCAGCGGCGACGGCTGCCAGCGTAGCGACCACGATCGCCACCACGGCGGTGCAGCAGATCGCGGCCGAGGCCGTCCCGGCGACAGCGGCCGCCGAAACGCAGGACACGAAAACAGAATAAAAAGGCCCTGAGAGCTTGTGCGAGCCTCCCAGAGCCACGAAAGAGCCCGGCGGGTAGTTTATCCCCTCCGGGCCCTTTTTGCTTTTTTATGCGCATTATTCAACATTCTGGCCGATTGCTTCGAGCGACTTTTTGATCTGTCCGAGGTTTTCCTGCGTGGCGTCGTCCTCCACCTTTTCGGCTCCGCGGTACACATACTTCACGGCCTGCTCTATATCCATGCCGAGCTCGGCATAATCGCGGGCCGCCTCGTCGTCGGCGTATGCGTATTCCAGCCAATACCCGTAGAATATGGCCTGCTCCATTGTTTCATTATCGCCGTAATAGTCCGGGTAATGTTCCACAATGAACGCCACCGCCTCGTCCCGCTTCTCGTCCGTGACGCCTTCTGCCACGGAGTCCTTCGCGTCTTTTGCCAGAGCGTCCACCTTCGCGCTCGTGTTCGCCTCCGGCTCTGCTGCCGTGGGCTGATCCGTTTCCGCTGGTGCGCTGGACTGAATGGACGGCTCCGTCTCCGAAGTCCCGGCCGTCTGATCGCCGCCCTTATTTCCACCAACGGCGGCGGCTATCAGAACGACGGCCACCACGCCAATAATGATCCATTTCTTTTTGCTTTTTCCGGCCTGCCCTGCTTCCTGCTCCTTTTTACTCATGTTTTACCTCCATTTCCATGACTTTTTATTTGCGTTTTTTCGCGTTAGTCATGTTTGGGATAATTATAAGCGGTGAAAGGTGCTAAAGTCAATATGCTATCTACCTATCTTTGGGATAAAAAAGGAGGCGCAACGCCATGAAATTATACAGATACACGAACGGCAGAGCCAACGCCTCCGGCTGCAAAATAAAAGAGCGCCGGGAGGCTGCCGGACTGTCTCAGGAGGAACTCGCGGCCCGGCTTCAACTCGCTGGGCTGAACCTAAACCAAAAGGCAGTGAGCCGGATCGAAACCGGGGACAGAGTGGTGCCAGACTTCGAGCTGCTCTACTTCTCGGAGGTGCTGGAGGTGCCGATCTGCGAGCTATTATCTGCTGATAACTGAGGGCGGGAAACCGCCCTTTTTTCTTTTTGCGAAAAAATGCGAGGGACGCTTGACAAAGCGCCAATAATGGCGTATATTATAAGTACGCCAATAAAGGCGCAAAAAAGGAGGCAAGGCTATGAACATCAAGGAAATGAGGAAAGAAAAAGGGCTGACTCAGAAGCAGCTCGCTGAGCAAATCGGTGTAAATATCCGCTGGGTGCAGAAATTAGAGGCCGGAGAGATAAAACTTGAAAACATCACATTTTTGAACGCGGCGAAGCTGATCATGGCGCTGACACCATTCGACGACGAAAAGCAAATTGCAAGGGACATTTATTTCATAGCAAAACGAACACTCGAAAATAACGCTTGAAAAAGCAAGGAGGGGGAGCGGCTGCGGCTGCTCCCTATTTTTTATTTACGGAGGACGCAAAAATGAGACGCTTCAAACACTTGACAAAGACAGACCGGCTCCGCATTGAGCAGCAGCTCCGGGACGGAAAAGAGCCGAAGGAGATCGCCGAGTCGATCGGCGTCCACATTTCCACCATTTACCGGGAGAAAAAGCGCGGCGAATATCAGCACCGAAACAGTGACTACACCGAAGAAACCCGGTACAGCTCCGACCTCGCCGAAATGAAATACCGGGCCAATCTCGCAGCCAAGGGCCCAGACCTGAAAATAGGCAAGGATCACGAGCTGGCCGACTACATAGAGCGCCGGATCGCAGACGATAAGCTCTCCCCCGCTGCCGTTCTGGGCGAAATCGAAGCCAACGGAATGAGCTTCGAGACTTCGATCAGCGTCAACACGCTATACAGCTACATAGGAAAGGGCGTTTTCCTTCGGCTGACAAATAAAAGCCTGCCGCTCAAAGGTGAGAAAAAACGCGGCTATCACAAAGTCAAAGCACAGAAGCGCCCGCCAAAAGGTGAAAGCATAGAAAAGCGCCCGGAGGAAATCGGCGACCGATCCACCTTCGGGCACTGGGAAATGGACACAGTAGTGAGCGCCAGACCGGGCAAGGCTGCCATTCTGGTGCTGACCGAGCGGCTCACGCGCGAGGAAATCACAGCGAAGCTCCCGGACAAGAGCGCGGCCAGCGTGGTGCAGGCCCTCGACGATCTGGAGCGTGAATGGGGCGACAAGTTCCCACTGGTATTCCAGACAATCACCGTAGACAATGGGAGCGAGTTCGCAGACTGTCCCAGCATGGAGCGCAGCGTTCTGGGCGACGGCTCCCGGACAAAACTCTATTATTGCCACCCGTACAGCTCATACGAACGCGGCAGCAACGAAAATCTGAATAAGATGATCCGGCGCTGGCTGCCGAAGGGTACGAACTTCGACGAAATCGCCGACGAGGTGATCGAGGCCGTCACCAGCTGGATCAACAACTACCCGCGAAAAATCCTCGGCTATTTGACCGCCGATCGGGTATTTCAGGCCCATTTATCGGCTATTTTTGGGGCCCAATAAAATTTTTTATATTTTTTTCGCATTTACTCTTGACATTTGCCAAATGTTCCTCATCGCATTTTTCCGAAAATATTGACATCAAAATTTCGCTGCCCAGGTAAGGGTTCACCACTTGCAGCGCCGAATCCAGATTGCTCTGCCTGCTGTTTTTCTCCCGCTCGGCCTCCACGGCCCTGCACAGCTCCGAAATCGCCCTGATCTTCTCGTCCTGTTTGCCTGGTTTCAGGATGTATCCGTCGGTTTTCAGGTCCAACGCTTTCTTCACATACTCAAAGTCGCTGAACGCCGTGTTGATGATAAAGCGGGTTTTACAACCCTTGCCGCGCATAAGCTCAATCACCTCGATCCCGGACAATCCCGGCATCCGTATGTCCACCACCGCCAGATCCGGCTCCAGCCGTTCCAACAGCTCTTTCAGCTCCACACCGTTTTCGGCCAGCCCGGCCACCTGGATGTTTGGAAAATTTTTGGCCACCAGCATCTCCAGGCTTTTGAGCACCAGCGGCTCGTCGTCTGCAATCACCATTGTAAAATTCATAGGTCACCCTTCCCGCTGAAGCCAAATCCTGATTTTTAACCCCGGATTCATAGCTTCTATCTCAAATTTTGCATGCCCGTTGTAAAACAGTTGGATTCTGTGATAAATATTCCGCAATCCGATGTGCATACCGGAGGAACCGTTATTTTCGAACTCCTCGTAGATGCGGCGGATCTGCTGGGGCGTCATGCCCACTCCGTTGTCCCTCACCTCCATACAGATATGATGTTCGGTCCTGAACACCTTGATCCACACGCAGCCGCCGCTCATTTTCATGGCAATCCCGTGCTGTATGGCGTTTTCCACAAGGGGCTGGAGAATCATACATGGCATCTTGAAATCAAAACAGCTTTCGTCCACGTCAAAAAAGTAAGAGTACCTTCCGCCATACCGGTATTCCTGAATGGCGACATAGTCCTTCAGGTTTTCCATCTCCTTTTGCAGCGTAACGGTCTTTGAGATATTATCCAGGTTATATCGCAGAAACGTGGCCGTGATCTCCATAAGCTCCGCGCACTGGTCCGCATTTTCAATGCGCGCCAGGGAGGAAATCATATTCAGGGTATTGAACAGGAAATGGGGATTAATCCTGGCCTGCAGAAAATTCAGATGGCTTTTCTGCAGCTCACTGTATATGCGCAGGTTTTCAATCTCCAGGGCGGCCAGGCGCTCCTTAATATCGGCGTTCTCCTCGATCTTTCGCATTTGATCCCGGATAATCTCAATCATGTGGTTGAACGCCCCCGCAAACTCGTCGAACTCGTCATTGCTGCCCACCTGAATCGGTTCCGCCAGGGAAATATTCTCCCGCATGGAATTTACACCCGCCATCATTTTCCGGATGGAACCGGACACCTCACGGATCACCTTATACAGGTAAACGCTGCAGATCAGTCCCATCACGGCCATCAGCGCCAGCTGAAACGCGGCGGTGTATCGCTGCAGCCGGTCCAGGCGCTCTTCCATCGCTCTCAATGTCACCAGCTTTGCGGTATAGGTATTCTGAAACCGCAGATTGACATAGCCATAAACCTCCTGAAGCTCACCGTACTGCCGTTCCAGGGAGGTATAATCCGCGTCCCTGCGTTTCTGGCCGTTTAAATATTCTCCCAGACTCTCCATCAAGCCTTCACTTTTTTCAATATACGTCTTGACGGTGTTGCAGGCATCGGACAGCTCCCGCTCAAAGCGCTGCTCAAGCTGAGCCTCGATCCCGGTTATCTCTTCCCGGACATTTTCCGTTCCCCTGTCATAGGCTTTTACTCCATCCGCGGAGAGATACAGGTATGCCAGGTTGACGCTCTCATTCAGATCGTTGACCGCGGTTTCCAGACGGTTGACCGCCACCAGCTCCGAGGTCGCCCGGGAGTATCGGCTGGAAACGTAGAAATTCTCAAACAGACCGGACACCAGGAACACCAGCACGAAAAATCCCATGATGATATAGCCCATGGCATACTTTTTTGCTACCATATTAAAAAAGACGGATTTTTTCATCGGCTGACCTCGTCGTAAGAATCGGCGGACAGCCAATAGCAGTCCGTATAGATAACGTCGTCCGTGTATCTGCCCTCCGATACATAATTTGCAATCTCCTCCACGATACGGCGCCCCATCTGGTTCGTATCCTGTTTTACCACTCCCGCAATTACGCGGCTTTCCACCCCTGTGTACGCATCAAAGCCAACTACAAAGCGATACTCCGCATCCGGCCCTGTGAAAGCGTGGCTCAGCGTCTGTCCGCCCGTGCCCTCCAGGCACACCAGAATATCCGCCTCATCGGACAGGCTGTGGTACTGATTCATAAAGGTAAGCCCGTCGTAATGGTTGTAATTCACGCTGGTGATCTCTATGCCGGGATAGCGGGCGGTCACATCCCGGAATCCCTGCAAACGCTGCTCCAGGTTTAAATAGCCGGGTTCCCCCGTCACCACCGCAGCCCTCGCCTTTCCGTCCGCCAGCCTGACCATATTCTCGCCCAACAATCTCCCGGCCTCGTAATTGTCGGTTCCAATGTACAGGTTACAGGGAAAATCCCGGATCGCCGTATCCACGCAGATGATCTGAATTCCCCTGTTCTGTGCCTCCGCAAGCACTTGCCGGAAGGTTTCGTCCTCATTTCCCTGGATCACAATCGCATCCACTCTGGCGGCCACCTGCTGCTTCAGGATATCCGTCATCTGGCTGATATTGTAATTGAGCTGGGGAATGCTGATCTGGATATCAATATTGTACGATTCTCCCAGCTCTGCTTCCGCCTCCTCAATTCCCTCCCGAATCAGACTCCAGTATCCGTCGTCGTTGTGGGGCAGAATGACCGATACCCTTGTGACCGGATACAGGGCTTCCTCCCTCCCTCCACAGCCCGAGAGAAAAATCGCAGCAAGGAGGAGCGTCAGCGTCAAAAGCCCCACGGGGCCGCCGCTGCATCTTCCGTAATTTCTGTCCATTTCCTATTTTTTGGCGGAATACTTGCGCATATCCAGGGCCACCGCGACAATAATAATCAGCCCTTTTACGATAAACTGCCAGTAGGAGCTCAGTCCCACAAAGGTAAGGCCATAGTTGATCACGCTGAAGATGATGACGCCGAGAAATGCGCCCGGCACATTTCCGATTCCTCCTGCGAAGGAGGCGCCCCCAATGATGCAGCTTGCGATCGCATCCATCTCATAACCCTCCGCAAACGCCGCGTTTGCGCTTCCGGTGCGGGCCGCCAGCATACAGCCTGCGAAGGCCGCCAGGGCGCCGGAGAGCATATAAACGAACATGTCGATCTTAAATGCGTTGATACCTGCTACCTTTGCCGCCTCTCTGTTACCTCCGATCGCGTAGATATTTTTGCCGAGCGTTGTCATATTTAACAACACGAATACAAATATCATAACAAGTAACGCTACAATTATCAAGTAAGAGATCCCCATAAAGGAGCCGGTTCCGAACTGTACAAAGGACTGCTTATAGCCTGCCAGAGGCTGGGAATTGTTCGGCGCTTTCTTCAAAAACAGAAGATTTCCTCCGTAAATAATCAACTGCATTCCCAGTCCGGCGAGAAAGGCCGGAACCCGGAATTTTGAGATGATGATACCGGTGACAGCGCCCACCATCAGTCCCGCCGCCACCGACACGAGCATGGGAACGATGATCGGCAGTTCCCCAAGCCCGGGCCAGAACTTCAGGTAATAGTCGGCCTGCTGCGCCAGCGTGCCTGCAATCACAGCGCCCAGACCGGCCAGACGTCCCACGGTCATATCCATGCCGCCCGCGATGATCACCACCAGCATGCCCATCGCCAGCAGAATCTTGGGCGCACTCTGGATCAGCACATCGCTCAGCACCCTGGCCGACAGAAAGGACGGCGAGATAACCGCAATTATGACAATCATAATCAACAGACAGATATATAAAATATTGTTAATCAAGAATTTTGAAATGTTTTCCGATTTCATGGTTTCTCCTTTACATCTTCCGCGGTATAGGTGCTGGCCAACAGCATGATTTTCTCATCCGATATCTCGGAGTGTTCGATGATCCCCGACATATGACCCTCGCACATCACCATAATCCGGTCCGACATGCCCATCAGCTCCGGCATCTCCGAGCTGATCATGATCACGCACTTCCCGTCCCGGGCCATTTCCTCCATCAATTCATAAATCTCATATTTTGCCCCCACATCGATTCCACGGGTCGGTTCGTCCAGAATCAGGATATCCGGCTCCGACAACAGCCACCGCCCCAGAAGCACCTTCTGCTGCGTCCCTCCGGACAGCGATTCCATGGATGTTTTTAAGGTTGGGGTCTTGACGGAGAGCATATCCACATACCGTTTCGCCTCCCGTCCGCGCTTTTTCTTGTCCAGGAAAAGGCCGTTCTTCCGGTATCGCCCGGGATTCACGTTCTGATCCACCACCAGCATATTGTCCACCACGGAGGCGCAGCCGATATTTCCCGTCTTTCTCCTGTCCTCTGTCAGCAGGGCCATTTTATTTTTTATGGCGTCCGCCGGGCAATGGTTGTGAACTTGTGTTCCATTTATGTAGAGTTTTCCGCTCTTGATTTCACCCAGGCCAAAAATAGCTTCCATGAGCTCGCTTCTCTGGGAGCCCACCAGGCCGCCGATCCCGAATATCTCTCCCCTGCGCACCGAAAAGCTCACATTCCGGAAGGAATGGGGACTTGTACTGGTCAATCCCTCGACCCTCAAATAATCTTCGCTTCCGGGCTTGTGCGTCTTGGGCGGAAAACGGTTATTCATCTCCCGGCCCACCATCCGGCTTACAATCGTATCCGTTGTCATCTCCTGTGCAGGCCAGGTTCCCACCAGCTTTCCGTCCCTCATAATGGTAATTTCATCGGATATCTGAAGGATCTCGTCAATTTTGTGGGAGATATAAATCACTGCGGCGCGTTCCTCTTTGAGCTGCCGGATGATTTTGAATAATATTTCCGTCTCCGTCTCGGTCAGGGAGGAGGTGGGCTCATCCATGATGATCACCTTGGCCCCGATGGACACCGCCCGGGCGATCTCCAACAGCTGGCAGTAGGAGGTGGAGAGCTCCGATACCTTCTGCTTCGGGTCAATTTTGATGCCGATCCGCTCAAATACCTCCTGCGTATCCCGGACCAGCCGCTCTCGGTCCACCCAGCGCACCCCCGCCCGCTTTTTGTAGGGCAGGCGGCCGAGAAAAATATTCTCACTCACATTCTGGGTCCGCACCGGATGCAGCTCCTGGTGAATCATGGATATTCCCAGGTCCATGGCATTTCTGGGGTTTTCGATCTCCACCTTCTGGCCGCTTATCCTGATGGTCCCCGCATCCGGGGAATAGATGCCGTAAATGCACTTCATCAGAGTGGATTTGCCTGCGCCGTTCTCTCCCATCAGGGCGTGTACGGTGCCGGGCTTCACACGCAGCGAAACGCCGTCCAAAGCCTTTACGCCGGGAAAGGTTTTCGTAATATCAACCGCTTCTAAAACAAATTCCGCATTACTCATGTTCATTTTCTCCTCTTATCATAAAAGATCAGGCATAAGGAACCTGATCTTTTATGGTTCATTGCCTCAGAACACAAACTGCCTGCAATTATCAGAAGCTGGTATCGTTGATATCATAGCTTGCCTGTTCCACATTGTCCTTGGTGATGGAAATATAGTCGATCAGGATTTTGTGCCCTTCCACGTGGACTCCGTCTAACCCAATGCTCTCCGTGGTAACCGCCTCGCCCTTCTCCAGCAGGTACATCAGCTTGTAAATGGACTTGGCAAGCTTGACCGGATTGTTCAGGCTGGTCTCTAAAAGCGTTCCGTTCTTGATACTCTCGCAGCCGGCCACCGTGGCGTCCACACCCACCACTGGAATGGTGTTGCTCTCGTCCGTGAAATATCCGTGGGCCTGAAGCGCTGCGATTGCGCCCAGGGCTTCGTCGTCGTTATCCGCAAGAATGCAGTCGATATCATCGCCATAATTGGCAATCAGCGCTTCCACGTTCGTCTGCGCCTCGGAGCGGGAGAAATTGCACAGCACGCCGTTGATGGAATCCCCGCCTTTCACGCCCGTCACGTCGTCCCCGCCGATGTTTTTGCCCAGCTCATATCCCGCGCCCTCGATGGCGGCCAGACTGTAGGAGGAACGGTTGATGGTATCGCTGAAGGTCTGCATTCCCTGAAGGAGAATAAAATCCACCTTTCCGTTGCCGTTCCGGTCCCAATTCTCGTGGGTGTTAAAATACTCTACAATCGCATTTCCCATATTTTCGCCCGACTGGGTGGATACGGATGAGACGTACCACAGATTTTCATTCTGTGCAAAGGCGTCGTCGCTTGGGCTTGTGGTGTTTGCAAAAATTGCCACAATACCGTTGTCCGTACAGGTCTTTGCGATGGAGTCGGCGGCCGGATTATTGATGTTGTTGATCACAAGATACTTGGGTTTCTGGGTCAAAAAATTGTTGAGATTGTTATCCTGGACCGTAATATCGTTCTGGCTGTCCGCGTCGCTGATCTTAATGGTTCCGTCGGCGGCCGCAACGTTGCCCAGACACTGGCGGGCATTGGCGATAAAGGTATCCGCAAAATTGTACCAGATCACGCCGGCCGTAGCTCCGCCTGCGGACTCCGTACCTGCCGCTGCCTCAGCGCCCCCCGACGTGCCGGCCGGTGACTCGGCTCCCGCGGTTCCGGCCGACTCCGCCGCTTTCGCCGCTTCCGTAGCCGCCGTGTTGGAGGAGCCGCAGCCTGCGATCAGTGCGGAGACCAGACCGGCTGCCATCAGTGCGCTAAACATTCTTCGTTTCATTTTTGTTACCTCCCTTTAAGTGCTTGTTTTTGTTCTAAAAAAAGTATAGCACAGCGGAGTTTTGGCTTAAATTCAAGATACTTGCAGACGGTGTTAAAATAATTGCGGTGGGAGTGTGGAAGGAAGGGGACAAAAAATGCACTTTCTTGCGAAACGCAAAAAAGTGCATTGAAGCCTTAAATCCTGTAACCCGCTCTGTGACAAATAAATGTTTACAGCATAAAAAGCGCCCATTTTCTGAGCGCCTTTTAATATATAACACTATATCTTAATTGTATCTTCAGCGATATCTATTTCATCCAATCAACTCATCAATCGCCTTCCCAATATCCCCCCTCATATACTTATTCCCAAATTCCACCCACTCCGCCGCCTTATAAGCATTGGCCCTGGCTTCCTTCAAATCCTTTCCCTTCGCCGTCACGCCCAACACCCGGCCGCCGTTTGTCACGATATTTCCTTCCGCGTCAAACTTACTTCCCGCATGGAACACATAATACCCGTCTTTATCTTTAAACTTCTCCAACCCCTCGATCCTATACCCCTTCTCATAGTGCTCCGGGTACCCGGCCGAGGCCAGCACCACGCAGACCGCCGCGTTGTCCTCAAAATCCAGCTCCACCTGATCCAAAGTGCCGTCCACGCACGCCTCAAACACGTCCACAATATCGTTCTTCATCCGCGGCAGCACCACCTGGGTCTCCGGGTCGCCGAACCGGGCGTTGTACTCCAGCACCTTGGGCCCGTCCGCGGTGAGCATAAGCCCAAAGAAAATTATCCCCTTGAACTCCCGCCCTTCCGCCGCCATGGCGTCCACGGTAGGCTGGTAAATGTGCTCCCGGCAGAACGCATCCACCTCGGGCGTATAGAACGGGCTGGGCGAAAATGTGCCCATGCCGCCGGTATTCAGCCCCTGATCCCCGTCCTTGGCCCGCTTGTGGTCCTGGGCGGAGGTCATGATGCGGATGGTTTTTCCATCCACAAAGGACAACACGGACACCTCCCGGCCGGTCATGAACTCCTCCACCACGATGCGGTCCCCTGCGGAACCGAACTGCTTGTCCAGCATCAGGGTCTTCACGCCCTCCCTGGCCTCCTCCCGGGTATTGCAGATCAGCACGCCCTTGCCCAGGGCCAGACCGTCCGCCTTCAGCACCACGGGAACCGGCGCAGTCTCCAAATATTCCAGCGCTGCCTCCGGCGTGTCAAAGGTCTCATAGGCAGCCGTGGGAATCCCGTATTTCTTCATCAGATCTTTGGAAAATGCCTTGGAGCCCTCCAAAATGGCCGCGTTCTTTCTCGGCCCGAAGGTCCTCAGCCCCGCCGCCTCCAGCGCGTCCACCAGACCCGCGGCCAGGGGATCGTCCGGCCCCACCACCACCAGGTCGAAGGCTTCTTTTTTAGCAAACTCCGTCATTTTCTCAAAATCCATCACGCCGATGTCCACGCACCTGGCAATCTCCGCGATTCCCGCATTTCCCGGCGCGCAGTAAAGCTCCTTCACCCTGGGGCTTTGAGCCAGTTTCCAGCAAATCGCATGTTCGCGGCCGCCGCCGCCGATAACCAATACTTTCATCCCGTCCGTCCTTTCCACTGCATCTCACAAACCGATCCCGATTGCATTCAACCCAAAATACGCCAGCCGGTCTTTCCCCCGGCGGGCTTCCAACTGTCACTCAATTCGCCCGTTGGCGATCCTGTCGATGGCTTCCGGCAGAATCACCCACTCCGCCTGCTCCATCACCCGCCGCTGCAATACCTCCGGCGTGTCCCCCGGCAGCACCTCCACGGCTTTCTGTAAAATAATGGGGCCTGAATCCATTCCCTCGTCCACAAAATGCACGGTGGCGCCGGTGATCTTCACTCCCCGGGCCAGGGCCGCCTGATGGACCTTCAGTCCATAGTAGCCCACTCCGCAGAAGGAGGGGATCAGGGACGGGTGCACGTTGATGATCCGGTTCCGGTATTTTGCGATCATGGCCGCCGGAATGGTCACCAGAAATCCCGCCAGCACGATCAGGTCCAGCTCATACTCGTCCACTTTTGCCAGAAACGCCTCGTTAAACGCCTCCCGGCTCTCAAAGCTCTTGGGGGACATGCAAACCGCCTGGATGCCGCGGCTCCTGGCCCGCTCCAGGGCGTAGGCGCCCGGATTGTTGCTGATCACCACCGCGATCTCAGCGCCCGTGATCTTCCCGCTGTCCACCGCGTCCAGAATCGCCTGCAAATTGGTGCCGCCGCCGGACACCATCACGCCGACTCTCAGCATACGTCCACACCTTTCTCGCCTTCCACAATCCGGCCCACCACATAGGGGGATTCCCCGGCCGCCTTCATGGCTTCCATGGTCTTGTCCACGTCCGCGGGATCCACCGCCACGATCATACCCAGGCCCATGTTGTAGGTGTTGTACATCATTTTCTCCTCAATCTGTCCCTTTTCGGCCAGCAGCCCAAAAATCGGGGGGATGGGATAGCTGTCCTTCTCCACCACCGCGCGCACGCCGTCCTTCAGCATACGGGGAATGTTCTCGTAAAAGCCGCCGCCGGTGATGTGGCTGCACGCCTTCACGGTCACGCCCGCCTCCTTCACGCTCTTTAACGCCTTCACGTAGATCTTGGTGGGCGCGATCAGCGCCTCGCCCAGGGTCGTACCCAGCTCCTCATAATAGGTATTTAAGCCCTCCTTGGTTAATTCCTTCTCAAACACCTTGCGCACCAGGGAAAAGCCGTTGCTGTGCACGCCGGAGGAAGCCATACCGATGAGCACGTCGTTTGCCGCCAGACGTTCGCCGGTGATCAGGTCCTTTTTGTCCACAATCCCCACCGCGAAACCGGCCAGGTCATACTCATCCTCGGGGTAGAAGCCCGGCATCTCGGCCGTCTCGCCGCCCACCAAAGCCGCGCCGGACTGCTTACAGCCCTCTGCCACTCCCTTCACGATGGTGGCGATCTTCTCCGGAACGTTCTTGCCGCAGGCAATATAATCCAGGAAAAACAGGGGCTCGCCGCCCGCGCATGCCACGTCGTTTACGCACATGGCCACGCAGTCGATGCCCACGGTGTCGTGCTTGTCCATAAGGAAAGCCAGCTTCAGCTTGGTTCCCACGCCGTCCGTGCCGGAGAGCAGTGTGGGCTCCTCCATCCCCTTAAAAGCAGACATGGAAAATGCCCCGGAAAAGCCGCCCAGGCCGCCCAGCACCTCGGGACGCATGGTTCCCTTCACATACTGTTTCATCAGTTCCACCGACTTGTAACCGGCCTCAATGTCAACTCCGGCGTTCTTGTAATCCATCATCGTAATTTGTCCTCCGCTTTGTTTTCCACTAAAATGCGCCTGTTTTGGGACGGGCACGCCCCGCGCCCTGCCTACCCGGGAACTCCCCGGCCACCGCTCATACGCCGCCGCGCGCCTTATTTCATCTGCGCCAGATACTCCTTATAGCCGATGCGCTCCAGCTTCTCCGCCTTCTTCACCACGTCGTTTTTCAGGCTCTCGGAGTAATCCTTAAGCTTACCCAGCAATTCCCCGTCGGAAGCCGCCAGAATCTTCGCCGCCAGAATGCCTGCGTTCTGTCCGCCGTTGATAGCCACCGTAGCCACCGGGATGCCGCTGGGCATCTGCACGATGGAGTACAGGGAGTCCACGCCGCCTAAGTCGGAGGTCTTCATGGGGATGCCGATCACCGGCAGGGGGAAGATCGCCGCGCACATGCCCGGCAGATGGGCCGCTTTGCCCGCACCCGCGATAATCACCTTAAATCCCTTCTCCTCGGCGCTCTTCGCCCAGTCAAAAAATACGTCCGGCTCACGGTGTGCGGAAATAATCGTCATCTCGTAAGCGATCCCGAACTTGTCCAGAATCTCCGCCGCCTTGGCCATAACCGGCATATCCGAGTCGCTGCCCATCACAATTCCTACTTTTGCCATTGTTCATTCTCCTTTTCAGTGGTCATTATCCTGACAAATAATTATTATTAGTAAATCTAATATATATCTTTATGT
>OLPX01001731.1_pt1 | contig 14573 bp, 13 predicted proteins | sample 1672491 | NCBI WGS metagenome assembly OLPX01 (sample SAMEA3136692, study PRJEB25190) | human gut metagenome | biome: human gut; feature: human-associated habitat; material: faeces | place: Austria | collected 2013 | reverse complement strand
ATCGCCGACGAGCCCACCACGGCCCTGGACGTGACCATCCAGGCACAGATTCTGAATCTGATGAAGGGACTGAAGGATCAGTACGACACCTCCATCATTTTTATCACCCACGCCCTGGGCGTGGTGGCGGAGATCGCGGACTACGTGGTGGTGGCCTACGCGGGCAGTGTGATTGAGAAGGGGGACATCAAGTCCATTTTCACCAATCCCCTGCACCCCTACACCAGAGGGCTGTTCGGCTGCCTGCCGGACATCGAGTCCGTGGAGTCCAAACGCCTGCAGATCATTCCGGGCGCCATGCCCGATCCCATGAACCTGCCCCCGGGCTGCAAGTTCTGTAAGCGTTGCGGCGAGGCCATGGACATCTGCCGGGTGAAGGAGCCGGAAGAAATCCGGGTGGACCGCGAGCACATGGTGAAATGCCACAAATATCAAGGAGGCGGCAAAGATGAGTGAGATTCTTCTGGACGTAAAAAATCTCTGTAAGTATTATCCGGTCTCCGGCGGCACCCTCCACGCGGTGGACGACGTCAGCTTCCACATCAACAAGGGGGAAACGCTGGGGCTGGTGGGGGAGAGCGGCTGCGGGAAATCCACCATCGGGCGCACGGTTCTGCGTCTGATTCCACACACCTCGGGGGAGGTCCATTACAAGGGGGAGAACATTCTCGCTTGCTCCCCGGCCAGGCTGCGGTCCCTGCGCAGGCAGATCCAGATCATTTTCCAGGACCCGTACTCCTGCCTGGACCCGCGCAAGACCATCGGACAGATCATTTCCGAGCCGCTAATCATCAACCGGCTGGCAGGAAAGAAGGAACTAAACGCCAAGGTGCTGGACCTGATGAGCAAGGGCGGCGTGAGCCGGAAGCTCTACAACGCCTACCCCCACGAGCTGGACGGGGGAAGGCGGCAGCGGGTAGGGATCATCCGGGCCCTGGCCATGAATCCCGAGTTCATTGTCTGCGACGAGCCGGTGTCCTCCCTGGACGTGTCGATCCAGGCGCAGATTCTCAACCTGCTCCAGGAGATGCAGGAAAATATGGGACTGACCTACCTGTTCATTTCCCACGACCTCAGCGTGGTGCGCCACATCAGCAACCGCATCATCGTGATGTACCTGGGGAAGATCGTGGAAATCTGCCGGTCCAGGGAGTTGTTCGTCAATCCGGTCCATCCCTACACCAGGGCGCTGCTGTCGGCGGTTCCCATCGCCAAGTACAATTACAACCGAAGGGAACAGATTCTGCTTAAGGGGGACGTGCCCAGCCCGGTGAATCCGCGGCCCGGCTGCCGGTTCGCCAACCGGTGCTGGATGGCCAAGGAAATCTGCCACCAGGAGACGCCGGAGTTAAAGAATGTGGGAACAGACCACCAGGCTGCCTGCCATTTTGTGGGGTAGCGGGTGTGTAAGGGATATAACACTCTAAAGAAAGGAGAGGTATGGGTATTGGAGACAATACGTCATACGAGGGGAAAGATGAAAAAAAGAAATTTGACCAGGGGATGCGCAGTTTTACTGACACTGACAATGCTGGCGCTGGCGGGCTGCGGCGGAGGAAAAAGCGCGGCTACGGCGGAGAGCCAGGGGGGACAGAACAGTCCGGCCGCCCCTGAGGCGGCGGGAGGCGGGGAAGCTGCGAAAAGCAGGGATTTCGTCTACTGCTGCGGCACGGAGCCGACCACGCTGGATCCCCATCTGATCAACGACAACGCCACGGCCAGAGCCGCGTACCAGATTTACGAGACGCTGGTTTACCGCGACACGGATTCCTCCATCAAGCCCAGGCTGGCGGAGAGCTGGACCACCTCGGATGACGGCACGGTCTGGACCTTCAAGCTGCGCCAGGGCGTTAAATTCCACGACGGGGAAACCTTCAACGCGGAGGCGGTGAAGTACAATATCGAGCGGCTGAAAAATCCCGAAACCGCGGCACCCAAGGCTTCGGTGGTGGATATGGTGAAGAGCGTGGACGTGGTGGACGAATACACGGTGGCTTTCACCCTGTCCGAGCCCAGCAGCGTGTTCCTGGCTCAGATCAGCAGCTACACCACGGGCATGTTAAGCCCCAAGTCGGCTGAGAGCCAGGGCAAGGAATTCGGCCAGCACCCAGTAGGCACCGGCCCCTTAAAGCTGGATTCCTGGGATTACGGCAGCAGCCTGGTGATGACCCGTTTTGACGATTACTGGGGGGAGAAGGCCACGGTGGATTCCATCACCTTCCGCATCGTGCCCGAGGACGCCTCCCGGGTGATGATGTTAAAGACCGGAGACGCCGATCTGGTGGCGGGCATTCCGCCGGTGCAGATCGAGGAACTTCAGAGCGATCCCAACGTGAAGGTGCTGGTAGAGACCGGCTACCGGACCATTTTCCTGGGTATGAACAGCACGGTAAAGCCCCTGGACGACGTGCGGGTGCGCCAGGCCGTGAACTATGCCATCGACCGGGAATCCATCATCAAGAACGTGATGCGGGACGTGGCCTCCTACCCGGATTCCTTTATGGTATCCAATGTGATCGACAACTCGGCCAAGGGGCTGGGCTGCTATGAGTTCGACCAGGAGAAGGCCAAAGCGCTGTTAGCCGAGGCGGGATATGCCGACGGCTTTACCCTGACGCTGAGCACGCCGGAAGGCCGTTACGCCATGGACCGTCAGGTGGCGGAGGTGATCCAGGCCATGTTGATGGAAGTGGGCATCACGGCGGAGATCAATGTTCTGGACTGGGGCGCTTACAGCGAGCAGGCCACTTCCGGCCAGCACCAGTTCTTCCTTCTGGGCATGGGCTGCCCCACCGGCGACCCGGAATTCAACCTGTTTATGAACTTCGGCACCGAAGGCCCCCAGAACTACTCCCGGTTCAGCAATGCCGCCGTGGATCAGCTGCTGGCCGAGCAGAGCACCATCCTGGACGCCGAGGAGCGCTCCAAGGTGATGTATCAGATTCAGGAGGAATTGAAAAACGACGCCTGCGGCGCGCCGCTGTATTATGAGCAGCAGGCCTATGGAAGCGGGGCGGATGTGAATGGATTTATTATTTATCCGGATGAGAACGCGAGTATGGCGTATTTGGTGAGGGAATAACCGCAAAATAGGATTTGGATGAGAGGGGACGCCGGGTGACGGCGTCCTCTTAACGTGTTTACGGAATGAAAACGGCTGTGGTTGTTCTACCCCCTATGCCGCATATATTCACAAATCAAACTTGCCGCGGCCTCCGCTCCGATGGAGCTGTCTACGCATAATTCGTACCCATGGGGATCGCCCCATTCGCGGCCGGCCCAGTGAGACGCTGAGCACGGCGGCGGCTCCGTCGCCAAAGAACAGGGACAGTCCCCAGCCGACGACTGTGATTGGGAAAATGACGCCTGTCGCGGCATTACCCAGATACCCGATCCCGTTTCCGACAAAAATTTGGTCGACGATGTTGTAGAGACAGGAAATGATCAAAGAAAATATGCATGGAACCGCAAATTTCCTTAACAGCGATCCCACTTTTTCAGTTCCCAAATAGTTGCTTTCTTGCATAACATACCTCCGGTTTACAGGCAAAAACAGCACATGCAGAACCCATGCGCTGTTAAAAAATCACAACAAAAAAACAACACATGCATCTGTACCGTGATCAGATTTATGCGCCGTGCGCTACATGTGTCGTTGATTGCCTTTATTTAATTTACATCGATCAGCATATCATTTTTGAAAAAAATTTTCAAAGGCATTTTTGCACAAACTATCATCCGCCCGATGATTGGGCATTTTCGCAAACCTCACGTCTGTTCCTGCCCACCCAACACCTCCGTGAATTTAAAATGGCTGGCCGCCATCCCCTGCCGCTCATAAAACCGGTGGCTGTCCGTCCGTTTCCGGTTGCAGCATACCTCCAACTGTAAACATCCCGCCGCTCTGGCGGTTTTTTCGACTTCCGAGAAGAGCCGGCCGCCGAGGCCCTGTCCCCGTCGTTCTCTTGCCACCACGATCTCCTGCAATTCCGCGATTTTTCCGCCATGATGCAGCAGATACTGGACGTGCACGCTGGCAAAGCCCGCAGCCTCGCCGTTCTCCAGGGCGATCAGATAATGGATTCCGGGGTCCGCCAGATTCCGCAGATAGACCGCTTCAAGCTTTGACCGGTCCAGGGACGCTTCCTCCAGCTCGCAGATTAGGGAATAGATTTGTGGGAAATGTTCAGGGCGTGCGTTTGTAATCTTCATGAGGGTACCTCCGTGAGGGCTGTTTAAATATAGCAGCAGGTATTGGAAATAGTTTACCACCTAGGCGGGGGATTTTCAATTAAGATAGAAATAAAAACGGGAAAATCTATGTGTTTTTTGAATCATGATACCAGAATATATCAAATTATGATAAAATCATTATGTAGTCAAGGAATGGAAGGAGGGGGACAAAATGGCAATAATACAATGTCCAGAGTGTGGCAAAGAAGTATCAGACAAAGCGGGGAACTGCCCACATTGCGGATTTGGCGTAAAACAATATATGGAGGATGAGGAGAAGGAAAGGAAGAAACAAAAGGAGCTGGAATATAAGATAGAAAAATATCAAATGGAAGTGACAATGCCGGTGCCACCAGTAAAACGCTTTTCAGACCATGAGGAGTGGCAGATTTTTTGTGGGCTTGTTTCTGCTGTCATATCTGTAGGAGGAGTAATATTTATATTGATTGTGAGCAGGGAATATAGCGACTTTGCAAGTACGGCAGCGTTTGAGTTAATTTTAGGCATTGTTTTTGGCGGGGTGGGTATCGCGCTGATCAAGTCGGCATTTAACTCAAGGGATGAAAGATTCAGGAGAGAGCAGGCCGTCTACAGTGGAGCAAAGGCGAATTTTGAGGCCTATAAAAAGCAACTTGTGAGTGATAAAATTGCGCATGATGAATTCCTGGAAAAGTATAAGAGCGCTAATAAAATTAGAGCACAAGCTCATATTCCGAAATGTCCAATCTGTGGATCGACAAATTTGAAAAAAATATCAATCTTCGCATGGGCGTTTAATACTGCACTATTTGGGGAGATAGGGGCTCTTAACGTTGCGGGCAAGACTTGGCAATGCAAGAACTGTGATAGCAGATTTTAGGGAGAAGACCTGTCACTGGTGTAAAAAGTAAATAAAAATCAGATCAATGTACAGCAAAAAGCAGCAAGGCAAACCGGCCATGCTGCTTTTTTGACAATCAAAGTTGTGAAAAGGTTAAAAAAGCAGTTGACTTTTTGTAAAACTATTGTTACTATAATGCATATAAGACGTCAGACATCTGATATAAAGTAAAACAAAGGAGCTGCGCACATGTATAGAAGCGAAAAAGTGAGAAAGCTGGCCCCGGAGATGGATCCGCTCCGGCTGGGCATGGGCTGGAAGCGGTCGGACCTGGACAAGCCTAAGATTATGATTGAGAGCACCATGGGGGACAGCCACCCAGGAAGCGCCCACCTGATGGAATTTGTGGAACAGGCCGCAAAGGGCGTCCACGACGCCGGGGGCAAGGCCGCCCGCTATTACACCACGGATATCTGCGACGGCCAGGCCCAGGGCCACGACGGCATCAACTATTCCCTGGCCAGCCGGGACATGATCGCCAACATGGTGGAGATTCACGAGAACGCCACTCCCTTTGACGGCGGTGTGTTTATCGCCAGCTGCGACAAGGGCATGCCGGGGCTTCTCATGGGAATCGGCCGCTGCAACATCCCTTCCATTATGGTGACGGGCGGCGTGATGGAGGCCGGGCCGGATATGCTGACGCTGGAGGAGATCGGTAAGTACAGCGCCATGTGCCAGCGGGGCGAGATCACCGGGGAGCAGTTCTTATTTTACAAGCACCATGCATGTCCCAGCTGCGGAGCCTGCAGCTTTATGGGCACAGCCTGCACCATGCAGGTCATGGCAGAGGCCCTGGGCCTCATGCTGCCCGGCACCAGCGTGATGCCGGCCACCTGCGCGGACTTAAAGAGGGCGGCCTACGACGCGGGCCTGCAGGCCATGAAGCTGGCGGAAATGGATTTGAAGCCCCGGGATATGGTGACGCTAAAGAGCTTTGAGAACGCCATTATGGTCCACGCGGCCATTTCCGGCTCCACCAACGCCCTGCTCCACCTGCCTGCCATTGCACATGAGTTCGGGATCACCATCGACGCGGACACCTTTGAGCGCATCCACAAGAGCGCCCACTACCTGCTCAACGTGCGCCCGGCCGGGGAGTGGCCGGCGGCCTATTTCTACTACGCGGGCGGCGTTCCGGCGGTGATGGAAGAGATCCGACACAGCCTGCACCTGGACGTGATGACCGTCACCGGAAAGACCCTGGGCGAAAACCTGGAGGAGCTGAAGAAAAACGGCTTCTACGAGAACTGTGCCCGGCTTCTGGAGCCAACGGGACTCAAAAAGGAACAGATTATTTACCCTTACGACAAGCCCATCGGCGACAAGGGAACCATTGCGATTCTGAAGGGCAACCTGGCGCCGGAGGGGGCCGTGGTGAAACACTCCGCGGTTCCGAAGGAGATGCACGTGGCTATGCTGAACGCCCGGCCTTTTGACTGTGAGGAGGACGCCATCGCGGCGGTGCTCAGCCGCGCCATCAGGCCGGGGGACGCGGTGTTCATCCGCTACGAGGGCCCCAAGGGCAGCGGTATGCCGGAGATGTTCTACACTACGGAAGCCATCGCCTCCGATGAGGAGCTGGGAAAGAGCATCGCCCTGATCACGGACGGCCGGTTCTCCGGCGCTTCCAAAGGCCCGGCCATCGGCCATGTGAGCCCGGAGGCGGCGGAGGGCGGCCCCATCGCCCTGGTGGAGGAAGGGGACCTCATCGAGATCGACATTCCCAGACGGGTGCTGCGCATCGCAGGCATTAAGGGCGAGGCCAAATCCGAGGAGGAGATTCTGGAGGTTTTGGAGCAGCGCCGGAAGACGTGGCAGCCCAAACCCGCCCGGTATCAGTCCGGGGTGCTGAAGATCTACTCGGAACACGCGGTGGGACCGATGAAGGGCGGATACATGAAATAAAACGCGGCAGGGGCAGGCCGATGGAACGCGACTCATTGCCACAATATCACACACAAGGAGAACAATACCGATGGAGAAGTTAAAAACAGGAATTATCGGCTGCGGTAAAGTGGGGGATTTCCACGCCAAAGCCTTCGAGGCGCTTGAAAACAGTGAATTTACGGCAGTATGCGACAATAATATCGAGCGGGCCCGGGCCTTTGCGGACCGCTATGGGGTGAAGGCCTACGACGACATCGAGGCCATGATCCGGGAGTGCGGTCTGGACGTGGTCAGCATCTGCACCCCTCATCCCCTCCACGCCAATCCCGCAGTGATTGCCGCGGATTGCGGCTGCAACGTGCTCATCGAGAAGCCCCTGGCTTCCAGCCTGGAGGACTGCGACCGGATCATCGAGGCCGGGGACCGGAACCATGTGACCATCGGAACCATGGTGCAGAGGCGTTTTTACCGCCCCTGTATGCGCATCCACCAGGCCATTGAGGACGGCAAAATCGGCCGTCCGGTACTGGGTATGGTTACCATGCTGGGCTGGCGCGACAAGAATTACTACGACAGCGATCCCTGGAGAGGGAGCTGGAAGGGCGAGGGCGGCGGCGTCATGGTCAATCAGGCGCCCCACCAGATCGACCTGCTCCAGTGGTACATGGGCGAGGTGGACGAGATCTACGGCGTGTGGAAAAACCTGAACCACCCCTACATTGAGGTGGAGGACACGGCGGTGGCTGTGATCAAGTTCAAAAACGGCGGTGTGGGCAACATCGTGGTGTCCAACAGCCAGAATCCGGCGCTGTTTGGCAAGGTACATATTTTCGGAGAAAATGGAGCCGGTGTGGGCGTGCAGACCGACGGCGGGGCCATGTTCGTGGCCGGAATGTCCAGCATCACCGAAGCGCCCTACAACGATCTCTGGACCGTGGCCGGGGAGGAGAACATGTTGGAGACCTGGAAGCGGGAGGACACGGATTTCTTTAACAGCGTGGATTCCATGTATTACTACCACAGAGAGCAGATAAAGGACTTTGTGGACGCGGTCCAGAAGGGGGAAAAGCCGCTGGTGGACGCCAGGGAGGGCCGCAAGACCGTGGAGATTTTCACCGGCATTTACCGGGCCACCGAGACCAACAGCGTGATCAAATTCCCTATCAAATAGAAGGCGGACAAAAAGGAGGTATCCTGTGAAGATTTCCTACAATGAAGCCACGGCAAAAGGCTGTTCCAGCCTGGCGCTGGATCTGGAGCTCTGCGAAAAGGCAGGATTTGACTATATCGAGATCCGCCTGGACATGCTGGGCGATTACCTGAAGGAGCACACCGTGGAGGAGCTGGCGGCATTTTTCCGCGCCAGCCGCTTAAAACCCCACGCCATGAATGCGCTCTACCTCTACCCGGAGTTTTTAGGGGATCATGACGACCCGGGGCGGCGGGACGCGCTGCTGGCGGAATTTCAGACGGGACTTGACGTGTGCAAGGCCATCGGCAGCCACTATTTCATCATCGTCCCGCCCCTGCAGCGCGATCCCAATGGCGGCCCCTTTGTGGGCGCCCGGGAGGAGACATTTGAGAACTGCGTGCGCATCCTGAAAAAGCTGGGGGAGATGGCGCGTCCATACGACGTGAACCTCTGCTTCGAGCTGGTGGGATTCGAGCGCAGCAGCGTGCGGACCGTGGAGGAGGCCGACGCCATCGTGCGGGCAGCTGACCGGGACAACGTGGGTTTCGTGTTCGATTCCTACAATATTTACCTGAATAACCGCACCAACGATTTTTCCGCCATCCGCACTGTACAGCCGGAAAAGATTTTCGCAGTTCATATGATGAGCGGAAAGGACGTTCCGGACGGGGAGATGGGGCAGGACAAGCGCTGCTTCCCGGACGCAGGCGTGGTGGACATCGGCAATTTCCTGGAAAATCTCCGGGAAGCCGGCTACGACGGAATGGTATCCATTGAAACCTTCAACCCGGACTACTGGGAGAAGGCCCCCGCATGGGTAATAAATACGGCTTACCGGACGACCAGAGAGGCTCTGGTGCAAAACGGCTGTATTTAATACATAAAGAATCTGTCCGCTGCCGCCCGGCAGAGGGGCCGGGGCGGACGAAAATCCAATGAAAAAGCTTAGGAGGGTAAGGTATGTCACCTACATCATTTATCATCATGCTGGTCGCGGCCATCGTGATTCTGACCGTGCTGACCTTGAAATTCAAAATGCACCCGGTTATGACGCTGTTTATCACCGCCGTATTTATCGGTCTGGTATCCGGCAAACCGTTAGTCGACACATTTAATTCCATCAAGAACTATTTCGGCTCCACGTTGGGCAGCATCGGCGTCATGATCATTTTCGGCGCGGTGATCGCCTCGGGTATCTCGGATACGGGCGCTGCCACCAGCATCGTCAACTTCTTTATCCGTCTGTTTAAGGGCAAACGCCTGGAGCTGGCTCCCGCGCTGACCGGCTTCATCATGAGTATTCCGGTGTTCGGCGATATCGCTATCATTTTGAACGCCCCGATCTCCGCGATTCTGGCAAAGCGCAAAAATATGAGCATGTCCCAGGTCGCTCCCTTTGTAAATCTGGGCCTGACCCTGACTCACGGTCTGGTTCCGCCCACACCCGGCGTGCTGGCCGTGGCCGTGCTGCTGCAGGCCGACATCGGCACCGTGATCATGTGGGGACTGGTGTGCAGCGTGGTATCCTTCGCGGTCTGCTACTTTGCGCTGGCTCCCATCTACGCCAAGGGCGAGTTCATCGAGCCGCTGGCGGATTATACCGAGGGAATTGAGGCGGTAGACGACGGCGCTTCCGTTGAAAAGCTTCTGATCGCCGAGGAAAATGCACCCGGCGCGGGCATGTCCTTCGTCCCGCTGCTGCTTCCGGCCGTGATGATCGCGGTTGGCTCCATCGGCAAACTGATGGTGGAGGAAGGCTCCGGCGCGTATGTGTTCTTCAACACCTTCGGCGACACGGTTCTGGCTCTGTTCTGCGGCATCGTGGCCCTGGGCCTGATGGTATTCGGCCGCAAGGACAAGGTGGTGAAGAAGGCCAACGAGGCCACCGGCACACAGGAACTGTCTGAGAAGAGCTCCTGGACCGAGATCGTGTTCGGCAACTGGTGCGGACGCGCCCTGAAAATCGCCATCAGCGCCCTGCTGATCACCGCAATGGGCGGCGCGATGGGCGGAATTCTCCGTGAGAACGAGGCCATCAGCGTGATCGGAAATGCCATTGCCAGAACGAATTTCCCCAGCCTGCTGATTCCCTTCCTGCTGGCTGCCATTCTGATGACGGTCTGCGGTTCCATGACCACCGCATCCATGACGGCGGCGGCTCTGATGGTGGAGCTGGTTCCGGTTCTGGGCATGAGCCCGGTTGTGGCCACTCTGGCTATCGGCGCAGGTTCCATGGTTGGCTGGCACGTAAACAACAGCGGATTCTGGATCTTTACCTCCCTTTACGGCTTTGACACCAAACAGGGACTGAAATTCTTCACCACCACCAACGCGCTGGGCGGCATCGTAGCCTTTATCTGCCTGGCTGGTCTGACCATGATCGGTCTGGTGGGCTGATGACAAGACATTAGAAACCAAGTACATTTTCTCTGCAAATGTATGATAAAACCTGCCCGGCCGAAACGCCGGGCAAAGGCAGTTCTGAAACAGGAGGTTTGGGATGATCCGTTTTTTTAGGGCCAGCAGAATGACGGCGGTGTGGGGAAGCGCGGTGGGCGCATTTGCGGGCGCTGCCGCCGCCTGGGTGTTCTACCCGGGAGATGGGGGCACAAAAGCCGTGCTGGCGCTGGTGGCCGCTGCGCTGGCGGTCAACGTGTGTTTGTATATTGCGAAAATTATCGCGGTGCGCAGGTATCAGGAGATTCTGCTGCTGCTCTACGAAAAGCTGGACCCCGAGGCGTTTCTGGCCCAGGCCCTGCCGCTTTTGGACCGGAAGGCGGGGACCGCGGACCGGGTGACCCACGCCGTCCATGTGGCCAACGGCTATCTGGCGAAAGGGGAACCGGACGCCGCCATCGCCCTGTTAAAGCGTCAGCAGGTGCCGGAGCAGGCGGCTGCGCTGCGGGGCCTTGTGGCCTCCAACCTGGGCACCGCCTGCCTGCAAAAGGGGGACCGGGCAGGCGCGGCCGCGGCCCTGGAGGAATTAAAGCAGGTGATCCGTTCCAGGCACTGCAAGGAGAAATTCCGGGAAAAGGCCCGCCGCATCATCGCCTACCAGCAGATTTGCCTGGGTGTTCTGAACGGGAAACGGGGCAGGCTTAAAGAACTGGAACAGGACTATGAGAACACGAAGTCGCCCTTTCATAAGTTGAGTGTGGGGCGGTTTCTGGAGAAGGTCCGCAGGAGCAAAAAGCTTGCAGTTTAAATTATGAAGAAATAAGAATCCCCGGCGATTGGCGGAGGGTCCCAGAGGACTGGTATCCGCCACTGCCGGGGATTTTTCGGTCCGCGTTTATTCCGTTGACATATCCCGTCCCAGTCCTTATAATTGGAACTGTCGGCGGTTTTTCTCACGGTGAAGGGGGAAAGCGGCCGTTTGAATCAAAGGAAGCGAGGAAAATAACGTGAAAATAAGAGATATATTGGCGGCGGGAAAGCCCACCCTTTCCTTCGAGGTGTTTCCGCCCAAGACGGTGGACGCCTACGAGCCGGTGGAGCGCGCAGCCTGTGAGATTGCAAAGCTGAAACCCGCGTTTATGAGCGTTACATACGGGGCCGGAGGCGGAACCAGCCGTTACACGGTGGATATCGCCGACACCATCAAGGGGTACGGCGTCACGCCGCTGGCCCATCTCACCTGTGTGTCCTCCACCCGGGAGAAGGTGCACCAGGTATTGGACGAACTCAAGTCCAGGGGAATCGAGAATGTGCTGGCGCTGCGGGGAGATCTCCCCGCGGACGGGGAAACGCCCCGGGAATACCGGTACGCCTCCCAGCTGATCCGGGAGATCAAGGAGAGCGGCGATTTCTGCATCGGCGCGGCCTGTTATCCGGAGGGCCATGTGGAGTCGGCCAACAAGTCGGTGGATATGGATTATCTGAAGGAAAAGGTGGAGGCGGGATGCGATTTCGTCACCACGCAGATGTTCTTTGACAACAGTATTTTATACAGCTATCTGTACCGGATCCGGGAGAAGGGCATCACGGTGCCCGTGATCGCCGGAATTATGCCGGTGACCAACGCCAAACAGATCAGCCGCATCACCGGCATGTCCGGCACCTATCTGCCCGCCCGGTTCAAGGCCATTGTGGACCGGTTCGGGGACAACCCGGCGGCCATGAAGCAGGCGGGCATCGCCTACGCCACGGACCAGATCATCGACCTGATCGCCAACGGAGTGAACGGAATCCACGTTTATTCCATGAACAAGCCCGACGTGGCGGCCAGAATCCGGGAGAACCTGTCGGAGATTCTGTGACGGCGTGCTTCTGATTGTGAGGGAAATGGAGGTTGCCTATGGACCAGAGCGAGGTGAACCGGGGGGAGGTCCTTCGGTATATGGGCTGCAAGGGAGAGCAAAGCGAAGCGGTGCTTGCGCTGGTGGAGGACTGTCTGGCCCAGCTGGGCCAGGTCTGCGAGCCGCGCCATCTGACGGCCGTATTTCCGCTGTCTCTTTCGGGGGAGGGCTGGATTGACGGCTGCTGCTTTCGCGTCCGCAGTGAAAATCTGTCCCGTAATCTGGCGGACTGCCACAAAATGATCGTATTTGCAGCCACCCTGGGTACGGGGGCGGATCACCTGATCCACAAGTACAGCCGCCTGGAAATGAGCCGGGCGGTGGTCATGCAGGCCGCCGCCGCGGCCATGATCGAGGAATACTGCGATCAGGTGTGTTCCGCGCTGAAGGAAGAGTACGAGGCCCGGGGAGAGTATCTGCGGCCGCGGTTCAGCCCCGGCTACGGGGATTTTCCGCTGGAATGCCAGCCGGCCCTTTTGGGCGCCCTGGAGGCTGGCAAGCGCATCGGCATCAAGCTGACGGACAGCCTGCTCATGATGCCGTCCAAGTCCGTGACCGCGGTCATGGGGATCAGTAAAAAGCCGCATCGCTGCGACGTCAGGGGCTGCGAGGCCTGCGGCAAGACGGACTGTGCCTACCGGAGGTAGCGCGCGCATATCCGGACGGGTCCGGACCTGCATTTTTGCCGTTCGTCAATCGAGAATGGAGCACAACCTCATAGGCTGTGTCACAATATAAGGAGGAAGAGAAAAATGATACGTTTTAACTGTGATTACTGCGAGGGCGCGCACCAGCGCATTTTGGACAAGCTGGTGGAGACAAACATGGAGCAGACGCCCGGGTACGGGAACGATCACTTTTGCGCCGAGGCGGCTCAGATGATCCGCGATCTGTGCAAAGCGCCCGAGGCGGCGGTGCATTTCCTGACCGGGGGAACTCAGGCCAACTTAACGGTGATCGCGGCCGCGCTGCGTCCCCACCAGGGTGTGCTCTGCTCCGAGGCCGGACACATTGCGGTCCACGAGGCGGGGGCTGTGGAAGCCACGGGCCACAAGGTGCTGGGACTGTCCGCGCCCGACGGAAAGATCACAGCCCAGCAGGTGAAACAGGCCTATGTGGACCACATAAACGACGAGAGCTACGATCAGATCGTGCAGCCCGGCCTGGTGTACATTTCCCAGTCCACGGAGCTGGGCACCACCTATTCCAAAGCGGAGCTGGAGGAAATGTACCGGGTCTGCAAGGAGTGCGGGCTCTACCTCTACGTGGACGGCGCGCGTCTGGCCTACGCCCTGGGGGCTGAGGGAATGGACGTGGACTTTGAGGTTCTGGCGGCCAACTGCGACGTATTTTATATCGGAGGCACCAAGGTGGGCGCGCTGTTCGGCGAGGCTGTGGTGATCTTAAACGACGCGCTGAAAAAGGATTTCCGCTATATTATGCGCCAGGAAGGCGGTCTGGTGGCCAAGGGGCGTCTGCTGGGAATCCAGTTCTCCGAGCTTCTGCGCGACGGATTTTACATTGAAACGGGCCGCAGGGCCGACCGGCTGGCGGACGAGATCCGCAAAGCCTGTGAGGACCGGGGATATCCCTTCCTGGTGCCCAACAACACCAACCAGATATTCCCGGTGATCCCGGACGCCGTGCTGGAGAGCTGGAAGGACAAATATGCCTTCGCATACCAGTGCCGCGTGGACGAGAGCCACAGCGCCGTGCGCTTCTGCACCAGCTGGGCCACCCGGCCGGAGGACGTGAAAGCCCTGGCCGACGACATTCGCAACAGTTAAAGAGGACGGATACATGGATTTGTTAAGGGAAATGAGACAGCGCCGCCTGTTTTTCGACGGCGGCACGGGAAGCCTGTTACAGGCCCAGGGGCTGAAAGCGGGGGAATTGCCGGAGGTGTGGAGCATCACACGCCCGGAAGTCTGCGTAAAGCTCCACCGGGATTACCTGGAAGCGGGCGCGGACATCATCAAGACCAATACGTTCGGAGCCAACGGGCTGAAATTTAAGGGGCGGGAAAATGTGTCCGGCGCGCAGGGGCCGGAGGCGGGTCTCCCCGCCGCAGACCGCCCGG
>OLPX01001730.1_pt1 | contig 14579 bp, 9 predicted proteins | sample 1672491 | NCBI WGS metagenome assembly OLPX01 (sample SAMEA3136692, study PRJEB25190) | human gut metagenome | biome: human gut; feature: human-associated habitat; material: faeces | place: Austria | collected 2013 | reverse complement strand
GGGCGAAGATGCGTTCCTACGGTGACTACTCGCTGTCAGCTCCCTCCAAATCTGCGGTTTTGGCGAGGGGGCGGGCAGGGCGCTTGGGGGTTGCGGGGCGCTTGGGCTATCATGGTGCGCAGACCAAACGAGAAGGAGAATCATTCATGTGCGGTATCTGCGGATTCACCGGCGCGACCGAAGCCGACGCGCCCACGTTGAAGGCCATGTGCGACATCATGGCGCACCGCGGCCCCGACGGCGAGGGCCAGTACCTTGCCGACGGCGTGGCGCTGGGGCATCGGCGCCTGTCGCTCATCGACCTCGAGAACGGCAGCCAGCCCATGGTGCGCGCCACGGGCGCGCATGACTCCATCGTGACGTCGCCGGCTACGGAAGGCTCCGCCCCCGGATCGTTCACCATCGGCGACTACGCCATCGTGTTCAACGGCGAGATCTACAACTACCGCGACCTGCGAGACGAGCTGGCCGCGGACGGCTGGACGTTCAAGACCGAGTCCGACACCGAGACGCTGCTGGCGTCGTACCTGGCCTGGGGCAAGCTGCTGCTGGACAAGGTGCGCGGCATGTTCGCGTTCGCCATCTGGGACAAGCAGCGCGGCGAGCTGTTCTGCGCGCGCGACTTCTTCGGCATCAAACCGTTTTACTACACCGTGCAGAACGGCGAGGCCGGCCCGCAGTTCATCTTCGCCTCCGAGATCAAATGCATCCTGGAGCACCCCGCCTACGAGCGCGAGCTCAACGAGGAGGCGCTGGAGCAGTACCTGTGCTTCCAGTTCTCGGCGCTGCCCGAGACGTTCTTCAAGGGCATCTACAAGCTGGAGCCCGCGCACTGCATGACCGTGCGCGCCGACGGCACGACGGAAACCGAGCGCTACTGGCGCCCCACGTACGACTTCGACCAGAACCGCAGCCGCGAGGACACCGTGAAGGCCATCGACGCCGCTATGCGCGAAAGCGTGCGCTACCACAACGTGGCCGACGTGGAGGTGGGCTCGTTCTTGTCGTCCGGCATCGATTCCAGCTACATGGCCGCATGCCTGGCGAAGGAGAATCCCGACATCAAGACGTTCACCGTGGGCTTCGCCGAGTACGAGGGCGAGCGCGACGAGATCTCCTGGGCGCGCGAGCTGGCCGACGAACTGCATATCGAGAACAACTCCAAGCACATCGGCGAAGAGGAGTACTGGGAAAGCCTGCCCCGCGTGCAGTGGCACATGGACGAGCCGTCCGCCGACCCGAGCGCCGTGGCGCTGTACTTCGTCGACCAGGAGGCCGCGAAGAAGGTGAAGGCCGTGCTGTCCGGCGAGGGCGCCGACGAGTTCTTCGGCGGTTACCGCATCTACCAGACGCCGTTCGCCAACGCGAAGCTGTCCTGGGTGCCGAAGGGCCTGCTGCGCGGCGCGTCGAAGGCGGCTCACGCGCTGGGCGTGCGCGGCGCGAACTACCTGGAGCGCGCCAGCGAGACCCCCGAGGACTGGTACTACACCAACGCCAACGGCGTGGCGTTCAGCCCCGAGGAGCGCGCCCGCCTGCTGAAGCGCCCCGTGCAGGCGTGCTCGCCGCAAGAGCTGATCGCGCCCGCGTACGCCGAGGCGGCCGGCCTCGACGACACGACGCGCATGCAGTACGTCGACCTCTTCTTCTGGCTGGTAGGCGACATCTTGCTGAAAACCGACAAGATGTCGATGGCCCACTCGCTGGAAAGCCGCGTGCCGTTCCTCGACAAGGAGGTGTTCAACGTCTCGCGCACCATCCCCACCCCGTTCAAAGCGAACGGCGAGCAGACGAAGATCGCCCTGCGCGAGGCGGCCGAGCGCACCATCCCGAAAGACTGGGCGCAGAAGGAGAAGCTGGGCTTTCCCGTGCCCATGGTGGACTGGCTGCGCCAGGACCGCTACTACAACCAGGTCAAGGAATGGTTCACCGGCGACATCGCGCAACAGTTCTTCAACACCGACGAGCTGGTGCGCCTGCTCGACGAGCACAGGTACAAGATCGACCGCTCGCGCAAGATCTGGATCGTCTACATGTTCCTCATGTGGTACAAGATCTACTTCGTGGACAAGACCGTCCCCAAGAAACCGGCGGCGTAAACGAACGAAGGGCCCTACGGGGCCCTTCGCGTTCGCTAGGCGAGCTTCGACGAGTCGACGGCCACGAGGTGGCCGTGCTCGTCCTCGAAGACGCACAGACCGCCGTCGCGGCTTTCGTACAGGTTGCGAAAACGCGCGAAACGGCGCTGCCGAGGCGGCTTCTCTTTGGGCGCAGCCACGGACTCCGGCTTCGGCTCCGGCTCTGGTCGCGGCTCCTGCTGCGGCTGCGTCGAGGAGGGTTCTTCCGGCTTCGTCGCCTCGACCTGCGCGGCAGGCTCGGCAACGGGCGCAGGATCGACGGGCTCGGGATCGACGGGCAAAGGAGCGGACTGCGAATCGACGCGCGCCACGGCTTCGGCCGCCTCGATGAAGTCGCTTTCGTCGGGATCGTTCTTCGCCACGAGATCGCATTCCGCCTGCACGCCGGCAACCTGGAAATCGGCTTCGCTCGGCTCTTCCACGAAAACCTCCGGCTCGATCGACGGAGCCTCGACGATCGGAGGGCGCCGTCCCCCTCGATCTCCCCGCTTTTCGATGGCGGCCTCGGCAAGCCCGCCCTCCATCACTTCGATACCCGACGCCATCACGCGCGAGGACGAGGGTTCCGGATCGAGGCCCAAGCGCGTGTACAGCGAGCGGTTGGATTGGGCGATGGACACGAGCTCGCACGCCAGCGAGACGCGCTCGGCCTCGTCGACGCCCTCTTGGAGCTGATTGCCTATTTCGAGCACGCGCGTCCACGAGACGGCGTCCATATCCTCTTTGAGCGATACGATCTTTTCCGCCTCGCGCGCCACGCGCTTTGCCGTTGATGTGCTGAACATGATACGCCGCCTTCGGTTTATCGGAGGCCTATTGTAGCACGTCAGTAGATGACTCGCCAGAATACAAGCCCTTGAGCTGGGGCGTTCTCCCCCGCAACCCGACGATCGCACGCCTCCAGCACCTCGCCCACCCAATCGGCGTCACGCTGGCCCTTCCCCACCATCACCAGCGTGCCCACGATGGTGCGCACCATGGAGTGCAGAAACGCGTTGCCCACCACCTTGATGGACATGAGGTTCTCGCCCATCACCGTCTCGGGATGGAAGGAAATCTCGCGCACGTTGCGGTGCGTGGGCTTGCCTTCCGCCGAGGCGGCCATGCAGAAGCTCTTGAAATCGTGCTCGCCCAGCAGATACTGCGCACCTGCTTCCATAGCCGTGATATCGAGGCCGCCGGGGACGAACCACGAGAAGTCCTTCATGAAGATGGGGCACGTGCTGTCCACGCACAGGTGGTAGTGATACTCGCGCGCCTGCGCGTCGAAGCGCGCCGAGAAGCCCAGCTTCTTCGGTTCGACCTCGCGCACGGTGATGGCGTCATGCGTGAGCGCGTTGAGAGAACGGCGCAAGCTGGGCAGCGAGCGTCCTGCGATGTCGCGGTCGTCCACGTCGAAGCTGACCACCTGGCCGAGCGCATGCACGCCCGCATCGGTCCGTCCCGCGCACGTGGTTTCCACGTCGCGGCGGAACAGCATGCGCAGGGCATCCTCGAGGTCGCCCTGCACGGTGGTCTGACCCGGCTGACGAGCGAAGCCGCTGAACGGCGCGCCGTTGTACGACAAGGTCAACGCCAGAGTATGGTCGCGCACGGGTTTATCAGCTGCCGCAGCGGCCGCTGCTTCGCGCTTACGCGCGGTGTTTGGGGTGATGGTTTGCGTATTCATAGCCGACATCATAAACGAACACGCCCCCTCTGCGAAGAGGGGGCGCTATCCGCTTGCCAAATTGTTTAAAAGCGCCGCGAAGCTACGTCGTATCGCGCGTTGCCCACCAAGCGAGTTCCGCACGAGCCGAAGGCCCCAGCGGGGCCTTCGAGCGAGCAGGACTGTTTGAGCGACTGGGCAATGCGCGATACGACGCTACGTACGCGAGCCATCGGCATCGCCGCGAGATAGGGCGCCCCAGCGCTTCGCAGCGTCGAGGAGCTCCGTCGTTCGAGAACGACGGAGCATCAAGAAGCCCTCCACACCTGCGAACCGAACAGATCCTGGATCTCGGAACGCATGACGGGGCTGCGGGAATCCACCGACACGGGCAGTTCGGCGCGGAACTTGCGGCCATCGCTCTGCTGCACGAGCAGAACCACGCCGTCGCGACCCGGATACGACTTCAAGATGCGGTTGAGCCGCAGCGACTTCGACTGGTCGAAGTCCGAGGACGCAACTTTCAGCTCAAGGTGCGACGGACGCGCATCGGCCTCGTTCAGCTCGATGACCTCCACCTCGAACGCCATGATCTGATTGCCGCGGTCGTTCGCCTCGAACTTGCCCTTCACCTTCACGATGGCGTCTTCCTGGATGGCCTCGGCGTTGTCGTCGTACTTGAAGCAGATGCACTCCACGTGGCCCGTCGTATCCTCCAAGGTGAACGTGGCCATCTTCGTGCCGCGCTTCGTCAGCTTCGTCACCACGTTCGAGATCATGCCCACGAACACCGCGGACTTGATCTCCTTCGTGCGCTCGGCCAGGTCTCCCAGCGAGAACTTGGTCATACGCGCGATGGTGCCCTCGTACGGGCGCAGCGGGTGGTCCGAGACGTAGATCTTCATGATCTCCTTCTCGAACGTCAACAGCTGGCGCTTCGGCCACTCCACGCCGTCCGGTTCCGGAACCTCCTCCTCGAAGCCCGAATCGGGATCGTCGCCGAACAGGTCGAACATCGACACCTGGCCGCTCTCACGATCCTTCTGGCGCTTCGAGGCGCTTTCCAGCAGCGGCGTCTCGTCAACGAAGTACATGAGCTGCTTGCGCGTGTAGCCCGTCGAGTCGAACGCCCCGCCCTTGATGAGCGCTTCCAGCGTCTTGCGGTTGTAGCATTTCGCGTCCAGGCGGTTCACGAAGTCGTGCAGCGACGTGAACGGCCCGTTCGCCTCGCGCTCCTCGATGATGGCCTCGGCCACGTTCGCGCCCACGCCGCGCACGCCCACCAGGCCGAAGCGCACGCCCTCGTCGGTGGGCGTGAACTCGGCGTTGGACGAATTGATGTCCGGCGGCAACACGGGAATGCCCGAGTGGTTGCAGCTTGCGATGTAGCGGATCAAACGGTCGGTGTTGCCCATGTAGGACGACAGCACGGCCGCCATGAAGTCGTTCGGGTAGTGCGCCTTCAGGTACGCCGTGCGCATGACCAGGATGGCGTAGGCGGCCGAGTGCGATTTGTTGAACGCGTACTTAGCGAATTTCTCCGCGTCTTCCCAGATCTGCTTCGCAATTTCCAGCGGATAGCCGTTCTCCACCGCGCCGGTGTTCCAGTCTTCCTGCAACGCGCGCATAACGTCGAGCTTCTTCTTGCCCATAGCCTTGCGCAGCTTGTCGGCCTTGCCCGCCGAGAAACCGCTCATAGCCATGGATATCTGCATGATCTGCTCTTGGTAGACCATGGTGCCGTACGTCTCCTCCAGGATGGGGCGGAGGCGCTCGTCGTAGTAGTGGATGGAGGTCTTGCCGCTGGCCACCTTGATGTAGTCCTCGACCATGCCGGATTCCAGCGGGCCCGGACGGTTGAGCGCGATCGAGGCGACGATGTCGGAGAAGCGCGTGGGAGGCAGGCGCGCGAACAAGCTGACGTACAGCGCGCCCTCCACCTGGAACAGGCCGTCCATGTTGCCGGACTGCATGAGCTTGAAGGCGCCCTCGTCGTCGATGGGGATGTCCTCGGGAATCACCTTCGTGCCGAAGCGCTGCTCGATGTTGCGGCACGCGATGGTGAGCACGTCGAGCGTGCGCAGGCCGAGGAAGTCCATTTTCAGCAGACCCAGCTCGGGCGTGTAATGGCCGTCGTACTGGGTGATGATGCCGCCGCCCTTGGTGTCGCGCTTCATGGGCACGTGATCGGCCATGGGGTCGCGGCAGATGATGGTGGCGCACGCGTGCACACCCTCGCCGCGCACGTGGCCTTCGATGGACAGCGCGGCGTCGATGACGGCCTTCACGTCCTCTTCGGTCTCGTAGGCCTTCTTGAGATCGGGGTTCGTGGCCAGCGCCTTGTCGATGGTGATGCCCAGCTCGTCGCCGATCATCTTCGTGATCTTGTCGCCGGTGCTATACGGGTAGTCCAGCACGCGCGCGGCGTCGCGCACGGCGTTCTTGGCCTGCAGGGTGCCGAACGTGATGACCTGCGACACGTGGTCCTCGCCGTACACGTCCTTGATGTGGTTGATCACTTCTTCGCGACGGCCCTGCTCGAAGTCGACGTCGATATCGGGCATCTCCACGCGCTCGGGCGACAGGAATCGCTCGAACAGCAGGCCGTTGGACAGCGGGTCGAGCGCAGTGATGTCCATGGCGTACGCCACGATGGCGCCTGCGGCCGAACCACGGCCCGGACCCACGCCGATGCCCTGGCTGCGCGCCCATTCGATGTACTCCTGCACGATGAGGAAGTACGCCGGGAAGCCCTGCTGGATGATGATGCCCATCTCGTAGTCGGCGCGCTCCTGCGCCTCCTGCGGAACGGGATTGCCGTAGTGCTTGACCAAGCCCTCCTGCACGCGCTTGCGGAAGTAGCTTTCCTCGGTCTCGCCCTCGGGCAACGGGAAACGCGGAAGGATGGAGTCGCGCTCCAGCACCACGTTCACCTTCTCGGCCACTTCCACCGTGGTGTCGCAGGCCTCGGGGAAGTCCTTGAGGGCCTCGCGCATCTCCTCCTCGGTCTTCATGTAGAACTGGTCGTTCTCGAAGCGCATGCGGTTGGCGTCGTTGAACGCCGCGCCCGTGCCGATGCACAGCATGTAGTCCTGGGCGCGCGCGTCCTCGCGCGTGAGGTAGTGGAAGTCGTTCGTGGCGATGGTCTTGAGGCCGGCGGCCTTGGCCACGTCGGTCAGCATGTGGTTGAGCTCGGTCTGCGTGAACCCGGCATCGGTGCGGATGCCCTGGTTCTGCAGCTCGATGTAGAAATCGCCCGGTTCGAAGCAGCTGGCGAACTTCTTGGCCCATTCGACCGCCTCGTCTACCTGGCGGTTGTCGAGCAGCTTCGGAATGATGCCGGCGATGCAGGCCGACGAGCCGATGATGCCCTTGCCGTACTTCTGCAGCATGCTGAAGGTGGTGCGCGGCTTGTAGTAGAAGTTGTCCACGTGCGACTCGCTGACCAGCTTCACCAGGTTGTGGTAGCCCTCGTTCGTCTTGGCCAGCAGCAGCAGGTGGTACAGCTTCGGCTTCGTGTCCTTGCGCAGCTCTTCGTCGGTGGTGAAGTACACCTCGCAGCCGTAGATGGGCTTCACGCGCTTGCCCGTCTCGGCTTCCACCTTGTCGCACATCTCGCACAGCTGCGGAACGCCCGACATCACGCCGTGATCGGAGATGGCCACCGCGGGCATGTCGAGGTCGGCGGCTCTCTTCACCATGTCGTAGATATGAGTGTGGCCGTCGAGCAGGGAATATTCGGTATGGTTGTGCAGGTGGACGAATGCCATATCTTGTGCCTCTTGTCAGTCATGGATGCGCGTCGTGGTATCGATGACATTCTAACAGCATTCGTCGTAAAGCGCCGTCTTCAAACAGCGAACAAACGATGGTTTTTGCGCGAACGCCGCCCGCAACAGCAGGCGGCGTTCGCAGCGCTCGATCCGCCGCTTACGAGACGCCCGATATGACGCCGCCGCGTATCTGGCAGCCGACGAGCTTGGACTCGCAGTACACGCTTTCGACGTTGAGCGCCCGCCTGACCTTCTCGATAAGGTCGAGGATGGCCTGCTCGTCGCCGTGGGTGCTGTCGAACACGAGCGTGTCGTTCTGCACGACGGTCCCGTCCTCTTTGGCGAAGCCTCCTTCGGCCTCGTACACGGTATAGCCCGACCCCGCCTCGATGAACAGCGGGATGGCGATATCCTTCGCCTCCTCCATGGTGAGCTCCTGCTTGCCGGTGTCTTTGTCGGTGAGGCCGAAGTACAGGCAGTACACCACTTCCTGCCGATCGGTCACACCGTTGACGAGCGGCTGCGCAGCATCGTCGGACACCTTCGAAGCGCAACCCGCGCACAGCGCGGCGACAAGCGCTCCGGCGCACAGGCACGCGCCCAGCTTCTTCCACGTTCTTGCGTTCATACGAACCCCTTTCGTTTAGGATTCGATCCATTGTAGGACGCACCGCTTCGCTCGCGCGCACCGAGTCGTGCCAAAATCGCGCACAACCTGCCCGATTTCGCACGGCTCGCCGAGCGCTCGCGCATCCTTCCCCACCTTGGGCGCAAATCGACTCCCATGACAATATCCGGCGGGATCGAACCCCCGGAAGGCGCAGGGGGATTTAGCCACCAGGGGTTTTGCATGCCTTCGCGGCGGTAGGACTCAAAGGAATTGCCATAGGCATCGATTCGCGCCCAAACCGAAAGACTGCGGGAGCCCGTCAGACTCCCACAGGGCGCCGGTAGAGGCTTGACGGCGGAAACGGCGTCGAGCGGTAAAAAACGAACGGTTTGGTAATCACACTGATTCGCTTTGTTTTACGGTTCGAGGAGTATCCGACCTGGGGAAACGTTCCCAATCGCACTCGGCGGACTCGAAGCGCCGCGGCCGGGCTCCGCCAGGATTACCAAACCGTTCGATTTTTACCTCGACGCGTGCATTTCGCCGTCAAGCAGGTGTCGGCGGGTGCTGGGGTCGTTCGAGCCCTTAGCCTCGAGCAGACGACAGAAATCCCCGATTGCGCGAAGATCGACGCGGCCGCCCTCGCATCGCGGCTCCGCAGGACTCCCCTATTCCCCTTCGCCCTCCGTCAGATAGCGCTCGGCTTCGTCCAGATCGATGTACATGCCCTGGGTGACGGGCCGCCCGTCGATGCCCGGAAGATTGCATTGCCGATACAGCACGCGTGCGACGGAGCCGTCGCGCCTGATGAAACGATAGGAGAACGGCTCCGACTCGCCGGTCTCTATCATCTCGACGCTCTTCTTGTACAGATGGTCGAGATCGTCGGGATGCACGATCATTCGAAGGTTGGCTCCAACCTCTCCGTAAAACTGCTCCTTCGTGTAGCCGAGGATGTCGAACATAGCTTGATTCATATAAGTTATCAGCATGTCGCCCGACAAATCGTAGCGAATGATGCCCACGGGCACGACCCCGTAGAATTGATCGAGCGCGGGGCCTTCGTCCAACCGCTCCATATCCATTGCCGCCATCTGCAAGGATCTATGCGAATGACCCGAACGGTTGACTCGGTCGATCTTCATCTTGGTCAGAAGGACGCCGGCATCGGTTGCCAAACACGACGCACCGAAGTAGAAGACGCCCTGGTAGTCCACGTCTCCGGTGAATACCGCTTCGCCGCTCACCGCGACGAGATCGCCGGACAGCTCGTTCACCGTGATGGCCTTGTACGCGATGGAGAGCTCCCGGCCGCTCATCGCGCGCTCGAGATGCGCGCGCACCGCGTCGATGCCCGAGAAGCAGCCCTCCTCGAACCGATCCTGCCACTGCACGTCGTCGAAGCAACAGTCTGCGAACGCATCGAGATCCTGCCTTACGAAGGCATGATCGAACAAGCGCACGATGAACGACCGCGCGTCCTCTTTGCGCAGCGGCGATCGCTTCTGGGGCTCGTGCGCCAGGGCGCGTTCCAGCAAGCCGCCGAACGAAGCCTCGTCGACCGGGCGGCTGAAGAAGAAGCCTTGGGCAATGTCGCACCCGATGCCTTTCACGAACTCGACCTGCTCGGCGGTTTCGATGCCCTCGCAAACCACGACCAGGCCCAGCACCTTGGCGATGTTCGCCATCGAGTACACCACGGTCGCGTTGCGGAAGTCGGAAAGGTCGCGCTGGAAGAACAGCTGGTCGATCTTCACTTCGTCGATGGGCAGGTTCTGCAGCATGCCCAGCGACGAGTACCCGCTGCCGAAATCATCCATGGCCACGCTGAAACCGTGCTCGTGCAGCCGCTTCACTTGGCCGATCACGGTGTCGAAATCCTCGACGAACGCGCTTTCCGTGATTTCCGCGCACAGATACGACGGAGGGACGGCGTAGCGGTCGACGATGCCTTTCAACGCGTCGGCGAACGAGTCGTCCAAGAAATGCAAGCGCGAGAAGTTGCAGTTCAGCGGCACGATGACCGCGCCCTTGTCGAGACGGTCGCGCAGGAAGCGGCAGCACTGCTCGAATATGGCCAGATCGAGGTCGACGATGGCGCCGCTGCGCTCGAGCGGCGGGATGAACACGGCGGGGCTGACCAGGCCGCGCGACGGATGCCGCCAGCGCGCGAGCGCTTCGGCCCCCACGATCCGGCCGTTCGAGGGCCTGAACAGGGGCTGGAAGAAGGCTTCGAACTCCCCGCGTTCGAGCGCATCGCCGATCTCGACGGACAGCTCCATCGAAAGCCGCATATCCTCCCGCAGACGCGCGAATTCCGCATCGTCGGTCTCGAACGCGTAGCGGCGGCTCCTGCCAAGCTGCTTCGCTTTCCTCAGCGCCACCTCAGCTTGATGGATGAGGGCCGCCGGCGTCAAGGCAGCTTCCCCGTCCCACGACACGACGCCCGCGCCGGCGGTCAGGCTGACGGACGTGGATTCCCCGGAAGGCCCTTCCCCGTCGATGGTCAGGCGCACGGAGAGCAGATCGCTCGTGAGGCCGTCCAGGACGTCCCGGTCGGCGCCGTCGACGATGGCGAGGTACTCCTCGCTGCCCACGCGTCCCACCATCTCGACGCCGGTCGAGAGGCTCGTCTGCAGATAGCGTCCGAACCGGGCTATGATCGCGTCGCCCACCGCATAGCCGTACGCGTCGTTGAACGACCTGAAATTGTCGATATCGATGACGATGAGGCTGAACGGACGACCCTTCTGGGCAAGGCACCGCTCGATGCGTCGCTCCAAGGTCGTACGATCCGGCAGCCCCGTCAGCGCGTCATAGCCGTCTTCCTCGCCCTCGATCTGCACGCATCCGGAGAATTCAAGGGACTTCCGACGACTCACGAGCGTTCTCCTTCATCTTTGCGCCGCAGCCCGTCGGCGCACAACGATTTCCCCCTTATCATACCACTCTCGAATCCGAACCTCTCGCATTGTCCGAGACCATCCCTCTTCGGGACGCCAACGCCTCGAAAACATAGCCGGAAAAAAGGAAGAGCCCCGTGCGGGGGCTCTTCCTCATCTTGCTCGTCAACCGCAGCGCATCGGCCGTTGCGTTGCCAAGCGACCGAAGCCGCGCGTCTTCGAACGCGTCCGCCTTAAGCCGCTTTGGCGACCCTCAGCTGAACGTCGCACCACGCCTTATCGGCTGCGAGCGTCGTCTTGCGAGCCTCCTCTTCGGAGAGTCCGGACAGCTGCTCCTCGATGCCGGCCAGCTGCTCGCGCACCTGCTCGACATCGATGTCGGCCGCAGGCAGCGCACGATCGGCCAAGATGATGACCTTGTCGTCCGTCACCTCGACGTAACCGCCCTGCAAAGCGTAATGCACGGTCTCGGAGGCGCCGACCGCCTTCACGCGCGCCTCGCCGTCAGCAAGCACCGACACGAGCGGAGCATGGCCTTTCAGAAAGCCCATCTCGCCTTCGACGCCGGGCACGACGACGAGCTCGACCTCATCAGAGACCAGCTTCGCCACCGGCGTCACGATGTCGCACATGAACCCAGCCATTACGAGGCCTTCTTCATCTCTTCGTACGCGGCGTACACGTCTTCGATGGAGCCCTTCATGCGGAAGCACTGCTCGGGGATCTCGTCGCACTCGCCGTCGAGGATGGCGGCGAAGGAACGGATGGTGTCCTCAAGCTTCACGTACTTGCCCGGCAAGCCCGTGAACTGCTCGGCCACGTGGAAGCACTGGCCGAAGAACTGCTGCGCCTTGCGGGCACGGTTCACGATCTTCTTCTGATCCTCGGACAGCTCGTCCATGCCGAGGATGGCGATGATGTCCTGCAGGTCCTTGTAGTTCTGCAGAAGCTCCTGGATGCCCACGGCCACGCGATAGTGCTCCTCGCCGACGATCTGCGGGTCGAGCGCGCGGGAGGTGGACTCCAGCGGGTCGACGGCCGGGTAGATGCCCTGCTCGGCGATCTTACGGCTCAGAACCGTCGTCGCGTCGAGGTGGGCGAAGGTCGTCGCCGTCGCCGGGTCGGTCAGGTCGTCCGCCGGGACGTAGACCGCCTGCACCGAGGTGACGGAGCCCTCCTTCGTCGAGGTGATGCGCTCCTGCAGCTCACCCATCTCGTTGGCGAGCGTCGGCTGGTAGCCGACCGCCGAGGGCATTCTGCCGAGCAGCGTGGAAACCTCGCTGCCCGCCTGCACGAAGCGGAAAATGTTGTCGATGAAAAGCAGCACGTCTTTGTGCTCGCGGTCGCGGAAGTGTTCCGCCATCGTCAGGCCCGAAAGCGCGACGCGCATGCGCACGCCGGGCGATTCGTTCATCTGGCCGAACACGAGCGCCGTCTTATCGCCGACGCCGCTCTCGCGCATCTCGTGCCAGAGGTCGTTGCCCTCGCGGCTGCGCTCGCCGACGCCCGTAAACACGGAGTAGCCGCCGTGCTCCATTGCGACGTTGTGGATCAGCTCCTGAATCAGAACCGTTTTGCCGACGCCGGCGCCGCCGAAGAGGCCGATTTTGCCGCCCTTCGGGTACGGCTCGAGCAGGTCGATGACCTTGATGCCCGTCTCGAGAATCTCGACGGCCGGGCTCTGCTCGTCAAACGCGGGCGGGTCGCGGTAGATGCTGCGGCGCTCCGCCTGATCGGAAATCGCCTCGCCGCCGTCGATCGGCTCGCCGAGGACGTTGAACATGCGCCCGAGCGTCGTCTCGCCGACGGGCACCTCGATCGTGCGGCCCGGCGCCTCGACCGGCATGCCGCGGGAAAGCCCCTCGCTGCCGGCGAGCATGATGCAGCGCACGGTGTTGTCGCCCACGTGCTGCGCGACCTCCATCACGTACGCCTTACCCTCGTTTTCCACGGTGAGCGCTTCCCTGATCTTCGGCAGGCTGCCGGCCTCGAACGCGACGTCGATAACCGGGCCGGAGATCTGTACGATTTTTCCTGTATTCAAAATGCTCACGCTTCCTTCCTGTGTTTTCTGCGCTGCGCCTTCGCGCCCGCGGAGACCTCGGTGATCTCCTGCGTGATCGCGGCCTGCCGCACGCGGTTGTATTGCAGGGAAAGCTCGCCGAGGAGCTTTTCCGCGTTCCGGTTTGCGGCGTCCATCGCCGTCATGCGGGCGTTCTGCTCACTGCAGAAGCTGTCGATCAGCGCGCTGTAAATAAAGCCGGAAACATAGCTTTCCATGATATTGTTGAGCACCGCCTCTATGGAGGGCAAAAACTCAAACGGCTCCGTCACGGCCTTTTCCACCGTCGTCGTCGCAAAATGCGCGCGGTGAAACGGCAGAAGGCGCGTGCAGTGCGCCGCCGAGGTCAGGCTGTTCTCCATATCGGTGTAGATGACGAAGATCTTTTCAAGCTCGCCGCGGTCGAAGCCGTCGAGCAGAATCGCGCTGATCTCGCGGGCGCGGTCCATCGTGGGGTTCTGCGCCGTGTAGAGAAAGCTGCGCTCGATCGGGATGCCGTGCTGGGCGAAGAAGTGCCGCCCGTATTCGCCGACGACGAACAGCTTCGTATCGGGGTGCTCGTGCAGCATGCGCTGCGCTTCCTTGATGACGTTCTGGTTATACGCGCCGGCGAGGCCCTTATCCGCCGTGATGACGAGGCAGCCGTATGTGCCGTCGAGCGGCGGGGGGCCCTCGGGCGGGTAGAAGTAGCGGTTGTCCACATCGCCTGCCGTGCGGAAGATGCGCTTAATCTCGCCCTGCAGCGCCTCGAAATACGGGCGCGTGCGCTCGAGGCTGTTTTTCGCCTTGCGCAGCTTTGTGGAGGCGATCAGATACATCGCATTCGTGATCTTCTTCGTATCCTTTACGCTTTCGATCCGGTTTTTAATTTCCTTTGTGCCGGCCATAGCGCTCACTGCTCCTTATGGCTTTCCTGATATTCGGCTAGAAAAGCTCTTGAAAAATGCTGGATCTCCCTGCGGTCGTCCACCGAAAGCTCGCCGCTGCGGTCAATTCTGGCGCAGAGGTCGGGCATCTGCTGTTCAGCGCGGGCGATGAGCGCCTTCTGCATGGCGTTGACCTGCGCGAGCGGCACCTCCTGCATGACGTGGTCCTGCGCGGCGATCAGCGTGATGACCTGCTCATGCTGGCTCATCGGCTGGTACTGCGCCTGCCGCAGAAGGCGCATCAGGCTCTGCCCGTAGGCGAGCTGGCGCTTCGTCGTTTCGTCAAGGTCGCTCGAGAACTGGGTAAAGACCTCCATCTCGCGGTACTGGGCAAGGTCGAGGCGCAGCGTGCCCGAGGCCTTTTTCATGGCCTTCGTCTGCGCGGCGCCGCCGACGCGGGAAACCGACAGGCCGACGTTTACCGCCGGGCGCTGGCCCGCGAAGAACAGGTCGCTTTCAAGGAAGATCTGGCCGTCTGTAATCGAGATGATATTCGTCGGGATATAAGCGGAAACGTCGCCC
>OLPX01001721.1_pt1 | contig 14654 bp, 8 predicted proteins | sample 1672491 | NCBI WGS metagenome assembly OLPX01 (sample SAMEA3136692, study PRJEB25190) | human gut metagenome | biome: human gut; feature: human-associated habitat; material: faeces | place: Austria | collected 2013 | reverse complement strand
CGGACTTCTTTTTAGTCCGCCCGGTGCTGCCCATGGGATGATTTATGATTCTTCGGGATTTGTGTAGTTCCACGGTTCATCCGGCGCGGTCTGTAATTCTTCCACAGGACGGTTGTAGCGCAGGTTTAAGAAACCCTGGAAATCTTTATCATGTAATTTTTCCATTTCTTTGCTGTAGCCGAGCACCATATGCGGCTGCTGCTGTTCGTAGACAGCCAGCGCGGCTTTGGCCTCTTTTTCCGAGGCGCTTAAGCTGTGTAAGTGTCTGTTGATGTCATACAGGCGCAGGGTACTCTCGGAATGGCGGCCTGAACGATAGTAGTAATAGGCCCAGACCAGATCCTTGTTCTCAATAAGCTTTGTGTAGATGCCGGAAATGTGGAAGGTCCAGCGTCTTCCAACCCAGATGCTTTTGGAGATGGCGGAAGCGGAAGCGAAATCTGCTTCTAAATGCTCCATCGCTACGGTTGGATTGGCTTCTAAATACTTCTTTAAATACTTCTGGCTGCTGCCGGTAAAATACTGAATCAGGCTGTAGAGAAGGTAAATCAATGTCAAAGCAATCACGGCAAGGCAGATATAAATGGAGACATAGGTGCGCTCTCCCACCTTATTCGAATCGATATAATATGGAAGGGCAATCTCGAGGAATTCTGCGCCGAGATCGTCGGTAATCTGTTCCTGGTAATACTGAAGCCGCTTGCCGGTAAGCTTTGTCCATGTTCCCTTGACCGGTTTGACGTTAGTGAGCTCTTCTACCTCACCGTTCAGCCAGCTGATGGTATCGTCGATATACTGGTTCATCTCGTCTTCTTTGGAAGAAGGGACTTCGATTCCGAAAAAGTATCCGTCTTCCTCAAAGTAGACGAAGTAGCTGATGTTTTTCAGCGTTTCTTTCTTGGTATCCGTGTTGCGCTCGGTCTGGCGAACGTATTCGTCAACGATGTACCGCGCGTCAAAGCTCACATAAGAGCCCTCGGCGTCGTCATAGTCCATGCCTGCCGTAATCGGTTCCGGCCCTTTTAAAAACATCAGAATCGACTTGCCGCTGAAAAAGAAGACGGCTCCGATGATGATGACTGAGATGACGATACGCCAAATCAGATTTTTGGTTACATGCTTTTTCAAAGTCTCTAACATACTTGTTCCCCTTGTCTTTCGTTATAGTTGTTATCTTTTTATCATACAGGAAGTTGTGAGATATTACAACGGAATTCTTGACTTTTTCTTGATTTTTCCAGTTTTTGTTCCTATGTTATTGCTCCTTCAGACAGAATATGGTTAAATGAAATGAGACAGAGGAGGAATTGAAAACATGAGATATCAGTATATTGTATTTGATGTGGACGGCACGCTCCTGAATACGGAAGAAGCAATTCTTCAGTCGTTTCAGAAGACGCTGAGAGACGGCGCGGGAATCGAGAAAGAGTGTTCGGAGCTCACGTTCTGTCTTGGAATTACAGGGGCAGCCGCCCTGAATCGGCTGGGGATTGGAAATGAGGAGGAACTGCTCTCACAGTGGAAGGAAAACCTGACAGCTTTAAGAGATTACGTCTGCGTGTTCGACGGTATGGAGCTGCTGCTAAAACGGCTGCAGGCAGAAGGTGTTCACATGGGAATTGTGACGAGCAGGAGCCGGGCGGAATATGAGGAGGATTTTACACGCCTGGGTCTTTACGGCTACTTCGATACGGTAGTCTGTGAGGAAGATACGGTGAACCATAAGCCGGAGGCGGAGCCTTTGGACTTCTATATGAGGAAGACGGGGGCCAGGCCGGAAGAAGTGTTATATATTGGAGACAGCATTTACGATATGGAATGCGCCTGCGCGGCAAAGGCCGCCTGCGGCCTGGCATTGTGGGGGGCCGGCGGCGTGAAGCATATCCATGCAGATTACTATTTTCCCGATCCGGCGTCCGTTCTGTCCGTTCTGGAGCGCCTGGAGGCGGAGGATGAAGGGAGAAAATGGCTCTCCTGGGCTATGGAGCTTCAGTTTATCGCCCAGGCGGGAATCACTTACACAAAGGACAGCTACGATCTGGAGCGGTTTGAACGGATCAGAGAGCTTTCAGGAGAGATTATGAGCAGCTATACCGGCTTGTCCGGTGAGAAGGTGACGGATCTCTTCTGCAGTGAAACGGGATTTCAGACGCCGAAGCTGGATACGAGGGCTGCCATTATCGAGAATGGAAAGATACTTCTGGTGAAGGAGAAGGATGGCCGGTATTCCATGCCTGGAGGCTGGGTGGATGTGAATAAGACGGTGGGGGAAAATGCAGTCAAAGAGACGAAGGAGGAGTCTGGTCTGACGGTAGTCCCGGTGCGTGTGGTAGCGCTTCATGATATGGGGCGTCATAATAAGCAGCTCTTTGCCTATGGAGTCTGCAAGGTGTTTTTTCTGTGCGAGATTGTGGAGGGAAAATTTGCAGAAAATATCGAGACGGTGGAGAGCGGCTGGTTTTCTCCGGACGAACTGCCTGTGCTGTCGGAGGACAAAAATACGAAGGCGCAGGTCGAGATGTGTTTTGATGCATATGCGGATAAGAACTGGAAAACGGTGTTTGATTGAGGAGTATAACCTTGGACCGACAGACAGGAATGCCTCGATATGGATGAAAGTAGCTTTGTTTCATCCATATCGAGGGCTGATCCTGAGATCGCTGTTTCACTGCTCTGGTTCTGGAGCCACTGTCTTTTCCTGAAGATATTCCCGCGGAGATACGCCCTCCACCTTTTTAAAGACCTTACTGAAATAGCAGGGTGTCTCAAATCCAAGACGGTCAGCTACCTCATAAATCTTTAAATTCTCTTCCAGAAGCATGGATTTGCTCCTGGCTATCTTTGTCTGTGTGATATATTCGGAAAAACCAATGCCGCAGTTTTTCTTGAACAGGACACTTAAGTAATTGTGGCTGATTCCAAATACATCGGACACTTCGTTTAAAGTCAGGCGTTCTTCGATGTGATCATTGATGTAATGTTTGACATTGGTAACAATATGGTCTTTGTACGTTTTTTTTCGTGACTTCAGTATTTCGCAGAGTCCATTCCGTAGGGTTTCCAGCCATACAGTAATCTGTTCCACACTGCTGCAACGGTAAATGGAACGGTAGGAACCGTTCCAGCCTTCAAAAATTTCAGAGAGGTTTACCTCGCCTTCCGGCAGAAGAGACATGGCTAGGTACATAATGTTACAGGCTCCGTCGATAGCCTGCAGATAGCGGTTGGGATGGGCGGCAAACAGTTCGATAATGGAGCTAAGTGTGCGGGAGAGGACATCGGTATCAAATTCTTCAAAGGAACGGATCATATCCCGTTTAAAGATTGACAAATTAAAGGAACTCTGCAGCGAACTGGTGGAAGACGGGGAGAAGCTGATGACAGGTTGATTATCTGAGGCCTTCAAGGTGGCTTCGCGCGCTTCCTGATACGATTCACTGACGGCAAAGGGGGTACTGACTGCTGTGCCGGCTCCGATTCTTAAGTTTACATTAAAATACGTATGGACAATGGAATTGGCGTCCTTTAAGGCTCTGGAGGTCACATCGCAGGACGCTTCGCCTGAAGGCAGGCAGAAGATGACTGCAAAATGTTTCTGATCCAGAGAAATGACATGGCACCTCACGTATCGGGTCAGGACGTCATGGATCATCTGGAGGCAACTTGAATAGAGGTGGGCCAGCTGCTCACGAGTCAGGGGAAAACGGTCGGATTCACAAATTTCACAGCAGGCGGCCTGGTAGGAAAAGTCATGAAATGGAAATTTCAAATCTCGGGCCTGGAGCTCAAATTGTTCCCTGTTATCAAATAAATTGTATAAAAGCCTCATAAAAAATTTTTCCGTCATACTCTGGTTTAAGAGAACTGCCTGCTGTTCTTCCACTCTGCGGATATCCTCAAGGCGTTTGACGGCTTTGGTTATAGCGGCTTTTAAGGCATCCTCGCTTAATTCCAGTTTTACCAGATACTCTATCACTTCATAGTGGATCGCTTCCTTTACGAGATTGAATTCTTCATAACTGGTCAGAACAATAAAAAGTGGAAGCTTTCCATATTTTTCAGAACATGCCTTAATAAGTTCCAGTCCGTTCATAACCGGCATTCGGATATCCGTGATGACGATCTGGGGAGAAGTCTCCTCAATCAGCTCCAGAGCATGTTCTCCGTTAACTGCGATTCCGCAGATTTCAAAACCAAGCCGATCCCAGTCAAGCATGGATTTGATACCAATCTGAACGAGCGGTTCGTCATCTGCAATCAATAGCTTTATCATGTCTGTTTTTCCACTCCTTCCTTTCTGTGGATATACGGGATTCTAATTGTCATGGTGGTATAGACGCCGGGCTCACTGGTAACTGTGATTCCGAAACTGTCACCGAAATCATGCTTGATCCGGTTATTCACATTGCTGATTCCAATGTGCTTAAAGAAATCAGAATCTTCTGGAAATTCACATGTCATTACTTTTTCAATCATTTCCTTAGTCATACCGATGCCATCATCGGTGACAGAGAGAATGAGAAGCGTTGCTTCACTGGAGACCTCCGAGGAGGCAGAGACAGTAATTGTACCAGGAGCCCGCTTCGGTTCAAGGCCGTGGAAGAGAGCGTTTTCGATGAGTGGCTGAAGCGAAAATCGGTGTACCATACAGCTATATAAATCTTCTGAAGCAATTTTGTACCGGATAGAGATACTGCTTCCGTACCGGTACTTCTGTATCTGAAAGTAATCACCGGCCAGTTCCAGTTCTTCCTTAAGTGTTATCATAGATTCACTCCGTTTGGAGACATTCTTTAGCAGCCTTGCGAGAACGGTCATCATATCCGCGATTCCCGTAGCCCCCTGAATCGTAGCCATCCATTTGACGGAGTTTAAGGTGTTATAGAGAAAATGAGGATTAATCTGGCTCTGCAGAATCTGATATTCCAGATCCTTTTTCTGCCGCTCCTGCTCAATCCTGGTGTCCATTAAGTTTACTACACTTTCTGACAAATCATTGATTCCTTTCCCAATTTCCCCCAGTTCATTTTCCCATTCAATATCAGGATTTTTAAGAAAATTACCACGGGAGATAGAGTCCATATTCTGACGGAGCTGGTGAACCGGTTTCACGATGGTCCGATTTAAAAAGTACATAAGAATAATGCCAAAGGAAAGTGCGGCAAACAGGATGCCGGCGATCATACAGGTATAGAGCGTCTGCTGGGCCCGGTCCCGTCTAACGGACAGAACCTCCGTAAGATGAAAGTCGGGTATGCCCAGAGAACAGGTGAGGACCGTACGTTCCCCAAGTTCTGGCAGAATGGCTTCCATAGCTTTGGAATTGCTGCTTATGGTGCTGTCCGTTAAGTCGGATATCCACTGAAATTCAAATGGCGATTCTGTCAACTCGCCGTTTTTGCAGAGATAATTCTTTTCTCCAATGGTAAGGTAGAGGAGGCTGTCTGATTCCAATGGATAGGCTTTTAAACGATTTGTGATAAGCTCTGAGGAAACCTCTACATAGAGCCAGCCGATAGTCTGACTGCTTTCGCCGCTGTAAATGGGGCGAACTACCGGTATGATGTAATCTTTACTGATTTTGTTGAAAGGATTTTGTACCAGTCCGTTCCACTGAAATGAGGAGGCCTCGTAAAGAGGAATGAAGAAGTCTTGGGAGGCGATCAGGGAGGCGGCATCAGTCCGGTCCGGAACAGAAGAGTAAAACATCTGCATATAAGTCAGAGGATTATCAGAGGACAGGATCAGTCTTCTAATGTAATTAGATTGATTGTGCAGGGTATATTCTTCCCAGATTCGGTCATATGTATCAAATGCCATTTGCGCTACTCGGGGATTCTTTGACGATATCTGCCCCAGTGTACCCTGTCCGTGAATGGTGTCCATGTATTCTGCCACATCACTGCTGGAGCAGCACCACTTTACAAATGCCAGAATATTGTTTAAGTCCGCCGAGGTGTTGTCTGCAATAGACTGAAGATTAAATTCTGAGGAACGGATCATCATCTTTTTCTGATAGGATTGAAAAGCATAGAAGCAGATGGTGACAGCCAGGACGGTCAGCGTGATGGTGAGGGCAGCTGTGAAAAATGTAATTTTGCCGCGGATTGATTTCAACAGACTGTTTTTTTGCATGATTCCTTCCTCCTATCATAATAAGATAATTCTACATCATTTCAGGATTAATTTGAATACAATCCAAAAAAAATGCTTAATTTTAAAAAAAATTACATCTTTTTCGGACTGTATAACATAAGAAAGTAAAAAAGTGAAACATTTCGAATGTTTTTCCATTTAAACAGGAGGGGGCCGGTTATATAATACAGGTACAGCGAATGGCTGGTATGAAAAAAGATACGGAGGGGAAAGGATCATGTATAAGAAAAAAGTATTGAGTCTGATTATGACCGGGATTCTTGCAGCATCGGCGCTCGGAGGCTGCAGTAATAATGAGCAGGGAGGAGAGTACAAACAAACATCGGATACGGTGACTGACGTGGTAAGCCAGACAAATGGAGAAGAGAAAACGCTGCTCAAGTGGGCGTTATGGGATTTAAATTCTGTTTTCTATTATAAGACGATGGCGGAGGCATTTGAGGCTGCGCATCCGGATATAGAGATCGAGCTGGTGGATTTGGGAAGTGCTGGCGGAACAGATTATATGACTAGCTTAAGCATTGAATTGACTGGAAAGGACACAGAATTTGACATGGTGTGTATCCAGGACGTTCCGGGATACTCCACACTGGTAAAAAAAGGAGTACTGGAGCCGCTTACCGGATATATTGAGCGGGATGGATTCGATCTGTCCGGTTACGGCGGACTTACTGACCAAGTAACACTGGAGGGAAAACTGTATGAGCTGCCGTTTCGAAGTGACTTCTGGGTGCTCTACTATAATCCTGACTTATTTGAGGAAGCCGGAGCGGAGTGTCCGACTAATGATATGACTTGGACAGATTATGATGCTCTTGCCAGAAAAGTGACAGATATCACACCTGGAAACGAGGTTTACGGGACGCATTACCATACATGGAGATCCTGTGTGGAATGTCTGGGACTGACAGATGGGAAACAGACAATGGTGGATGGAAATTACGATTTCCTAAAACCGTATTATGAGATGGTATTAAAGCAGCAGGACGATGGGGTATGCCATAATTACGCGGAACTTAAGACGACTGGACTTCATCATTCATCTGCATTTGCACAGGGCAATGTGGCCATGTATATTATGGGAACGTGGCAGATTTCCGGATTTATCAATAAGATCAAAAGCGGAGAATTTACGGAGATTCCGAACTGGAGAATTGCGAAGATGCCTCATTCCGAGGGGGTGGAAGCGGGATCTACCATCGCTACCATAACAGGAATTGCAGTTCCGGCCATGTCTGATAACAAAGAGGAGGCATGGGAGTTTATCAAGTTTATGGCAGGTCCGGAAGGGGCGGAGATCGTGGCGGACAGTGGTTCTATCCCGGCTGTGAAGACGGAAGCGGTTATTGATAAACTGGCAGCCATGGAGGGATTTCCACAAGATGAGCAGAGCCGGGAAGCGCTTCATACGGCAAACACTTATTTAGAAATGCCGGTCCATGAAAAGACTGTTCAGATCGATACTGCTTTAAATGAAGTACATGACAGTATTATGACAGGAGCTGTGTCTGTAGATGATGGAATTGCGCAGCTGAATGAGGAAATACCAAAGTTACTCGCAGAGTAAAGCCATATAGGAAGGCAGGGAAGCTTCATGAATCAACGTCTGATTAACACAGCATCCTATATAAATCGACATATTCCTGATTTGAAAATTAAAATAATTCGTGAAGCCGATTTGGCGCTGGATGGGATGATGATCCTTCCGGGAAGCGGAGGAATGCCCGTATTTGTCGGAAATCCGCCGATGTGGAAGGAAAATCCAACGCCGCAGAAGGACAGGGAGGCTGTCTTTGTTCTAAACCGAATGGGACACTGGAAAACGCTTATAGAGGCATTTCTGCTGACAGCGGACGGCCGATATGCCGATAAGGTGATAGCAGAGTTGAAAAACTGGGTGCAGGAATGTCCAAGGCCTGATATCCCGGAATACGGTACAATGGAACATTCTGGAGTGCCGCGGACAGCCGATTTGATCTTTAAATTTGACGCGGGGGAGCAGAAGACTGCTCCCTGGCGTAGCCTGGAAGCGGGCTTTCGCATGTTCCTGTCCTGGTATCTGATCGAGGAGTGTCTGAGGGGAACCCCCTATATGACGGAAGAAACCAGAAAGGAACTGTGGAAGTCCGTGAAGGAGCATGCTGAAGTGCTGGAATTCGTGAGTCCACGTCTCTATCCGGAAGCAGACCATAACCACTTCCTGATGGAGATGTGCGGACTTTTTTTTACAGCCTGTAAGTTTCAGAATCTGCCGGGGGCAGATGAATGGAAGTCGAAAGCCGTAACGGAGCTGGAACGCTGTCTGATGCGGCAGTATACAGCGGGTGGGGGGCATCTGGAAGGCTGCCCTCATTATCATAATGAATGTCTTGTGTTGCTGCTTCGTTCGCTTCTGGTGGTAAAGGAAGAGGACTCGGACGGCGGTTTTAGTGAAGACTTTGAAAATAGAATCCGGGAGGTTCTTATTTACTCACTCCACACCTGCAGGCCTACGGGGGTGGGGGTGCCGTGGGGGGATTCCGATGCAGCGGACGCTCCGATAAAGAGTGTGTTGTACGGCTGGTTTGTGTATGGAGGGACAGAGCTGTTAGAGATGGCAGTACAGCTGGCAGGCACGGAAACCGTGCGCCGGGTGTTTTTATCGTGTATATGGGACTGTCCGGTGCCGGAAGAGTTTGATGAGCTGATGAGGAGATTCGAAAACGGGATGAATAATGGGAAGATGGGAATTTCATTGGCGGCATGGTTTAAGCCTCTTTCCCAGGTGTGTGTCCGTAATTCCTGGAACAGTGAGGCTGTCAGCGTGTTTTTTGCCTGTCGTTTGCCAGTGCAGAATGCTCACGCACATATGGATCCGGGCGGATTTGATTTTACGGCATTTGGCAGGAACATGATCGCAGATCCGGGACGTTTTACCTATAATGAAATTTCTGAGAGGAGGTTGTTTAAGTCGGCTTTTTCCCATACCACACTGACAGTCAATGGAAAAGAGCCATTTGAATACATTTCTTCATGGAACTATGGGAGACAGGGGAATGGAATGGTTACTGAGTTGTCATTGGAAAATATATTGCATCCGGAGATATACCGGATTTCATCAGAACAAACGTTTGAAAAATACTGCCACCGGAGAGTTCTGATAACTGGCTTTTCAGAAAAACAGCCGTTCCTGGCAATGATTGACCAGGTTAATGGACTGGGGAAAGGAGACCAGGTGGAACTTCATTTTCAGATTAATTATACAAAGGTAAGACTGGATGGCCAGACAATGACCTTTTGGGATTCCGGGGCCCCTTCATTAATCGTTGTGGGGGACGGCAAATTGAAACCATCTTTTCGGCATGGGTGGATTTCAGATATGATGGATCAGAAACGTCCCTCTTTGATTCTGGATTTCTGTGAGGAGGGAGGGGAAGCAACACGATATTTTGCAACGGTGCTGGTTCCTGTGAAAGCGGGAAAACATGCGAACCTTCGAGGTTTGTCTGTTGATAAATCCGGATTTAATATGGAGTTAAACGGGCAAACTTATCATTTCGATATAAAGAGGGAGAAGAGGTATGAATGTAGAAAATGAGTATCTGGAATTGTTAAAAAGCTGGTGTGACGGGCTGATCAGACTTCAGTTTCAAAAGGAGGACAATCCGCGGCTTGACGGAGGAATCTTTTGCCCGTCCTGTATGATGATTCATGGACGGTGTCATGACGCGATTTATCCGATGATGTATCTGGCCGACAGGCTGAAGGAGAAGAAATACTTAGAAGCTGCGAAACTTCTGTTTCAATGGAGCGGCAATCTGCTCTGTGATGATGGAAGCTATTATAATGATGCCCAGAATGACTGGATGGGAATTACTGTTTTTTCTGTGATTGCATTGACTCACGCGTTGGAGTTTCATGCTTCCCTTCTTACTGCACAGGAGAAAGAGAAGTGGGAAGCGCGGCTGAATCGGACTGCGGAGTGGGTTTTTCAGACGATTACGCCGCAGTTTGACGTCAATATCAATTACCATGCCGCCTGCGCAGAAGCGATGGCGCTTACCGGCATGTATTTCCACCGGGAAAAATATTTGAAACGTTCGGATGAGATGGCGGATTTCTGTATGCAATATATTTCAAAGGAAGGTCTGTTTTTCGGAGAGGGAAAGCCGCGGGACGATGTGTCGCCTAAGGGCTGCAGACCTGTGGATATTGGATATAATGTAGAAGAAAGTCTAGCCTCTCTTCTGTCTTACGGAACAATCAGGAAAAATAAGATAGTACGGGATAAGGTAAAGCACATGCTATGGGTGCATCTCGAATTTATGAATCCTGATGGGGGCTGGGACAATACCATGGGGACCAGAAATTATAAATGGAGTTATTGGGGCAGCAGGACTTCGGATGGCTGCCAATTGGCCTATGGACTTCTGGGAGATGAGGAACCAGTTTTTTCCGATGCATCCTATCGAAATTTCAAACTGTATAAACGGTGTACTCATGATGGCCTGCTTTACGGCGGAATTGATTACTATGAGCATGGAGAACTGCCCTGTGTACACCATACATTCTGCAAGGCGAAGGCGCTGGCACTGCTCCTGGATTTCGGGGCTGTGAGTGTAACCCCGTCGGAGCTGCCATCGGAACATCTGGACTCTGTAAAATACTGGCCGGTCATTGACACATACCGGATAGCGCGAGGCGGTTTTATTGCGACGGTCACCGCGTATGATATTGAATACAGGCCGGGCGGCCATGCTTCGGGTGGAACGATGACCATGCTGTGGCATAGAAGTGTGGGAATGATGATGGCTTCATCTACTGTCGAGTACACTCTGATTGAACCGACCAATGGCCAGCTATCCCTAAAAAAGAACAGCCACCGACCTATGACGATGCGGTTAGAGACATGCGGAAAGCCGTATTTATCGAGTGCATATGATTTTCGGGCCGTCTTTAAACACGCCGCGCTTATGAGCAAAAGAACGATAGTAAATAAAAGCGAAGACAGAGTATCTGCGGAGGCTGACGGGAACAGGAGCCGTGACGGGGAAACGGTTGTCTGCCTGGAGACTTTTGGGCATTTGACTGATCGGACACAGAAGAGAACAGTTTCCGGGCAGGAAATTGAATATCGATTCCGTTATCAAATAGAAGAATCCAGAGTTATGATCAGTGCTGAGACAGGAGTATGTGAAGAAACGGTACGCTGGGTAATCCCTGTTGTTGGAAAGCATGAGGCAGGAGTGGAGCGTCTGAAGGATTCAGAGAATGGCAGAGAAACTGGTGTAAAATCCTGTTCCATAATCACTCATGGAAATGATGTGGATTACGGACTAAAAAAGATCAGATACCGGATTCAAGGAGAACGGGGATCAGTGCTTCTGGAACTGGACAGGAAACCTGCAGAGATAAATCCCATTTTCTTTCTGAACGGGGGCTTCGAGGGCTGGGAGGTGATTCTAAGTATGGAGCAGGGAAAGGAGAGCAAGTTCTGGATCAGTGCGGAAGAATAAGGAAGAATAAAAAACAGGATAAAAAAGCAGATCAAATGTATCGTGCATTTGACCTGCTTCCTTTTTAAGCTTCTTTATCAAGACAGCTCTTCATTACTTCGTAAGCGCCCTTCTCCTCAATCGCTGCCACGTATCCGGCGACTGCGTCTTCGAATCCGGCGATTGCGGATAAGTCCTCGCCCCAGAACTCTTCATTTACGCAGACCGCGTGAACCAGCGTCTTCACGTCATCATTCCTGTGGTCATAGTAGAACTGAAGAATTGGACGGTCATCCTTCACGGTGTACTCATTGCCAGCCGGTCTCGCAGCAGTCAGCCCTTCCTCGGTGAGCTCCGTTCCGCGGTAGAACGCAATGTAGAAGGCAAAGGAGGCGGTGATGCATTCGGGAAGCCTGCCCGTGTTGGCGATATACCCCTTTAAGGAAGGCATAACGCGCGCTTTCCACTTGGAGGTGGAGTTTAAGGAAATCGCTAACAGCGCGTGGTCGATGAATGGATTCTTAAAGCGCTCCGTGACGGAAGCGGCAAAACTCATCAGCTCTTCCCTGGGAAGTGTCAGAGTGGGGATGATCTCATCGTAAATGGTTTTGTTCATAAAACCGCAGATCACTTCATCTTCCATACAGTCCCGGACGATATCCTGGCCTGCTAAGTATGCGCCTAAGACAAAGGAGGTGTGGGCGCCGTTTAAGATGCGGACCTTTCTCTGCTTGTATGGTTTGTGATCGTCGGTAATGAGTACCGGAAGGCCGGCCTTCTCAAATGGAAGCTCTTTCTTTAAACTCTCAGGTCCCTCGATGACCCAGAAGCCAAAGACTTCTCCGGTATCGATGATGTTGTCCTGGTAGCCCAGCTCTTCACAGATGGAAGCGGCTTCATTTCTCGGATAGCCGGTTACGATACGGTCTACTAAAGTGGAGCAGAAGATATTCTCCTGTTTGATCCAGCTGGTAAATTCTTCACCTAATTTCCACTTTTCGGCATACTGGAGGACGCATTTCTCCAGCTCTTTTCCGTTGTTGTCGATCAGCTCGCAGGAGAGAATGACAAAGCCTTTTCCCGGTTCCTTTCCGAATGTTTCAAATCTCTTATACAAGAACTGAGTCAGTTTGCCCGGATAGCTGTCCGCAGGCACATCGGTGAAGCTGCATGCCGGGTCGTAGGTGATGCCGGCTTCCGTTGTATTGCAGGCGATGAAGCGTAAATCCGGATTCTTGGCACATGCCAGAACCGCGTCATAGTCTTTATATGGATTTAAGCATCTGCTGACACAGGAGATCACCCGCTTGTCATTGACCTTCTTCCCATTTTCAAAGCCGCGTAGGAACAGGGTGTATAAGCCTTCCTGCTCATTGATCATGTCGGCAAGTCCGGGGGCGATGGGCTGGCATAAAACAACTTTGGAATTAAAATCAGCTTTTTCGTTCATCATATCGATAAAGTAGTCCACGAAGGCGCGTAAGAAGTTGCCTTCTCCGAACTGCAGCACGCGTTCCGGCGCATCCTTTAATAAATATCCGTCGTAGCCCTGCTTTTCCAGTGTCTCATAACATAACTTTTCCATTTGAAATACTCTCCTTTATATGATTTCTATTGGGTTGCTGTCTGCAGCTGCGGGATGCCGGCTGTAAACAGCAGCCTGCATTTACAGTGTGACTCCCTGCTTGAAAATAGCCATATCGTGGAATCCGGCCTCCTCTGATTTCACTTTCTTTCCGGAGGCAACCTCCAGGACAAAATCGAAGAAGTCATTCTTTAAGGTATCCATATCCGTATCTTCTGCCAGTCGGCCGCAGTTGAAATCGATCCAGTTGCTCTTTTTTGTGCTGAGAGCTGTATTGGTCGATATCTTCATGGTCGGAACCGGACAGGCAAACGGTGTTCCGCGTCCTGTGGTAAAGAGAACAATGTGGGCGCCGGAGGCGGCCAGAGCGGTGGAGGCGACCAGATCGTTTCCGGGGGCGCTTAAGAGGTTTAAGCCCTTTGTGTGAACGGGTTCTCCATACATTAAGACGTCCATGACCGGAGCGCTGCCGGATTTCTGAACACATCCCAGCGACTTGTCCTCCAGGGTAGAGATACCGCCCTTTTTGTTGCCGGGAGACGGGTTCTCGTAGATAGTCTGATTGTGGCTGGTAAAATAGTTTTTGAAGTCATTGATCAGATGAACGGTTTTTTCAAAGATCTCTTCATTGATACAGCGGTTCATGAGCAGTGTCTCCGCCCCGAACATCTCGGGAACCTCGGTCAGAATCGTGGTTCCGCCCGCGCCCACCAGCATATCTGAGAATGCACCGACTGTGGGGTTGGCTGTGATGCCGGAGAGTCCGTCGGATCCGCCGCATTTCATGCCAATGATGAGTTCGCTGCAGCTGACCGGTTCCCGTTCGAAGCTGCCGGCATAAGCGGCCAGTTCGCGGATCAGTTCCAGAGAGTCGTCGATCTCATCGTCAGATTCCTGTGCTGCCAGGAACTTGATACGGCGTTCATCGTATTCTCCGATATAGCGTTTTAATTCCGTAATGTTGCTGTTTTCGCATCCAAGGCCGAGAACGAGGACACCGCCGGCGTTGGGATGATTGATTAAATCGGCCAGAATGGTTCTGGTATGCTCCTGGTCGTCACCCATCTGGGAACAGCCATAGGGGTGTGGGAAAGCCACCACATCTTCTACGGTTCCGCTTATGAGGCTCTTAGCCTGACGCTCGATGGCCTGGGCAACGTTATTGACACAGCCTACGGTGGGGATGATCCAGATCTCGTTGCGGACGCCCACTTTTCCGTCCGTCCGGCGGTAACCGTGAAAGAAGCGTTCCTCCGCCGGCGTGGGAGCAGTTTCCTGTTTGTTGTAGGAGTAGGTGAGCAGATCGCCCAGCCCAGTCTTTAGATTGTGCGTGTGGATCCAGCTTCCTTTTAAAATCGGTTCCTTTGCGATTCCGATGGCACAGCCGTATTTCATGACGGAAGCGCCCTCTGCGATGTCGGTTAAAGCGAACTTGTGTC
>OLPX01001715.1_pt1 | contig 14672 bp, 8 predicted proteins | sample 1672491 | NCBI WGS metagenome assembly OLPX01 (sample SAMEA3136692, study PRJEB25190) | human gut metagenome | biome: human gut; feature: human-associated habitat; material: faeces | place: Austria | collected 2013 | reverse complement strand
TTCCAACTTCTATAATTTTATGGTCTTGAATTTTAACATATCCGTTTTCTATATTGCCATATTTTTCACTCATGGTTATTAGGTTGGCATTTTTAATTATTTTCATTAATATTAATTGCTCCTTTGTTTTATCCAATACGTTTTTGCGTTAAATTTATTTGCAAGCTTCGTGCCGTCAGTTTCTCCGAGAACCAGACAGGCGGTAGACAAACAGTCCGCTTCAAGTGATGATGAAGAAATAACACTGACACTGTCAAAACCGCTGTCAGAAGGCGTTCCGGTCGATGGGTCGAGAATATGATGATAGTTTTTGTTGTTATAATAAAAGTGCCTTTGATATGTGCCGCTTGTAACTATACTCTCCCCGGAAGTTATATCAACCATTTCAGAATAAGTTCCGTTTGCCGCAAAAGGTTCCTGGATTCCAACCGTAAAACTTCCGTTTATTTTTTTGGGATTTTGACCGTAAACGCTTACGTTACCGCCAAAATCCAGTATAGCGTATGAATCGGGATAGTTTTCTTCTATATATTCCAAAGCTTTTTGACAAGCGTAACCTTTGCCGCATCCGCCCAAATCAATTTTTACACCGTCAATGGTTTTAGTAAGAGTTTTGTTTTCAGAATCAAGTATCAAGTTGTTATACCCGACATATTTTAAATTTTCATTTATCAAATTCTGTTCAGGAGGAACCGGACTTTCTGATTTGAAATCCCATAGTTCCTCAACCGGAGCAATTGTTATATCAAAGGCTCCGTTCGAAGCTTTGGAAACTTCAAGAGCCTTTTCTACAATAGTATATGTGTCCGGATCAAGCGCTGCAGGAACACCAGCAGGCGAACTGTTAAATATGGAGACGGTAGAGCCGGAATCATAATAGCTTATATTGCTTTGAATTTTATATACGACATCAAAGGCGCCTGAAATCAATTCTTTTGTATTTTTCACACCGCCGGCGGTTATGGTACATACGGTATCTAATATAAATTGGGTGTCAGATATGGTTTGATACTGGGCCGAGCAGCCTGAAAACATAGTTATTATGATAACTATTAACAATATATATGTCATGTATTTTATTATTTTATGTTTCTTTGTATTCTTCATAAGCACAATTATATACGATTTACATAAAAAGTCAATTACTTTTGTATTTTCAGAAAAACTTTTATTATTTTTTAAAAAGGGGTTGATTTTTTTGAACATTCGTTGTATAATACTAACGTATCATAATAGTGAAAAATAAATAAAATGCGTTATTTATCAGTTTGAACCTATTAGCCGGATGCACATTTCCGGTTGTTTTGGGTGTTTGCCTAAGACTTAAAGGTTATGTTCTGTGATCCGCATTTCTTACACATTTTTGGGGAAAGGAGGATAACCTCGAATTTTGAGATTGTAGTTTAAAATTGCAGATTTAATTGGGAAGAAATCGACGATTTTATAAACAAACAAAATTAGGAGGAAAATTAAATGAAGAAGAGAATTTTTAAGTTTGGCGCAGCTCTTACAGCTGCATTAATGATGTTTTCAGCAACAGCTAGTTTAGCTTTCGCTGAGGGAGATGTTGTTGACAATAATGCAGACGCATCTGTTACAGATACAGTTGAAGCTCCAAAGCCTACAGCTATGCCTGAAGATGTGGAAGCACCTGAAGAAGACGTTAAGGCTCCTGCTGAGGATACAGATGCTCCTGTTCCTACAGAAGCTCCTGTAGATTCAGAAGAAGTAAACATACCGCTTGACACAGCGCCGGTTACAGAAGGCGATGTTAATCTTGAATCTAAGATTGATGACGTTGACACTGGTTCAGTAGTTGAGATAGGTAAAATTTCAGCTTCAAAAGACGATGCTAACGGATACTATAATGTAAACGTTCCGTTTACAATTGCTTCCGGTACAGAGGTACCAAGTCAGATGACATTCTTTGTATATGATATCACAAGTATCACAGGCGATCAGAACAATACAGTTGGTTTTACATCTACAACACCTGTAGGTTATATCAACCAGTATGACGGTCAGGCTTCTGGTACATATTCATTTAAGCTGTCACAGACTGACTACAATGATGATTCAATTATTATTGTAAAAATCGGAGGAACCGGTGTTTCAACACCTGACGCTAAGTCATATTCATTAAAAACAGCTCCTGGAGTTGTGTATGGTGATGTAAATATGGATACTGATATTAATGCAGGTGACGCAATACTTGTTATGCAGTATGCAGCTGGTAAAACAGAGCTCAGCGATGATCAGAAGACTGCTGCTGATGTTAGTGGTACCGATGGTATCAATGCAGGGGATGCAATCCTTATAATGCAATACGCTGCTGGAAAAATCACAAATTTCCCCGTAGAACAATAAGAGAAATTTATTTAATAACTGACTCCCGGCAATCTGTCGAGAGTCAGTTATACAATACTACTTGAAATATGTTATTTTCATGGAAGGAGTTTTAATTAATGAGAAATTTACGAAAGATCACAGCAATTACTGTTGTGGTAGCCATGGTTCTCAGCCTTATGTCATTTGGTTCAGTTTTCGCTGCAGAATATGATAATTCAGTAGTTGTAAGCGCAACACCATCTGCAGAGTTTGTAGAACAAGGCGGAACTGTAGATGTCACTGTTGATTTGACAACTGCAAAGGCATTTAAATCAGGTATAATCGGATTTAATTTGGTATTCGATACAGATGTATTTGAATATCAAAATGTTGAGTTTACATACTATGATGATGATCTTGGTAATAAGGCATCAGATTGGGAAGCAAACTCAGGTTTTAATACTTCAACAAATAAATTTGTGTTTGGAACTCTCGGCACAACAGTATACACAGCTGACAATGCAAAACGTCAGTCACTGGCTAAAGTTACTTTAAAAGTAAAAGATACTGCTAAAGACGGAGTTCAGAATATATCTATTGAGACTTTTAACGGAGCTGACAGTAACTTGGATTTGGTTTCAAGCACTTTAAATTCTGCAAAAGTTGAGATAGGTAAAGCACCGGCACAGACTGTTAAGATTGATGTTACACCATCTGCAGAAAATGTTGCACAAGGTGGAACAGTTGATATGACAGTTGATATGACTTCTGCAAAGGCATTTAAATCAGGTATAATCGGATTTGATTTAGTATTTGATACAAATGTATTTGAATATCAAGGTGTTAAATTTGCTTATTATGAAGATGATTTGGGTAACCAAACATCAGATTGGGAAGCAAACTCAGGCTTTAATGCTTCAACAAATCATTTTGTATTTGGAACGCTTGGAACAACTGTATATACAGCTGACCATGCAAAACATCAGCCGATAGCTGTTGTTACTTTGAAGGTTAAAGATAATGCACCTGACGGCGCTCAGGCTATTAATTTGACAACATTCAATGGTGTTGACGCTAACTTGGATAAGGTTGGGGCAACAATGAATTCTACAAGTGTTACTATTGGCGGAGCAGTAGTTCCAACAGCTACAGCTGTTCCTGTTCCAACAGCTACAACTGCACCGGTTGAAAACTATATTGCTACTTTGAATGTAACAAATGGTACAGGTACTCTTACAAATGCAAGCGGAGAGGTTTATCCGACAGTTGCCCCGGCAACAGAAGCTCCTGTTCCAACAGATGCACCTATCGTTACAGACGCACCGGTTGTTACTGACAAACCAGTAGTTACAGATGCACCTGTTCCGACAGAAAAACCAATTGTTACAGAAGCACCTGTTCCTGGTAAATCAGTAGAATGGACATTCGCTGATGCTCCTGCAGGAACAAAGCTTGTTAATAAAGGTGGCGCTGAAAAAGAGTGGTATGTAGGTAATGTGGATTTAGGCAATAGTCTAATGTCCTATTCAAATGGAACAATTGATGAGAATAAGATAGAGTATAAGGATGCATTTGAAGTTGATAGAAAAACTGACACAGAATTTACTTTAGAGAATGGCACAACTGAGACTGTAACTGGCGCTCTTAAGTTTGGCGGTAAGACTACTGCTGCGGCTAGATACTTAACTTACACACCGTCAGCAGATGGTGCTATAACAGTATATGTAAAACATGGTAGTCCTGATAAACCTAATACTGATATTCGTAACTTAATAGTTGAACAAGGTAGCGAGAAGACTATCGTGGAAACTATTGGTACAGATAAGAAGTTTGTTGTTCAGACTGTACCTGTAGTTGCAAACAGCGAAGTTAAGATTTCTTGTGACGGCAATGTCGCTTTAGCTAAATTAGTTTACACACCAGCAGTAAAAGCTGCAAGTGTTGCTGCTGATACAGCAGGCGCTCAGTACATCATTCCTGCCGGTGATACAGTAACAATTAATGCAGTATCTAATATCGCTGGTGCAACAGCAGTAGTAACTGTTAAAGCTGCAGACGGTACAGATATTCCAGTATCAGACAGTAAGTTTGTAATGCCTGAGCAGAATGCTTCAGTTGATGTAGTATTCGGAGGTTCAGTGCCGACACCTTCTGCTGATCCGGCTACTATAACAACAATTGCTGGTTCTATAACTGCCCCGGCTTCAAATAGAGCGGTATCTTATGATATCACTGCACCTGAAGGCGCACGTTATAAACTTAGCGACGTTTCTTGGAATCCGGCTGTAGAGTCAAGATATGCTTATAATACAGTTTATACAATTACATTTACCGCTACAGCTGATGAAAACTGCACAATTAGCGCAGATGCAGTTGCAACAGTAAATTCTTATGATGCTGACAGTATCACAGTTAGCGCTGATGGTAAGACAGCAGTTGTAACATATGAGTTTGCTAAGACATCTAAGAAGGGCTCAAGCAGCGGTCCTAGCGGTCCAGACACAGGCAATACAGGTAAAGCTACAGCAACACCGGCTCCGACAAAGGCTCCAACACCTACAACAGAGCCAGGTAAGCAGGTATTTGAAGATGTTCCGTCAACATACTGGGCTTACAGCTACATCATGGATCTCTATGATGCAGGTATCGTAAACGGTGCTTCTGCTACAATGTTCTATCCTGAGAACAATGTAACACGTGCTGAATTTACTAAGATGGCAGTTGTACTCTTCGGACTTGATTCTAAATCAACTGAATCTCAGTTCACTGATGTTCCTGCAAATGAATGGTACGCTAAGTATGTAGTAGCAGCAACAGAAGCTGGAATCGTTACAGGTATATCTGAAACAGAGTTTGCTCCGAATGATGATGTAACACGTGAGCAGATGGCAGCAATAATCGGACGTTATCTTGATATAACATCTAAAGCAGCTATGAAGTATACAGATTCTGCAGCTATTTCAGATTATGCAGTTCCGTATGTATCTGGTTTAACAGAAAAGGGTCTGTTAACCGGTGAAGAAGACGGTACATTTAGACCGGCTGCTTCAGCAGCACGTTCTGAAGCCGCTGCACTTCTTTCAAGAGTAAAGGCAACAATGTCAACTCCTGAAGAGACAGCAGCACCAGAGAAAACAGCTGCTCCGGAAGCAACTGCTAGCGCAGAGCCGGAAGCTACTGCCAGTGCTGAGCCAGTGGCTACAGCAACAGCAGCACCGGAAGCTACTGCAACACCTTCTAAGTAATTTGAGGTTAAGTTAGCTATAAGGGAGACCCGAACCTCGGGTCTCCTTTTTAAAATTTTGCTATTTTGCTATATACAATTAATTTAACTGCGAGAGGAGAACCACTTATGAGAAGCATGAAAAAATTATCTATATTTGTTTCTATAGTTATGATTTTTAATTTAGTTGTTATTCCCGTATTTGCTGACAATTCTGATAAATCTATAACTATAAATATGATATCATCGACAGATACTGTACAGCCCGGAGATACGTTTGAGGTGGACGTTAATTTATCATCAAATGAGTCGTTTCATTCGGGAATAATTGGATTTGACTTATCATTTAATTCAAATATATTTGAATATAGTGATGTAAATTTTTATACAAGCATAGACGAACTTGGTAACAATTCAAGCGATTGGGAAGAATTATCGGGCTATAATGAAACTACAAGACATTTTGTTTTTGGAACATTAGGAACCACTGTTTATGCAGAAGGAGAAAACACCTCTAATACTGTTGCAAAAATCTTTTTTAGAGTAAAAGACAAGGATGAATATGGAACACAAACAATAAAGATTGAAAAATTTAATGGTGTAGATAGTGAACTGAACAATCTTGAAGCGTCTCTTCCAACAATTCAAATTAGCGTAGTAAGCGATATTGTGCCAACGCCTAATCCAACGGCAGAGCCAACAGAGGCTCCAACTGCTAAGCCAACATCTAAACCATCAGGAAATACAAATAATAGTACTGATCCAACATCGACTCCAACAGCAACTCCGGCAGTATCAGAAAGTCCTGTGCCTACTTCAACACCTGAAGTAACTGTTGCTCCTACAGCGTCACCTTCAGGTCAGATATTTGGGGATGTAACCGAAGGCTACTGGGCTTACAGCTATATTATGGATTTGTATGCTAATAATATAGTAAATGGGGATAAAGACGGCAATTTTTATCCTGAGAATAATGTTACACGTGCTGAATTTACTAAAATGGCAGTTTCGTTATTTGAAATAGAGTCTTCGAGTACTGAATCAGCGTTTACAGATGTTCCGGCAGATGAATGGTATGCTGAATATGTTGCTGCGGCTGCTGAGGCAGGTATAGTAACAGGTACAAGCGAAACAACATTCTCACCGGATGAAACAGTTACACGTGAACAAATGGCAACAATCATAGGAAGAAAGCTCAATCTTATATCTGAAACTGCTTCTGAATATACTGATGCAGATACCATTGCGGATTATGCTTTAGGATATGTAACAGGTTTGACAGAGGCAGGTTATCTTACAGGTGACGACAGTGGAATGTTCAGACCACAGGCGACTGCTACAAGGGCGGAATCAGCAGCGTTGCTTTCAAGAGTTCGTACATCAAATACAGCTGAATAAGATTATTGAATATTGATGTATTTATAAAATTTGTTTAAACTTATATCCGGCGGTATTCCGCCGGATATTTTTGTTTAGCGCTTTAAAGCGTTGGAATTCCGTTAGTTATATGTGGATAAAAGTTTTGGCAAAAACTAGAAATTCACAATAGCATAATCAGTAAAGATATAAAAAAACACAATGAAAGAGTATTAAGAAAGTTCAAAATAAAAAAGAAAAAATTGATAGAAGTTAAAACCATAGTTCATTTTAAAAAATAGATGCAAATATTTAATAGCATTGTGCTAAAAAATAGCTCCAAATAAATCTATGGTAAGTTAAAGAAGGTTACAGGCGGAACGTTGAAGAAGGTTTAGCAAGCATAGAAACATAGAAGCATAGAAACATAGAAACATAGAAACATAGAAGCATAGACATATTCCAATCATTTTTATATGCTGATGAACATTCACAAATTTGACTATGATATAGTTTATGTAATATCTAAAGGAAAAAGAGCTCATTAGTGATATTATATGAACATGAAAATTTAAATTACAAATATGTTAGTAGACATGTTAGATGTATAGAATATTATGTAGATACAGTATGAAGTGATAGAAGTTAATATTTGACTACATCAAAAACCAGTTAGGAGAATATAAACTGGCTGGACAGATTAGATATTCTTAGATCCGTTAACTGACAACAGAAATAAGTAGATAAAAAAGGTAATTATACGTGACCGGTTGCTTAAAGTCATAAAAAGTTATACTTAGTAAATTATTTAGGAAGGTCAGTTTCTCATTTTAGGGTCTGTATGAATTCTGGTATTGACTTTAAACGGTTTTTGTAAATAATTTTAAGCCGCTCATGATTCTAATTAATGAAAGCTTAAATTTTTAACTTTGAGAATACCACGGTGGATATTGAGGGGCCTTAAAAGTTTATAAAAACGTATAAGTTCGAATTTAGAAAAATATTGTTTCTGAAAACTTATACAAAAAATTAAACTGTTGTTGAATTTTATAAAAAATGTGGTATAATTATCCTAGTGCTGTATACTCTTTTTGTTTTTAAGATTAATGTACCATATTAATTTTTTAAATATAGGGATATACTCTTGCAAAAATATATTTTTTAATGCAGTAAAAGCAATAGTGTTTTTATAATTGCACAATAATTGTTTTTGTTTTGTGTAAGAAGATTTTAATTTATAACAGTTGATTAAAAAACTATGCGTTATAAATATTTGGTGTAATTAGTTTTTTATGTTTTGTAATAAAGTATTCTAGGATGAGGGAATAAAAACATGATTAGAAAATTTATATATTATCTGATACTGACTGCAGTTGTCTTCTCTTGTGTGACGGTTCAGGTACCGGCATTTGCTGATGAGGCGACAGAAGATTATACTGATATAACGCATTCATTAAGCAATGAGCAGAGAAATTCTCTTAGTGATTATCTTTGTAGGTTCGGCGCGTGTTATACAACAGATTTTGAGGGAGAGAACGGCGGCAAAATTGTATTGGATCCTGGTAATTGGACTAAAAAGATGTCTGAGATAATTTGGTGGCAGTTTTTGGCTTACAGCAAGCGCGACAGGCAAAACCCTAACGCTCCTATAGACGGAAATACTAAAACGGTTACTCCATCAACTCTTCGGCTCTGCGTTAAGAATACTTTTGCGGTGTCAGATACTCCTGACGCGGTGCGCAGTGTGGCTGATGATTATTACATAGACCATACAGATGGAAACTATCATCCGCCGCAGCAGGACCCGAGCGGAACTATGTGGACAAGATCTCCGGAAAGCTGTAAAATACAATACTTTGTTAAGTTGAAAGACGGAACGTTTTTAGTACATTATATTCCGGAATATTTGGAATCAGCTGAAGGTATGCACAATGGTTCATTATATTATGCAAAACTGAAAACTGCTGATACTAGCTCAGGATATGTTGCAACGGAGCTCGGTACTGTTTCGGCAATTGATGATAAATACATTAAAATGGGATTTTTAGACGCTGCCGATAAAGGTTCGGAGGCTTTGTCTAATATAAATATTGACTATGAGCGTACCGGCGGGTTTACAACCATAAAAGAGTATGGCGATTATTTAACAGAAATTCTCGCAGGACTTGGAGAAAATTCTCCTAATGGTCCGGGTGTAAACGATATTGCGGCGTATATATCAGCGGCTTGTCTGAGAAATTCTAAAATTGAGCTTAAAGCTGAGAATAATACCGTAAATATTAATTTGACTAATATCAGAGACTCGGCTGTTGCATCTGCTGCAACCAGTCAGGAATTATGGAAAATTGCAGGAGAAAAGGATATAAAACCTAACAAAAGTATTGTTGTTCCTATACAGATAGTTATAAAAGAATTAAATGACGCTTTGCCTCCAAAAATTATTTTTGACAGTGATTTAAAAGATGATGATTTGGGAATATCTAACATGCGTATACTTATAGGCGATAACAGTCACAGTGTTATCATGGACAAAGCAACTTGTAATAGGATAATTGATGATAATGGCGAATTTACTGTTGAAATGGGTTCCGCAATCGGCGGCGGATATATAATAAACTTTTTTGATCAAAATAATGAGAGGATAGAAAAACTGCCGGCTAAAGTCAACTTTTCTATCCCCGCTGAAAACGCTTATGACAGCGTGTTTACAACCAGCGACGGCAGGGACTTTAATATAGGAGGAATATTTGACTCCAGTAATAAAGCTCTTGAGTTTAAGACAAACACTTCCGGTCTATTTAAAGTGAAAGCAAGTGTTCCTGAGATTTCTGACATTGGTGATTTAAGTGAAGATGAGCAGAAGCATATAAAACTGCTGGTCTCAAAAGATTACTTTGCAACGGTAGGCGGGCGTTTTAGACCCTATGACCAATATACCAATTATGATGCCGCCAGAGCGGTTTCCGGAATATTGTTTACGGTGGATACTGAAGCGAGGGCGCAATATAATGACGTTGACGAGTCGGACCCACAGTCTATGTATGTGGCGTCTATAGAAGAGGCGGGGATAAAGCTTTATTCCGACCAGGGTGGCCTTAGATTTAACGGTAATTCCGCTGTGGGTCTCGAAGACACGTTTACAATGAGTTTGGCGTTGCTTGTTGACTATAAGGGATATTATCTTCCTGATTTAGGGAATGATACAGACAGACCGTATGCAAGTATATATTTGAATTATCCTGATATTCAGTATATGAAAAAAGCATCATTGGGAAAACTTGCTCTTGGTGCAAGAGAAGGTATTATTAATGACGGAATGTCGCTTACAAAAACTGAAAATAGATTTGACCGGAGTTCTGCCGCTGAGTTTTTATATAGACTTTTTGAACGTATGTGCGAGGTTGCGCCGGCAAAATTTGACGCAGGGGAATCCGGGTATAAATCAAGCGCCGCTTTTTATAATCCGCTTGCAACAATGAGATTTGATCCCCCGCCAATCGTTTATTTATACTTGGGGTGTTTTGCTGTTGGATTAATTTTTGCGCTTCTTCTTTGGTTTATGGAGAAAAAGCATAAGATTGTTAATGAAAACGCGGCCGACGCCGGCGGCGACGATGATTATTGGAATGAATACTAGGTTTGACTGAAGGGAGACTGCAACATGACTATATATAGTTTTATTTCCACGATATTAAGCTATGTTTTTACAGTTATAATATATGTGTTTATTATTTTTGTCATCAGGCTGATCTATCTGGATGTCAAAAAAATGAGCCGGTTTGAGGACAATAGTATAAATGATGCGGCGTGTTCAAGCCTGAGACCGATAAAGTCAAAGGTTGAACTTTCAGCGCCTCTTAAACATAGGTATAATATTTATGGAGAAGCAATTTTAGGCCGAAGCCGTGAGTGCGATATAATTATAAATGAGAAATTTATTTCTCAGAAACATTTAATTATTTGGTATGAAGACGGCGAATGGTATCTTGAGGATTTAGGGAGCCGGAACGGCACATATGTTAACGGGCAGAGAATCCGGCAGGAAGTTATACTTGATACCGAGGATCAGATTACGGTCGGCGGCTTAAATTTTATATTTGAGACATAAATTATATTTTTAAGAATTGGCGGTGAGAAAATGGGAACAATTAAATCGGCTAATTACAGAAAGCCGGCTTATCTTTTGATTTTATTGGATATACTCGGATTCGGACTGCTGTATATATCAAAAAGTTATAATATGAACGTGGTATATACCGGGATAGCCGTTCTTGTTCTTTTTCTTGTCATGTATACAGTTTTAGTGATATGCCGTATGGGGGACAAGTTTATAATGCTTATGGCGTTTATGCTTATGTCTATTGGGGTATTATTGCTCTGCCGCATAAACCTCGATTACGGTTTCAGGCAAATCATTTGGATACTAGTAGGCGGCGCAGCTTTTTTTGTAGCTTATTTTATTTATTATAATATTAAAATATGGGACAGATTTTGGTATATTTATTTTGCAATCGGTGTAGGATTGTTTTTGTTCACCCTGGTTTTGGGAACTACTATAAACGGCTCAAAGAATTGGGTGTCATTTGGACCTATTACTTTTCAGCCCTCAGAGATAACTAAAATTATGTATATAATGTGCTTAGCGTGCTATTACTCGGGAGCATGGTCTAAGCCTGTGCTGGGAAAACTTTCTCCGAAGTGGATAACTTTGGCTATTACTTATATTTTTGTGGGATTTTTGGTGCTTCAAAGAGATTGGGGAACTATATTGGTTCTTTTCTCTATCTATTTGTTTATGGTGTATGTATATGAGAAAGACAAAAAATTACTGTTTTTAAATATAGGTGCGCTTGGAATTATTGGTATTTTGGGATATAAGTTTTTGTATCATATACAGGTCAGAATATCAACATGGCTTGACCCATGGTCTGATATAGCCAGTAAGGGCTATCAAATTACACAGTCGCTTTTTGCTATTGCGTCAGGCGGTTATTTTGGACGCGGATTAGGAAACGGTTCGCCGTATTATATACCCGAAGTTCACTCAGATTTTATATTTGCTGCTATCTGTGAAGAAATGGGAGTTTTCGGAGGAGTTGCAGTAATCCTATTGTTTTTCTTAATTGCGTACAGATGTTTTAAGATTTCAATTATGGCCAGCGACCCTTATGATAAAGCTGTTAGCTTTGGCGTTACGGTTATGTTTGCTATTCAAACATTTATCATTATAGGCGGAGTTACAAAAATGATACCTCTGACGGGAATTACACTGCCGTTTGTCAGCTATGGAGGTACGTCTATAGTTATAAGTTTTGCTTCGCTGGGAATAGTTCAGGCAATATCCGCGAAGACAGAAAGAAAGGGGGAGATGACCGAAAATGAGGACGAATAAAAGAATCATACGCGTCCTGATTGCCATCTCGCTGCTTTTTTTGGCGCTGGTTACTTATTTATTGTGGTTTAATATGTTTCGTGCCAAGGATGTGTATACAAACTCATATAATAAACGCCAGTGGGAGAGCGAACAGCAGGTTCAGCGCGGAGAGATATATTCTCAGGACGGGGTGCTGCTTGCCGAAACGGAGATAGACGGTGACGCTAGAATCAGGAAGTATCCAAAGGGAAGATTATATTCTCACATAATCGGATATTGTTCTCAGGTGTATGGAAAAACTCAGCTTGAAATGAGCCATGATGATGACCTTATTGGAAAAGGCACAATAAGCTTGACTTTGAATGAGATAAAGCACGGTAATAATCTCAATCTTACTATAAACGATGAACTTCAGGAGTACGCATATGAACAGCTCGACGGAAGGGATGGAGCTATTGTGGCTATGGAACCTACTACCGGACAAATCTTGGCAATGGTGAGTCTGCCCGACTTTAATCCGGAAACAATTGAAAAGGATTGGCCGTCAATGATGGAGGATGAGAATTCACCGTTTTTAGCAAGGGCAACACAGGGATTATATCCGCCGGGATCGACATATAAAATTGTTACAGCTGCAGGAGTGTATGACAACGGAATGACCACTGAAACTTTTGACGATGAAGGATTATTTAAAAAAGACGACGTAACCGTATATAATTATAATAAAGAATCTTTTGGAAAATTAGATATAAAGACCGCATTTGAAGTGTCTAGTAATTATGTGTTTTGTACTTTAGGGTATGAGATGGGTGCGGACGCGGTAAAAGCTGAAGCTGAAAAGTTTGGGGTAAACAAATCATTTGAGTTTGATATTCCGGTTTCACAAAGTCAGATTCAATATAAAAAGATGACAGATTTAGACGGCGCCTTGGTGTCTATTGGACAGGGTGGGCTGGTTATGACTCCTCTGCATGTGGCAATGATGGCGAGCGCCGTTGCTAATAATGGAAAGATGATGAAACCGTATCTCGTGGAGACTGTAACAACCGAGAACGGGACTGTTATAGGACAGACAAAGCCTTCAGTTTTATATGACAGCATTGGAACTGCATGTGCTGACTATATCGAAGATATGATGATAGGCGTTGTTGAGGATGGAACAGGTACAGGGGCTCAAATCAGCGGTATAACAGTGGCCGGCAAGACGGGAACAGCTGAGAATGAAACTGATAAAGACCATGCATGGTTTGTAGGTTATGCTCCTGTAGAAAACCCGACTATATGTGTTGCTGTGGTTCTTGAAAATGCGGCAACTTCGGGAGGAAAGTCCGCGGTTCCTATAGCCAAAAATATAATTAGAAAGTTTTTAAAGTGATTGTGCAGAACGGATAATATTAATTAGATCGAAACGGACGCCCAAATTAAAAGGCGTTAGTTTTGTTAAGAGCAGATATTAAATTTTGTGTGTTTAAGGTTTGTATTTGTTCTCTGCGATCAGTTGCGGCAATAATTTTTATTTTACACCGCGCATGCGTAAACACACATGGAGTAGTTTGTCATAATTCTTTTATAATAAAAATAACCGTGACTGCGCGCCTAACGCGGCAAACTGCGTTTGCCCTGCCGATGCTTGCAAAACCACATTTTATAATAAATTTGTTTTAGAAATATTATTCTATAAATAGTGTGTTATAGTGAACATCGGCAGGGTGTGACCCGACCTGTAAAGGTTGGTGTGATACAAAGTGACCTGTTTTAATTAGCCTTCAATGTCAATAAATTGCTTAGTTGTGATGTATTGTGTGCTTGCACACCTCGTTAGGTGAACATTCATCTCACGCGAAGCGTGAATAAAAATAGAATAGTTTATCATAATTCTTTTATAGTAAAAGTAACCGGAACTGCGCGCCTAACGAGGCAGATTTCATCTGCATATCACAACCAAGTTATTTATATATGACAACTAAGTTAATTATTGGCGTTTAAAGTATATATAACATTATATGGTTTGTATAACATACACTTTCAAATAAAAGTGTAGCCACAATTGACATTGAAGGCTAATTAAAACAGGTCACTTTGTATCACGCCCACCTTGCAGATGGGGTCACAGACATTACAACTTTATCAAAACAATTGATTTGTATAACACACACTTTAAAAAAGTGTGGTCACAGCCCTCCGATACTTGCTAAATCATATTTTTATGTTTATAATACTTAAATTTAATATTTCAGTCCGATTTAAATGTAATCTTTTTATTCCAAGTCTTAGTTTACATGATTTAAAGTATAATATGTTAATATTGTATAACACACGTTTAATATAACATAAGCATAGTCAGAGCTTAATAAAACTTTTGACTATGCTTATTTTTATACTACTTTTAAA
>OLPX01001698.1_pt1 | contig 14794 bp, 16 predicted proteins | sample 1672491 | NCBI WGS metagenome assembly OLPX01 (sample SAMEA3136692, study PRJEB25190) | human gut metagenome | biome: human gut; feature: human-associated habitat; material: faeces | place: Austria | collected 2013 | reverse complement strand
ACCCCTGACCTACTGCTTAGAAGGCAGTTGCTCTATCCAGCTGAGCTATTGGCGCATGCAATTGGAGCGAGTGATGGGAATCGAACCCACACGACCAGCTTGGAAGGCTGGGGTTCTACCATTGAACTACACTCGCATTTTGCGACGGAAATAAGTATAGCACAGTCCAGCAGGATTTGTCAAGAATTTCAAGTAATTTTCGAGGGCAAATGAAAAGAAAATATCCTCTAACTTGTAAGAATGCCGGTCTACATACCGACCAAAAACGGCCATACGAGAGGCCCCCATATGGCCGAATCTGAATCTGTGTTCATACGCTAACGCCAAACAAGCTCTTTATCGTTAAAGAGATTCCGTTGATTCGTTTATTATTCCATCGTTTCCATCCGCAATTCTTCATCCGCTGTCAATGCAATACCAAACAATGGCTGTTCGAAGTGCTCCACCACCAAGGAGGCAATCTGGTCCTCCACCTTACGCCGAATCAAATTGCGCAGATCGCGTGCACCGCTTTTTCCGCCAATAGCATGTTTTGCCAACCAACCGGTAGCCTTTTCATCGTAAACAAAACGAATATGACGTTCCTTGAGAGAAAGTACATATTCATCCAACATCAGGGCGGCAATCTTCTCAAAATCCTCTACCGTAAGCTGGCGGAAGACAATCACTTCATCTACACGGCTGAGAAATTCCGGACGCAGGAATTCGGAGAGCGCTTTCATTGCCTTTTCCTTCGTTACATCGGCATCACTGCGCGCAAAGCCGAGCGCCCCTTCCTTTTTCTCACTGCCGGCGTTTGAGGTCATCACTATGACCGTATTCTCAAAATTGACATTGCGTCCATGGGCGTCCGTAATATGGCCCTCGTCGAGAATTTGCAAAAGAATATTCATGACGTCCGGATGCGCTTTCTCAATTTCATCGAACAGAAGAACCGAATACGGACGGCGGCGAACCTTTTCGGTCACCTGTCCAGCCTCATCGTATCCGACATACCCCGGAGGCGAACCGATGATCCGGGACACCGAATGCTTCTCCATGAACTCCGACATATCTAGGCGAATCAAAGTCTCTGGGGTATCGAAAAGTTCCTGAGAGAGCACCTTCACCAATTCGGTTTTTCCCACCCCGGTCGGGCCAACAAAAATAAAGGACGCAGGCCGGCGGCGAGGGCTGATCTGTACCCGGCTACGGCGAATCGCAGCTGCAATTGCGGAAACCGCTTCCTGCTGGCCGATAATCTTGGTGTTCAATACGCTCTCTAGATCAGCAAGCTTTTTAAGCTCATTTTCCTGGATACGGCTGGCAGGAATCCCCGTCCAAAGCTCGATCACCTTGGCCAGATCCGCCTCCTCAACCTCCGCGCCCAAAGCCGCTGGAGCGAGTTCCTTCACTTTTTCATCCGCCTGAGAAATCTCATAGCGCAACTTTGCAAGCGCTTCATAATCGATCTCTCCGCCATCATTCGTTATATCGTCCTCGTCTTGCCGCATCTTTTCCAGTTCTGCGGTCAAACGGTCATATTCGGCCATCGGGAGATTGCGCAGAGCTGCACAGGCACAGGCCTCATCCAACAGATCAATGGCCTTGTCGGGAAGGAAACGGTCGTTGATATAACGCTCTGAAAGGACCACCGTACGGCGCACCAGGGTATCCGGCACGCGTACACGATGATACGACTCATAATAGGATTTAATACCCATCAATACATCCACCGTTTCATCAACCGACGGCTCTGCAATGGTTACAGGCTGGAAGCGGCGCTCTAAGGCCGCGTCCTTCTCAATGTATTTGCGGTATTCCACAAAGGTTGTAGCGCCAATCACCTGGATTTCACCGCGGGATAGAGCGGGCTTGAGAATATTTGCTGCATTCATCGAACCCTCTGCATCCCCAGTCCCTACCAAGTTGTGCACTTCGTCAATAAACAGGATAATGTTTCCCTCTGCCTTTACTTCGTCGACCAAACTCTTAATGCGGCTTTCAAACTGGCCTCGGAACTGGGTCCCTGCCACCAGCGCAGTGAGGTCGAGGAGATGAATCTCCTTGGACTTTAAGCGCGCTGGGACATCGCCAGAGGCAATTCGCAATGCCAATCCTTCTGCAACCGCTGTTTTGCCTACGCCGGGCTCGCCGATCAGACAGGGATTATTCTTTGTGCGGCGGCTCAAAATCTGTACCACCCGCGAAATCTCCTTATCCCTTCCAATAATCTTATCAATTTCACCCTTGCGCGCCTTTGCAGTCAAATCGGTACAATACGTATCCAACGCCTTGCGCTTTGTCTTATGCTTTTCGCGCTTGTCACGCTTTGGCGCAGACGGAGGGGGCGGCGTCTCCCCGCTGCTCTTCTGCGGATTCGCCATATCCGAAAAGATATTTTGTAAAAATGGGAAAGTCGCTGCACCACCGGGCGTAAAACCTTCTTCGCTGTTCTCATTGTTGCTCTCTGGGTTCATCAGACTGCTGAACTCGGACTCCATTGCCTCCATCTGTTCTTCTGTGATCCCCATTTTTTCCATCAAATCATTCACCGGTTTAATTCCCAGTTCCTTGGCACAAACCAGGCAAAGCCCCTTGCTCTCCTGTGCGTTTACCGTGGGCGAAATAAACACGACAGCCGGGCGCTTATGACATCTCGAACACATCATCATATTGCAATCACTTCTTTTTCTAAAAATATAAAAGGTTCCGGGGAACAACCAACCGGAAATTTCACCAATGGCTGGTTTGTACTGATCTGTACCCAGTGAGTGGATACCATCCAAGTGCGGCCGAACCATCCCCTTGGAATATTCGGAAACGCCGTCCGCGGCCTTCGGACGGCGTTAATTGTCAAATTATTGCTTCTTTGCAGACTTTTTGGCACGAATATCCGCCTTCAAATCGATGGCATCTTTCGGGTCTGTAGAATGCAGAAGCTGCAAAAAAATCTTAAAGTATTGGATAAAAGCATAGATCATAAATGCCGCTGTCACGGAAAGCAACGTGACCGTCACTGCGAGGTTTTCGATCTGGAAAAACCCCTTTAGGGACACAATGACGACAAATGAAAAATAAAAAAGAATGGTTGCCACCTTGCCATACCATTTGGAGCCGGTGGGCCTTTTCTTCTTTTTCAGGACCAAGAAAGATCCTGCCACCAACATCAAAAGTTCCTTAACAATAAAGATCGCCAAAAGTGGAATCAAGACCGGCTGCTCAATTGCCAAACATACAGCCACTGTCCCCTGTGTCAGCTTATCGGCAACTGGATCTAACATTTTTCCTAACTCGGTGATCTGGTGGAACTTTCGCGCAATCATGCCATCAAACATATCCGAAAGCCCGGAGAGAACAAGGCAAGCGGCAGCTGGTACGATCTGATCGTGTAAAAAGTAATAGACAAACGGCACAATCAGCACAATTCGAAACAGGGAAAGTGCATTTGGTACATTGATATTCTTATTCCAGTTTTTCATTCCTCACAAGCCTTTCCGGGCTGATGCCGCCGGATGCGACAGAGTCCGCTGCAAAATATGCACGCGCTGTTTCAGCGCTTACAAGGCGCCTCCGACCCCTTTCAAAAAGTCTTCCACGTGGAACAGGGAATAAACCGGATTATGCGCAGAAACAAAATGAAAAATATACGAGGTGGTAAAAAGCTCCTGTTCGTCCAAGGGGCCATTCTCCAATTCGAAAATAGGACCTGCCAACTGCACGAAAGAGCACAAGAGCAGAACAACAACGACACCCTTAAATGCCCCAAACAAACCGCCCAACAGGCTGTTGGCCAAATGTAACAGAGGCAGACGGCAAACAGCACTGACTGCCGAGGCTGTGATCCGTACCAACATTTGCAGCAGAACGAATACGATTGCAGTGGCGATTACACGCAAAAAATAGTATTCCGCTGGCGAAGGACTGCGCGCCTGTAGAAACAGATCTGCCAACCCGTCCGCCACCAGGCCCGCGAGCACTACTGAGGCAACCACTGCGAACAAATACCCAACAAATTCTACCAATGTACGCATCAAGCCGGCACGATAACCGGCGACGATAAAACAAAGTACAATCGCCGCAAAAGCGGCGTCCAATACCAGCCCCACTCGTTTCCTCCCAATGTCATCCAATTTTCCCGAAAGCCACTTCCTTCTGAAAGGGAAGTACGGAAATCACCAGATTAATATAGCACAAAAAGGCGATAAACACAAGTTTTCGTTCAAATGTTCATATTCCGTTCACTAAGGCTGCATGCGGTTCCCGGGCTTAACCTGCATTGAGATCGACATAACGAAGTTCTGAAATACCAAGTACATAAGCCTTACTCTCACTGGCCAGCGCCACGGCCTTAGCATCGTTTCCCGCATCCACCGTTGCAACCGGATTTCCCCCTACTGCGGAATAAGCGTAGATCGTTCCATTGACCAGGACTGCTACGGTATCCCCATAGAGCGAAACCGAGCGAACTTCTCCGGGAACGGAAAGGCTGGCTAGTTCCTTGCCATCGCCGCCCAACACCACCACCCGGCTGCTCGCCGCACTGTCAAACGCGGCCAAACAGAGCACTGTCCGGCCACTGTCCACAGTATATGCCGAAAGCTGCATGCCCTGATAGTCGTAATTAACTTTGGATTGTGTCGTTGTATTGATGATCGCGGTCATTTTATCTCCAATTGCAGAGACTGTCCCGTCAGCACTCCAATAGGAATCCAACATCATATTTTCCGTATAGGCAGCGAACGGTTCAACCGCCTCTTCCGAATGAAAATCTAGCAGATATACCGCAGACGTCAACCCACCATCCAACGCAGATAACGCTGTGACCGCTGCATGGGAGCCAGATGGGTCCAACGCGATCGAGGTGGGATAATAATCTGCAAACCAATACTGGAATTTGGCCTTTCCGTCCGGCTTATAGGCAGTCAACTTTCCACAATAGCCGTCTGCCTGGGTCGCAAAGGCATAATGCCCATCTTCGGACAATGAACCTGCAAAGATATTTCCCTCTGCGTTCTGTTTGGCGATGGTTTTTGTACGGCTCTCAATCTGATAACCAGTCCCACCCAAATTATAAATCAACGTGCGGGAACCATTTGTCTTCATCACTGGTTCACTGAAACTGTGCTGACGGCTTGCCAGCTCTTTTGCTGAGGAATTGTAGATCGAAAGATCCGTATCGCTCACCACAATGAGTTCCTTATTCACAGAAAGAAAGTTTTTTGGTTCCACAACCGTCCCTGCAATTGGCTGTGGAAATCCATCCCCTACGCCAATGCCTACCACGCGGTCCTGCACCCATTCCATTACTCGGTCAGGGGCCAGATTCTGCCGGTTAAACCACAACAACATCCCAACCACGCTTAAAATCAATATGAGCAGAACCCTATAAACCCATCCAGGAATTTTATGCGTGCGGTTTTGTTTTTCGCGGCGCTTGGCACGCCGTTTGGCAATCTGTTCGGCATGGCGGTCGTGTTTGGCCACATCGATCTCGCCCGTGGCAAAGCGTTTTCCCTGGCTCATACTGGTCCCTCTCCATAAAACACGCGGTTCAGATACAAACCACACGGGGGGGCGGTTGGTCCTGCCGTCGTACGGTCACGTGCAGCCAAAATCTCTGGAATCTGTTCCGGCTGTAACTTATCTTGGGCCACATACAGCAGCGTCCCCACCATGATCCGCACCATGTTGTACAAAAAGCCATCGGCCGCCACAGTAAAGGTCACTAAACCCCCATCCCTCTGAATGTTTGCGCGCGTAACCGTCCGGCACATATCGCCGCGTTCGCGGGCATCCGACGTACAGAACGATGTAAAGTCATGCCTTCCAATATAATGGACTGCCGCTGCATTCATCCGGTCTAAATCCAAAGGATACCAATAATGAAGCGCCCGGTTCCGCAGGAAAGGATTGCGGACCGGTTCGTTCCAAATCTTATAAATATACTCCTTGCCGAGGCAGGAATAGCGCGCATGGAAATCCATTGGCACCTCCCGGCAGTCCTGTACGGCAATGTCTTCTGGCAAAAAGTGATTTAAAGCGTTGAGCAACCGCTCACAGGGAATGGAATGTGCTGTTTTCAGGCTGATACAGTACTGATTGGCATGCACACCCGAATCCGTACGGCTGCATCCCTTGATTTCCGGCTTCTCTGCGGTGATCTTGAAAAGCGCCTCTTGGAACACCTGTTGCACCGAAACCGCATTATTTTGAATTTGCCAACCATGGTACTGTGCGCCATCGTAACAGAGTGTCAACAAAAGATTGCGCATACGCTTTTCCTCCTCTCGGGAATGATAACATCACAAAGTTGCCGGCACAAATAGGTTTAATACGATAACCAGAGCACAAATTGCCACCGAGATTGCAATCGCCCAGCCGTCGCGTGTGGCCATATGCAGCTGTTTCATCTTAGTCCGGCCTTCCCCTCCATGATAGCAACGACACTCCATTGCCATGGCCAAATCATATGCCCGGCGGAAGGAAGACACAAAAAGGGGAATCAAGATCGGAATCAGCGCCTTGATCCGCTGCATCAGCCCACCGCTTTCCAGATCGGCGCCGCGCGCCTTCTGTGCGCTCATGATCTTGTCCGTCTCTTCAAGAAGCGTTGGGACAAAGCGCAGTGCAATGGTCATCATCATGGCAATTTCGTGGACTTTGACATGCAACACCTTTAACGGCCGCATAATGCGCTCTAAAGCGTCTGTCAACTCTGTAGGCGTCGTTGTAAAGGTCAGCACAGCGCTGAAAAGGATCAAACTCATGATACGGATTGCAATAAAAATCGCATTTTGAATGCCGTTCATAGTGATCTGCATAAAACCGAACAGCGTCACCAACGGCTCTCCTGTCCCATAAAACAGGTTCAGGACACCGGTAAAAATGACGATAAACAGCACTGCTTTCAGGCTCTTAAAGTATTGCTTGACCGGAACCCCGGAACTCACCATCACGCCTATTTCCAGCGCGATCATGAGAAATAATCCGGCAAAGTTGCGCGCAACAAAGACAAATACAATAAATAAAAAGGTCAAGATAACCTTAATCCGCGGGTCCAAACGATGGATCACCGATTTGGCGGGAAAATACTGTCCCAGAGTGACGTCTCTAACCATGCGTGCGTCCTCCTTCCTCCAACAGAGGCATCAGCTGTTTGATCGCCTGTTCCAACGTAAGGGCCGTTCCCACCGGATACCCATCCTTTTTCAACATTCCAAGAATCTTTGTGATCTGTGGAACCCGCAACCCCATCTGCTCTAGCTCTTCCCCACGCGCAAAAACGTTCTCCGTCTCATCAAACATGGCCGCCTTTCCCGCGTTCATCACCAGAATCCGATCCGCGGTTCGCGCAATATCCTCCATGCTGTGGGAAACCAGAAGAATTGTATTGTGTCGAACCTCGTGATAATTCACAATCTGCGACAAAAGCACATCGCGGCCGCGCGGGTCCAACCCCGCTGTAGGCTCGTCCAAAATCAAAACGTCCGGGTCCATTGCAATCACGCCAGCAATCGCCGCACGGCGTTTTTCCCCGCCGGAAAGCTCAAAGGGGCTTTTTTCCAGAAGTTCATCTTTCAATCCGACAAATTTCGCCGCATCGCGCGCTCGTTTTTCAATTTCTGCCGGCTCAAGCCCCATATTGGACGGCCCAAAGGAGATATCCTTTAAGACGGTTTCCTCAAAAAGTTGGTGTTCCGGGTACTGAAACACCATCCCCACCCGAAAGCGTACTGCCCGAATTTTTTTGGGTTCCGCCCAGATGTCTTTCCCGTCCAGCAGGACTGTCCCCGAGGTTGGGCGCAAAAGTCCATTGAGTTGCTGAATCAACGTAGATTTTCCAGAGCCGGTATGCCCGATCACGCCAATGAACTCTCCCTGCTCAATGGAGAGGTTCACATGGTCCACCGCCATCTTCTCAAATGGCGTGCCCGTTCCATATGTGTATGTCAGGTCCCTTGTCTCGATAATCGCCATAGTGCTTTCTCCAAACCTCCGTCAGATTCCGTTGTGTACGGATACCTGCGGATCTATTTTATTTCTTGCCGGAAAATTCGTCGCCAACCGGCTCTTTTAAAATCCGCTCCAATGCAGCCACGCAGTCCTCTTCATTGAGTACACACTCCGGCAGCGGATAACCGCTTGCGCGCAAGCGGTAAATCAGCTCCGTGGCCTGTGGAACATCCAGCTTATGTTTTTTCAGCAATTCCACATGTGCGAATACTTCTTCCGGTGTTCCCTGCAATAGAATCTGCCCGTTATCCATCACAACCACCCGGCTTGCCTGCACTGCTTCGTCCATGTAGTGGGTAATCAGAACAATTGTGATCCCCTTTTCTTGATTCAGCTTATGGATGGTCCGCAGTACCTCTTCCCGTCCACGCGGGTCCAGCATGGCCGTTGGTTCGTCCAGCACGATGCATTCCGGTTGCATGGCGATGATCCCCGCAATAGCGATGCGTTGCTTTTGGCCACCCGAAAGTTTATAAGGTGCGTTGAGGCGGTAATCGTACATTTCCACAGCCTTAAGGGCGTCGTCCACACGGCGGCGAATCTCTTCCGGCGCTATGCCGAGATTCTCCGGGCCAAACGCCACATCCTCCTCGACAATGCTGGCCACCAACTGGTTGTCTGGGTTCTGTAGCACAAGGCCCACGCGGCGGCGAATCTCATATAAAAGGCTTTCGTCCAGCGTGTCCATCCCCTCCACATACACCCTGCCGCCGGCAGGCAGCAGCATGGCATTGAACATCTTGGCGATGGTGGATTTTCCTGAACCGTTGTGTCCCAAAAGTGCGACGAACTCCCCCTTCTTGATCTCCAGGTTCACACCCTTGAGTACCTCATGCACCTGGCGGGTTTCGCCGTCTTCCACCTCATCGTAGGTGAATTTTAGGTCCTTTGTTTGTATAAAAGCCATCTGTTTTTACTCCCTGTATTGAGTGATTGCGTCAACCGCCGCCTATTTTGCCCACTTTTCGGGCGTATCCAACCATTCCTGCACCCAAGCAAAATACTGCCCCACATGCAGTCCATCCAGCAAAGCATGATGTCCCTGCACAGAAAGCGGCAAAAGGGTCCGATCTCCCTGGGGAAAATACTTTCCCCAAGAGATTCGCGGAATACTGTCCACCGGATTCATCTGAATGGGATGCGTCAACGAAGTGAAGGAAACCCATGGAATGGATGTCACATACAGAAGGTCATCCCGCCCGGGCTCGTCCTCAATACAGGCGTCCCCATTTTTAGCCGCCTGTGTTCGCGTCCTGGCATCTGCCACAAATGCGTGGAAGTCCTCCTGCCACGGTATTGCTACATAGCTAAAGGTATCGTGCCGGGTAAGCACCGTGACAGAGGGCGTCACCTCGTCGTGCTCCACAATATCCTCCCCTCGAATACGGTAGCGAAACTCCGGTATCGCGTTGGCCGCCCGGCTTGCCACATAGAGGAACGCTGCGAAGAAGGAAAGCTTCTGCTGTTTCACAAAGTGTGAAAATAGCGTAATGTCCATATTGGCACAAAGATTAAAATGGGGATAACTAAAGGTACGAAAGTAGTCAAAATGATCCTTTCGGCTCCAATGCGCCTTGTCAATATACTTCATTTCACACTCTCCCAAATCCAAGATGTTAAAATTTAGTAAAATAATACTATCTGTTGTCGAATTAAGACTCCCAAATAGCTGTACTTCCACAAGGAAGAACCAACCCACTCTCCGTAACCGGCAGGCCGATCTCTCCGGAGGATACCTTCCCGCCAAAACGTTTTTGCAATAACACCCCCAGCAAGTATTCCATTACAGCTGGGGACAAACCTGTCGTGTAGGAATTCAGCAAAAAGAACAGCGGATTTTCAGCCATAATCGGTATACACATTTCTACTAGCGCATACAGCTGTTCTTCCAGCTTCCAAACTTCCCCGCCGGGGCCGCGGCCATAGGAAGGCGGGTCCATGATGATCCCTTCGTAGTGATTGCCACGGCGCTGCTCTCTCTGAACAAATTTCATGCAATCATCCACCAGCCAGCGAACCGGCCGGTCCGCCAGACCGGAGGCCGCCGCGTTCTCCTTCGCCCAGGCAACCATCCCTTTCGAAGCATCCACATGGCAAACTTGCGCTCCTGCCTTTGCACAGGCGAGCGAGGCCGCCCCCGTATAACCAAATAGGTTTAAAACCTTTATAGGGCGGCCCGCCGCGCGGATTTTTTTCATAGCAAAATCCCAGTTCACTGCCTGCTCCGGAAAGATTCCCGTATGCTTAAAGCCCATTGTTTTGAGCTGGAAGGTCAATTCTCCGTAGCGAATCTTCCACATGGATGGAACTTTTTGATACTCCTGCCAACGGCCGCCGCCCGTATTCGAACGTTGATAACGCGCATGCGCTTCCCGCCAAAGCGGGTTTTTGCGCGGCGTATTCCATATGATCTGCGGGTCCGGCCGGATGAGGATGATATTGTCCCATCGTTCTAACCGCTCTCCACCGGATGTATCGATCAATTCATAGTCCTTCCATGCTGCCGCTCTCAAAGCAAACCCTCTCTTATCCGTCAATTTTTAATACTATCCGTTATATTTTAAATAGATTCTACAAAATATATCAAGCCAACCGTTCGCGGAGAACATCTGCCACCGAATTTGCGAGCACATTGATGTACTCCAGGTCCTCCCCTTCAATCATCACGCGCAGAAGCGGTTCGGTTCCCGAAGGACGCACAACAATCCGTCCGCTGGTTCCAAGCTTCTCTTTTGCCTTCTCAATCGCATCTTTCACTTCGCTGTCTGTATAGAAGTGCAGTTTTCCTTCCGGCCCCACCTGCACATTGACAATCACCTGTGGATAGCGGGTCATCAATGTTGCCAAACTGGAAAGCCTTGCCTCACGGCGGTGTACAATGCTCAACAGCTGAGCCGCTGTCAGCTGGCCATCTCCCGTCGTGGCGAAATCCAAGAAAATAACATGGCCGCTCTGCTCTCCGCCAAAATTATACCCTTCCAGCTGCATTTCTTCCAACACATAGCGGTCGCCCACTTTCGTGGCTTCAAAATGCAGGCCATTTTCGTCACAAAAACGTGTGAAACCCATGTTGGTCATAATGGTACCCACAACGGTGTTTTTCGCCAGTTTGCCGCGCGACTTCATATCCGCAGCGCAAATTGCCATCACGAAGTCTCCATCCACCAGTTGGCCCTTGTCGTCTACCGCGAGGCAGCGGTCTGCATCCCCATCAAATGCAATCCCTGCATCCAGATGGTTCTCTTTGACAAAGCTCATCAGATTTTCCATATGTGTAGAACCGCAGTTGTCATTGACATTCACGCCGTTGGGCTGATTGGCCAACATATGGCATTCTGCCCCCAATTCCGAAAAGAGCAATTCCGCGGTGCGGGACGCCGCGCCATTTGCACAATCGATGGCAATGCGCATACCGGTCAACGCAAACGGAACCGTACTCTTGATATGATCTACATAATCGCGCACTACATTGGGCGCTGAAGTGACGCTTCCGATGTCACCTGCCGTGGGAACCGGAGGGGTATCCGCATGATCGAGCACAATCGCCTCGATCTGCTCTTCGAGCGCATCCGGCAGCTTATATCCATCCCCGCTAAAAATTTTGATGCCATTAAATTCACACGGATTATGGGAAGCTGTCAGCATAACGCCTGCGTCCGCCTTATACTTGCCCACTAAGAAGGCGACAGCCGGGGTCGGTACCACACCAAGCTGTACGACGTTCGCCCCTACACTGCACAATCCCGCTGTAATGGCGTTTTCCAACATATCGGAGGAAATGCGCGTATCTTTTCCGATCAAAATTTTGGGATGCCGGTGGTTGTTGTCCGTCAACACCATGGCTGCAGCCCGGCCAATGTTCATTGCCATTTCACAGGTGAGTTCCGAATTTGCGACGCCTCTGACGCCGTCCGTGCCAAAAAGTCTGCCCATTTTCTTAACACACTCCTTAAAATCGTTCCCTTAACGGGTGTCGTCTGAATTGCGGATATTCCGAAACCGGTCTTTTCTCCTATTGTAACGGTTCTTCTCCGAAAACCTCGTCGCAATCCCACACGTCTGACCGGGAAACGTTGAAATGCGAACCACACGGGGCGATTTTATAAATGGGCGGCAAACTTCCGTCCACTTGTAAAACCGTCCTGAGCTTATAAATCCAACAGTGGCAGGACATGGATAACCGGCTCCTCATAGGGATGCAACCTGCGAACCAGCTCCACCGCCTGTACAGCCAACTTTCGCGGGCAGACCACCTCCAGCTTGCACTCCGCTCCATGGCAAAGTACGCCAACGGTTCCATCGTATGGACTGGCTCCTGAAAGGGGACGCCAAGTGCCGGTGACCGTAACGACCGATGAACAGTTGTCATACACTCCAACACGACATGCCCCCAAATCGTTCAACGCCATCCGAAGACGGTCAAGATCTTTTTCGGGCACATAGATTTCAAGCTTCACACGAGAGAATTCCAAAAACATGTTCCTTTCTGTAACTCGCCTGATCCCCTATCCGGCGCTGGAACGGATTTTCCTTTGTACAAGGGGATACGTCCGATTCTGCTTCCATTCATACGCTTCCATCTGGAAATCGTACCAGCCGTGCAGCTCTCCCAAGATGCGCAAAGCGACAACTTTTCTCACTTGTTTTCGGAGCGGCGAATCGGATAAACGTATTGGCCTGGCACTTCTTTGATGCAATTCCCTACAAAAGGCGGGATCATCTACAGGGCAAACATCTGCTCCTTATATACCAACCGCTTAGGTCCTCTTCTCACTCCACAACGATATGTCCTTCTCTATAGACGCTTCAAAAATCAATCCTTCCATACATGTACTTCAAAGAAATCCTCGCTATTGAGAACTCCTGAACAAACACTCCTATCATTCGTGCAGGCTCCACCAAAAAAGTCGGCGAGAATCGAAGCTCCACGGCGGACGAAATGGAACAAAACAAATGATTTCAACCCACACCCTCTGTACGGAGGGCGACGCTATTGTCCCCAAGCCCCGCATAGCTATCATCATATTTCAACCCGCACCCTCCGCATGGAGGGTGACATCGAAGATGCTGATGCCAATGGTGTGGCTATGTGGATTTCAATCCACACCCTCTGTGCGGAGGGCGGCTGGTAGGCATGTAAGATGACTCATACCGCCCACCGTTTCCATTCAAAATCGCAACCTCCGCATAGAAGGGGGCTCTACCGAGATGAATCTGCACAGACGGGGTGCAGAGATCAAACCCACACCCGTTCATGCCGCGATCGAGCCGTTTAAAGGCATGATTCCAAACCCCTTTTCCCGGCGACTATCCGGCCAAACGGCCTTGTAGGAATGATGCACAAACCCCATGCCGTCTCCATTCGTGTAATTCATTGGGGGGGCAAGACACCGTAACCATGTCCCATCAAAATCGGTACTAGTAAAAGCCCTATAATGAGCTTCATATCGAGTCCAGCCTTTCATCTCCTGTCACTTCTCATGCTTTCTCCATATCCGTAAACAGGTATTTCATACACCAACAGAAGCATTCTCTGCTGTTGTGAGATCATCACTGGCCATTTCTCGTTTTGCTCACAAACGAAAACGCCCTACCCTCCTGAGCAGAACCGCGGGTTCTCATTTTGCTAACACATACAATTGAACGAAAAGCTTTCATCGCAAACACTGTGTTTACGGCGTCCAATCATCCATCCGCCTGGCTATTCGTTGGGTGCGCCGCTCCTAGAATCCGGTTCCCTGGTCCAATCAAAAAAACTCTGTTGGGGCGTTTGCTCTCCTGGGGGTGTGAGTCCCAAATGCAGATATGCCGCCCGCGTAACGCAACGGCCTCTTGGAGTTCGGTTCAGAAAGCCAATCTGCATCAAGTACGGCTCATAAACATCCTCAATTGTGACCGCCTCTTCCCCGATGGCTGCAGCCAGTGTTTCCAATCCGACCGGCCCGCCATTGTAATAACGGATCATTGCACTGAGCATACGCCGGTCGTTGGCATCCAAACCAATTTCATCTACTTCCAATCGGTCCAACCCTACTTTTGCAGACTGGTAAGTGATTACCCCGTCCGTCATCACCTGTGCAAAGTCCCTTACGCGCCGGAGCATCCGGTTGGCAATACGCGGTGTTCCCCTCGAACGAGAAGCGATCTCCAGCGCGCCATCCGCTTCAATCGGAATTCCCAAAATCCGTGCACTCCGCGTGACGATCTTTGCCAACTCCTGTGGAGAATACATTTCCAAACGAAGCACTACGCCAAAACGGTCGCGCAATGGAGCAGAAAGCTGCCCCGCACGTGTGGTAGCACCCACCAGCGTAAACTTCGGAAGCGGCAAATGGTAGGACGCTGCCATCTGTCCTTTGCCGGTGATAATATCCAGCGCATAATCTTCCATAGCCGGGTAGAGGATTTCCTCCACACTGCGCGACAGGCGGTGCACTTCGTCGATAAAGAGCACATCGCCGGGATTCAAATTGGTCAGTAGTGCAGCCAAATCCCCCGGCTTTTCAATTGCCGGGCCGGAAGTAATACGCAGATTGACGTTCAACTCGTTGGCGATGATCCCCGCCAAAGTCGTCTTTCCCAAACCTGGCGGCCCATACAGAAGGACGTGATCCAACGATTCTTTCCGCTGTTTCGCCGCTTCAATAAAAATCTTCAGATTGTCGGTCGCTTTTTTCTGCCCGATGTATTCCGCCAGAGACTGGGGCCGCAATGTAAACTCCGCAATCTCTTCGTTTTCCTCTGCGTTTGCCGCAGTTATTCTTCCTTCATATTCTCCCATACGCTATCCTCTAAAACA
>OLPX01001676.1_pt1 | contig 14939 bp, 8 predicted proteins | sample 1672491 | NCBI WGS metagenome assembly OLPX01 (sample SAMEA3136692, study PRJEB25190) | human gut metagenome | biome: human gut; feature: human-associated habitat; material: faeces | place: Austria | collected 2013 | reverse complement strand
TTCTTCAGGGTATTGCTTGTCCGGTAAACGACTTGTCTCGTGGTTGTTCTATCGAAGATGTATATCGCATGATTGCTATCACGGCTAACCAGGCTATTGCTGCAAAGGCAAATAAATAAGTATTAGATATAAGGTAGTAAGTATTAAATTGACAACGACATGAAAATTCTGGTATTGAACTGCGGAAGTTCATCTATTAAATATAAATTGTTCGATATGACCAGCAAAGAAGTGATTGCGCAAGGTGGTATCGAAAAAATCGGTCTGAAAGGATCTTTCTTGAAACTGACTTTGCCGAATGGTGAAAAGAAAATTCTGGAAAAAGATATTCCTGAACATACAGTAGGAGTTGAGTTTATCCTGAATACGTTGATTCACCCCGAATATGGCGCTATCAAATCTTTGGATGAAATCAATGCCGTAGGTCACCGTATGGTACACGGAGGCGAGCGTTTCAGCGAATCTGTATTGCTGAACAAGGAGGTATTGGAAGCCTTTACAGCTTGCAATGATCTGGCTCCGTTGCACAATCCGGCTAACTTGAAAGGGGTAAATGCAGTTTCTGCTATTCTTCCTAACATTCCGCAGGTAGGTGTATTCGATACGGCTTTCCATCAGACAATGCCGGATTATGCTTACATGTATGCTATTCCTCACGAACTGTATGAAAAGTATGGTGTACGTCGTTATGGCTTCCACGGAACTTCTCATCGTTATGTGTCAAAACGTGTATGTGAATTCTTGGGTGTAAATCCGGTAGGACAGAAAATTATCACTTGCCACATTGGTAACGGTGGTTCTATCGCTGCTATCAAAGATGGTAAATGTATGGATACTACTATGGGCTTGACTCCATTGGAAGGCTTGATGATGGGTACTCGTAGCGGTGATATTGATGCCGGTGCAGTAACATTTATCATGGAAAAAGAAGGCTTGAATACGACCGGTGTTTCTAATCTGTTGAACAAGAAGAGCGGTGTACTGGGTATTTCAGGCGTATCAAGCGATATGCGTGAACTCTTGGCTGCTTGTGCGGCTGGTAATGAGAAAGCAATCCTTGCTGAGAAGATGTATTATTACCGTATCAAGAAATATATCGGCGCTTATGCTGCTGCATTGGGTGGTGTGGATATTATCCTGTTTACAGGTGGCGTTGGTGAAAATCAGATGGAATGTCGTCGTGAAGTTTGTAAGGATATGGAATTCATGGGTATCGAACTTGATAATGAAGTAAATGCTAAGGTTCACGGTGAAGAAGCAATCATTTCTACTCCTGCTTCTAAAGTGAAAGTAGTAGTGATCCCAACAGATGAAGAACTGTTGATCGCATCGGATACAATGGATATCCTGAAGAAATAACAGATTAATCAGTTAGAAATAAAAAAGATGGATTCAATTTTGAGTCCATCTTTTTTTATGTGAGTCCGTCCGGGTACTTATAGTTTGGTAACTTTAGTAATTACACCTATTCTGCTGCCAGTTGCTATTGTTTAGATGCATCATCCAATACCTTCCATTTATTTTTTGTCAATCAGAGAAGCAGTTTCCTTTTTTTTGTCTTACTTTGCATATCAAATAGTTATATCCCGTTTTTGATATGCGTTACTCCGTCATAATTCCCGTTTATAATCGTCCCGATGAAGTGGATGAATTATTGCAAAGTCTTACAGTGCAACACTTTAAGGATTTTGAAGTTGTTGTTGTTGAAGATGGTTCTTCCATTCCCTGCAAAGGAGTAGTAGACCGGTATGCAGATCGGTTGAATATAAAATATTTCTCTAAACCCAATTCCGGTCCGGGACAAACCCGTAATTACGGAGCAGAACGTAGCGAAGGCGAATACCTTATTATATTGGATTCTGATGTCATCCTTCCCGAAGGCTACTTCGATGCGGTAGAGAAGGAGCTTACCACTTCTCCTGCCGATGCTTTTGGTGGCCCCGACCGTGCACACGATTCTTTCACTGATATTCAGAAGGCAATTAACTATTCCATGACCTCTTTCTTCACGACCGGAGGTATCCGTGGCGGAAAAAAGAAGATGGACAAATTCTATCCCCGTAGTTTTAATATGGGAGTTCGCTGGGCAGTGTACGAGGCTTTGGGAGGTTTTTCAAAGATGCGTTTTGGGGAGGATATTGATTTCAGTATCCGTATCTTTAAGAATGGGTACACTTGTCGTCTTTTTCCTGATGCCTGGGTATATCATAAACGTCGGACTGACTTGAAAAAATTCTTCAAGCAGGTGCATAACTCCGGCATTGCCCGTATTAATCTTTATAAGAAATATCCGGATTCTCTGAAACTGGTGCATTTGCTTCCAGCCGTATTTACATTGGGAGTGGCGCTTCTATTATTAGGAAGCCTCTTCTGCCTCTTCAGTTTCACGCCTATCATTCTCTATGCATTACTCGTATGCATTGATTCTACTATTCAGAATAAAAGTCTGTCTATTGGCGTTTATTCCATTGCTGCCGCATTTATACAGCTTATAGGCTATGGTACAGGTTTTTGGCGCGCATGGTGGCAGCGTTGTATCAGAGGGAAGGATGAGTTTGAGGCTTTCCAAAAGAATTTTTATAAGTAATCCATTTTTTATTTGCCTATTACCATTCCTATTTTTGTTTAAAAGGAATGTTGTCTGACACCCGGGTGTCAGACAAGTTATACTTTCATGGAAAAAAAGTAATGGATGCAATCGAAGAAATTTTTATAGGCTATATCTTTTTTCATTTAGTGGAGTGCAAATCACATTTCTTATTCTTCCCTTAAACCCCAGCAATTTGTCGCCTATCTGTTTCAATGGGAAGATAAGTGTTTCCTGATACCAAATGCTGTCTTTACGCAGGCTTTTCTGATTGTAAACTACACCGATTCGTCCTTCCAAACGTTCTTGTAGCTCTCCGTTTATGTAAAGTGAGGTCCCTTTGGCATCTCCCTCTACACGAACCTTTGTCCATTTTTCCACAGGCAAACGATAGGAATGGAAGATGAATTCATAGCCGTCGCGCGAGAATGCGAATTTACCCGTATTTTGCCAGTTCGCGGTGAAAACAGAATGGGGACCTTTGAATAAGACCGCATTGATATTGGGCTTTGGATCTGCGTAGATTTCAAATTCCACACTATATGGATAACCGATTTCGGGTATAGAGGTAAGAACCGAGTCGTTACCTTGCAGGATAATTTCCTGGCCGGAAAGCGTTAGGTCTTTTCTGTCATCTATGCTGGCCTGTAGATTTACGCCCGGTGCTTCCGGTGTTGTCCTGCACCACGTTTCGAAGGTTTCAAACGGTATGTTTCTTGTGTTTTCTCCTTTCCAAAGTTTCTCGCTCATAACCTGCATGGCAGGAAAGGTGCGTATATGTACATCCTGTTGGCTGATTCCATTTCCGACACGGTCGTTCCATACAGCAAACATGGCTCCTAATAAATTAGTAGACTGCTCTATCATTTCTCCCTCTTGCATCATTCGTGGTGACCAACTCTCATATATCCATTGATGATCCAGAAAGTTATGGTAGTAATTCACGGCTGGTACGATATATAGAAATGCATCGCATGTATTAATCGCTTTGGCTCCTTCCTGCAGTGCGGTTTCTAAGTCTAGCCAGCTATAATTCCATGCATTGACCGTTTTTCCTTTCAGATTTACGGGGGTATTTCCTTTCATGTGTTTCAGACTTCCCCATAATCGCGGATTTTTTCCATATTTGGTGATATACTTCAGATAGTATTCAGTGAAATAGCGGAATTGTTCCGCTTCTTTGAGGTTGTACTCATCAGTGCCGATATGTACGTCCGGTCCGACAAATACCGGGTGATCTCCCGAGAGATATTCGTCAAACAAAGTATCAAGGAAATCATATACCTCTTTTTTATAGAGGTCGAGATGATCCATACCATATTCTTTTTTGTCGGCTGCCAGTATCGGATTGTAATGAGTGAAAGCGAGTGAGTGTGCCGGAACATCAATTTCTGGGATGATATTGATTCCATATCGTGCGGCCATTTGCTGGAAGTTGCGGAATTCTTCTTTGGTGTAGGAACCATCTTTGGATGTGAGTCCCGGAAAACGGTCGCTTTCCAATCTGAAGGCGGCGTATGTTTTGTTCCAGTCATTATCGAAAAACTCAACGAAACCATTATCATTCAGATGTATTTGCAGTTCAGTCATTTTATAGAACGAGAGAATTTTTACGTAATCCTGCAAATAGTCCATTGTGAAAAATTTCCTGGCTACGTCAATCATCAGTCCGCGGTGAGCATACTGCGGATAATCCAATGCTTTTCCTTTCATGAGTCCAAAAGGCTGGTTATGGATCATTTGCAACAGTGTGCGAGTTCCCCAGAATACTCCTTTTACGGTGGAGGCTTCGATGGTTACATGGTTGCGTATATCCAGTTCATAGCTTTCTTCTCCCAATGATGAAGGCGTTTTTTTCACTGACAGATAGATAGAATGATTTTTCGGTTTTCCGGAGGTTACCTGATAATTCCAGCCGAACATATCTTTTAAGTCTTTTGCCATTATTTCCGCAGTTTCTTTCAACAGGCTTTCTGCTTCCGGAGCGATTATAATCTTTCCTGTTTCCGGTAGTGTCAGTTTGCCTTTTGCCCCATTCCAATGTTGTAAGGAGGGAATCACCTGCGGGATATCCGTTTGAGCGTATACTGTCATTCCTAATAGTAGTAAGATGGATAAGATGCTTATTCTCTTTTTCATATTTATTAGATGTTTATATATTAATCTTGATAGCGCAAAACTACGATATTTGGAAGTAAAGGGATTCTAAAAATAGACTTATAGCTTCCAAAATTCATTTTTTCAGTTATATAGGAGTATCTTTGTGACTTAATTTGATTAATAATGGAAAGTAAACACAAACTATCCATCAACCAGTGGGCACTGGAAGACCGCCCACGGGAAAAAATGATGGAGAAGGGAGCAGCCGCATTGAGTGATGCCGAACTACTCGCTATATTGATTGGCTCCGGAAATACGGAAGAAAGTGCTGTCGAATTGATGAGACGCCTGCTCCTGTCTTGTGATAACAATCTGAATTCATTGGCAAAATGGGAAGTGTGTGACTATTCCTCTTTCAAAGGTATGGGCCCCGCAAAGAGCATTACAGTGATGGCAGCCTTGGAATTAGGCAAACGAAGAAAGCTGCAAGAAACCAAAGAGAGACTTCGAATCACTTGCTCAAAAGATATCTATGATATTTTCCAACCGATCATGTGTGACTTGGAACAGGAAGAATTCTGGGTGCTCCTATTGAACCAGGCAACCAAACTAATTGATAAGGTACGTATAAGTACTGGTGGCATAGACGGAACTTATACCGATGTGCGCACCATTCTCCGGGAAGCATTGCTGCAAAGAGCTACACAAATCGCGGTGGTGCATAACCATCCTTCGGGAAATATTCATCCCAGCCAACCGGACAGGAGTTTGACAGAGCATATCCATAAAGCGGCGGAAACGATGAATATCCGTCTGATAGATCACGTCATCGTTTGTGAAGACGGATTTTTCAGCTTTGCAGATGAGGGCCTACTCTAATTAGTAATACTACCTTATTTAAGTGAGAATATCTTATTTATTCTCACTCCTGCATTCATTTTTATACTGCGTGGGCGTCAAGCCTGTGTACTGTTTGAATGCAGTACTGAAATAACGTAAAGTAGTGAAACCTATCTGATCTGATATTTCAGTAAATGTCAGATCGGTGGTTTTTATCAGAGTAATGGCTTGCTCCAACCTGAATTTGTTGATATAGTCATTTGCCCCCATATCGGTGATAGCCTTCAACTTGTTGTAAAGAGATGTTTTACTCATTCCGATCTCTCTGCAGATAAAAGGAATATCTAAAGACGGATTGCTGATATTCTCGGAAATGAGCTTGTTAAACTTTAACAAGAACGTTTCATCCGCCTGGCTGAAAGTACTCTCCAGCGGTTGAGGGAAGTTGCCTATATGTTGATAGTGCTCTTTCGTTTGCTCCCGGTTGTATAGCCGGTTCTGTATAATCTTAACAAGAGTGTCTATCTCAAAAGGTTTTCCCAGATAAGCGTCCGCCCCGATTTTATACCCATACAGTCGGCTCTGTTCATCATTGCGTGCCGTGAGCAGAATCACAGGAATATGACTGATGCCGATATTCTCTTTTACCGCTTTGCACAGTTCGTATCCATTCATAACCGGCATCATCACATCGCTCACTATAATATCCGGAACTTGCTTTTGCGCTATTTCGAAAGCTTCCCGGCCATCATGTGCTATATAAATTGCTTTGAATAAGGATTTCAATTCTTTGGAGAGGAAATCTGTCAGGTTATGATTGTCGTCTACCAATAGCACTGTGTAATTCTGCGTAGAGAAGTCGAGTGTCTCGGGAGCGTTGATCTCATGATCTACGTCCGGTGTAATCAATTCATTGATGTAAGGTTTCGGCTGGCAGATGACTTCGCCTGACTCCAATCCCAAAGGCAAGTCGAAGAAGAAAGTGGCTCCTCCCGCTTCGTTGTTCATGGCTCCGATTTTACCTTTATGCAATTCTACCAGCATCTTGGCGTATGAAAGTCCGACTCCGCTACCGCCAATTTCCTGCTTGCCTTGATAGAAACGGATGAATACTTTCTCCATGTCTTCCTCTTGCATACCTTCTCCCTGATCCAAAACGGAAACACGGACGTATGAGTCATTTTTGCTGGTACGGATAGTGACGGTTGTGTTTTTAGGACTGTGTTTCAGTGCGTTCGTCAATAAGTTTGTGACTACGATTGTACACATACCCTTGTCAAATACCACCTCTTTTATGCTGTCGTCGAGCTGATAATCTATTTGCACTTCCTGGGCAGCTCCCTCGTCCGTAAAATCGGCACCAATCTCCTTTATCCATGAGTTAAATGGATAGGCTTGGAGTTTCAACTTGGTTTCTCCTACTTCCATCTTACGTACGTCCAGCACCATGTTGATAAGATCTTTCATCCGTTGAGCCTGTTTATGTATATTCTTCAACGGTGGATAAATGGCATCTGTAGAAGGAAGTGTCTTTAATATGCGGCTTAGCGGGGCATATATGAGTGTGAGCGGAGTTCGCAGTTCATGGCTGATATTAATCAGAAAACGAACTTTTTCTTCATACACATTCTGCTCGTGTTCTTTCATCATCCATTTCATCTTGTTTTCTTTGCGTCGAAGCAGAACGAAAACAATTTGTACCACAATGCCTATGCAAGCAATGATGCAGAGAGAAACGAACCACCAGCTTCTGTACCAGGGTGGCAGTACGTTTAATGTGAAAAGAAACTGGGGAGTTGTTTCATTTCCTTCCTGTGTGTTACAGCTCACCATGATGGGATAACTTCCCGGAGCAAGAGATGGGATCATCAATTCTGGGTTGTAGCCTTCGGTTTTAAGGTCTCCCATTTGGAAATGATAGACTTTGAGCCGGAGAATGTCCGCACCATAAGTCATGACACGGATCTTAATGTTTTTACTGTTCCAGGGGATGGATATCTTGTCTTGATTGAGCTGATACATCCTGTTCTCTCCGTTTATGGTCAGTTCGGCAAGGCGTATTTCCGGAGAGTCACTACTCTTTTCTATTTGAGTGTCTGCATTGATACATAGTAAGCCTTTTACACCTCCCATATAGATGTTGCCTTTGGGGGAAATGAGACGGGGCTCGGCCAAGTATTCATTGGGGGAAATTCCATCCGCTTCTCCGAACCATACAAAACGTTTGGTATCGGTGAGCCATATAAAGAGTTTCTGTTCAGCTCCTATCCACACTTTTCCTTTATTGTCGCATAACACGGTATTTACTTCATTAAATAAGGTGGTAGGAATTCTTTCGAATTTGCGGGTATCAGGGTGATAGGTGTACAGGCCACGGGTGCCTGCAATCCAGAATACGCCCTTGTCATCCCTGGATACAGCATTGAAGAATCCCTGTGGAGCACTTGCAAATATCTCCACTGTGTCTTTTTTACGATCCAGTCTATATATATTATAAGGATCGTTCAGGTAAATGGCAGTGGAATCATATCCAATGGAACTCAACAAGCCTTTTATTTTCACTTCTTTGGCACAAGGGACAGGAGTGAGTTGCCGGGTGGAAGTATGGTAGCGGTAAGGAGGCGAACTTAATATTAAGATCGAATTGGGAGTATCCCGGTATAAGTTGATTGGCTGTCCGCTATAGCGGATGTGATGCTCTAATGAAGGGCTCATAATAGCGAAAGGACGCTTCTTTCCTGTCTTTTTATCGAATATGAAGATACCTTTGGAAAAGGCAGATACTAACAATTCGTTGGGTGTGAAGCCGGTGATGGAGACCATCTTGTCTCCCCAAGTGTCGGGATAGTGCACAAATGTTTCTGTAGAAGGAATGAATTTATTGATACCTCCTCCGTCCATAGCGATCCAGAGTTCTTCGGAAGCCGGTTCCTGATATAGTTGTAATACCGTACTTTGACTTAATCCTTTGTTGTGCCCTAACACAACATTAGTGTAAGTTCTCATGGATACTTCACGAATGTTGATAACCCCTTCACGTTTACTTCCCGCCCATATATTTCCGGCAGAGTCGCTATGCAGGCAGAGTATTGTATTTGTGGGAAGGGAATGATTATCTCCGGAGATATGTTCGAGTACGGTAATATTGCCGGTTGTGGGATCGAGGATATTGATACCTCCCCCGTCTGTTCCCATCCATATTTTTTGTTTGAATTCGGTCATGCACAATACGATGTCACTGCTCAAACGGGAGTTTTGAGTGGTATAGCTGGCTATCAATTTTCCCTGGGCGGAGAAACACTTGACGCCATTGTTGTAGGTTGACAGCCATATTCTTTGTTGGGAGTCTATGATGATTCCTACGTTGTCGTTCCCGTATTGGAAAGGAAATGGGGTTATCTCGAAATTCTTGAGGTTCATTTGCAGTATTCCCTGTTGCCAGCTTAGACACAATATGGTATCGGGTTTCCACATTTGTATGGATCGTATAATGAACGGCTCGTCGGTCTTGAATTCCCGTATGAGAGAAATCGTGTTGGTGGCATAAGAATATTTATATATCTTGTTGATCCCTCCGAACAGAAGCCCGTCTGCTATTTTGCAGATCGATTTGGCAATGATGGGCTGATTATTTAGTTTGGGGATAAAGAAGTTGTCGTGAATAAGAGAATAACGGGCGATTCCTGTGGTGGTCAGTATCCAGGTTGTCTGCTGATTATCTTCAATAATTTGCAGGATACTGTCGTTAGGCAGGGAATTTTCATTATCAGGTTGTGCGGTGTACTTTTTGAGTTCCGTTCCATCAAATCTGATTAGTCCTGTCGGAGTACCGATCCAGATGAATCCCTTTTGTTCGGTATAGATACAGCTGATGATAGACGGCATTCCGTTTTGGGAACCAATCAGTTTAAAGTCGTAATGGTTACCTATACTTATTGCTGGAAATGTGCCTACGATAAGAAAAGCCAGTAAGCAGAAAAAGTGTTTTATCCAAATACTTTTTTTCATCAGTCAAGATTATTAAGGGGAGATTAGTGAAACAAAAGTATGATTAATTCCGCTAAAACAAAAGAAATATTTCCAAAAACCGCCACAAAGACGTTCAAAAACGGAATATGGATGTTTTTGGAAACATTTTGGCGATTTTATGAACTCGCCATTCTGCCAATCAATCTATTTTTGTGGTGTATTTCAATGCCGGATAGTGTGGGCTATTGGCAAATGGAACTCAAAAAAACTTTTAGTATTAACTTTAATATAATGTTATGAAGAAAATGCAGATTAGGATGCAACTGGTGTGTCTCTTTTCAATGCTTTTACTGTTCTTCCCTGTGGAGCTCTTTGCTCAACAGGGCACTATCACTGGTAAGGTGGTAGACGAACGTGGCGAGTCCGTAATCGGAGCAACCGTTATGGTGAAAGGTTCTACTGATGGTACCATTACCGATTTGGATGGAAACTTTAAAATTAACGGTAAAGTAGGTACAACGATAACTGTCAGCTATGTGGGCTATGCTCCTTTGGAAGTGAAAATCACTAAGCTAACAGGAAATCGGTTCGTGATGAAGGAAGACTCCAAAACTTTAGATGAAGTGGTGGTAGTCGGTATGGGAACACAGAAACGTAATACTATTACAGCGGCTGTAGCAACAGTTAATGCGGATGCAATCGCTACCCGTCCTGTGACGGATGTAACCAGCGCCTTACAAGGTAATGTGGCTGGTTTGAACTTTGCTTCGGATGCTTCTGAAAGCGGTACCGGTGGTGAAGTTGGCGGAGAAATCAAATTTAATATTCGCGGTATCGGTTCTATTAATGGTGGAGAGCCTTATGTATTGGTGGATGGTGTGGAACAGAGCTTGCAGAATGTAAATCCTGCCGATATAGAAAGTATCAGTGTATTGAAAGATGCTTCTGCAGCAGCCGTGTATGGTGCTCGTGCTGCGTATGGTGTGGTGTTAGTAACGACCAAGAGCGGTAAACAGGATAAAGCCCGGGTGACTTATCGCGGTTCTGTGGGTATGAGTGCACCTATCAACATGCCCGAGATGATGAACTCTGTAGAGTTTGCCAATTATAAAAATGCGTACCGTTCGGCAATTGGTGAGTCTCCATACTTCTCACAGGAGACTATTGATTTGATGAATCAGTTTTTGCAGAACCCCTATGGTGAAGGTCTGCCCGGTATTACCGCCAATCAGGAGAATACCAGTTGGCGTGGCGGTGAATCGCAGTATGCCAATACCGACTGGTTTGATTATTTCTATAAAAACAAATCTTTGCGTCATTCACACAATCTAAGTATCTCCGGTGGATCGGACAAAGTGACTTATTATGTCGGTCTGGGTTATACTTACCAGGGTGGTTTGCTGGATCGTGTAGAAGACTCTCTGGATAAATACAACGTGAATACCAAATTTCAGATCAAGCCGAATGACTGGTTGAAGTTTAACTTCAATAACAATATCACGTTGAATCTGATTTCCCGCCCGCTCCCCGATATGTCTATTCTTTATCATCAGATAGCTCGTTCGCAGCCTAATATGGTGACTGAAGTTCCTATTTCCGGGCTTTATAATCTTCCTTCATGGAATGAAGCTTTGTATCTGGACAATGTGGGCTATTCGCAGAACCGCATTTCTGATGCCATGACTTTTGCAGCTACTGTTACGCCTCTGAAAGGCTGGGACATTATCGGAGAGATGAAAGTTCGTTTTGATGTGCAGAATGATGAATTCTTGCAGAAGCAGCCCCGTACCACACGGCCCGACGGAACCATAGAGAATGTTACCGCTCCCCGGCAGGGATATTCTTATCCCGGTATCGAATATTCGAATTCTTTGTGGGGATCAATGACTCGTGGAAATCAATTCAACTATTATTTGTCTCCCAGTGTGTCGTCTTCATATACGAATCAATGGGGTGACCATTTCTTTAAGGCAATGGCCGGTTTCCAGATGGAAGTGCAGCAAAACTCAAGCATGTATGCGTATAAAGACGGAGTGATGAGCGATGATACATTCTCTTTTGACAATGCAAACGGAAAAGCCTATAATAGTGAAGCGCGTGACCATTGGGCAACCATGGGATTCTATACCCGTTTGAACTGGAACTACCAGAATGTCTATTTTCTGGAATTTAGCGGACGTTATGATGGTTCGTCACGTTTCGCTTCCGGCAATCGTTGGGGATTTTTCCCTTCTTTCTCTGCCGGTTATGACATTGCCCGTACCGACTACTTCAAGCAATGGAGCTTGCCTGTTTCACAGTTGAAAGTGCGTTTGTCTTACGGACGTTTAGGCAATCAGAATGGAGCCGGACTATATGATTATCTGAACTTCATGACATTGAGACCGGACTATTCAAATGCATGGTTGCTTTCCGGTGTCACTTCGGCTACTCCGGTACGTGGTACAGTCGCTTTAACACCTTCTATGGTAAGCCCGTACATTACATGGGAAAAAGTGGATAATGCCAACTTAGGTTTCGACCTGACTTTGCTTAACAATCGTTTGACGATTACGGCGGATATTTACCAACGTACGACCAAAGACATGATTGGCCCGGCTGAAGCAATTCCTGATATTGGCGGTATTGCTGTTGACCAACGTGCTAAAGTAAATAATGCAACGCTACGTAACCGTGGATGGGAATTGTCGGTTAACTGGTCTGACCAGCTGAAGAATGGTTTCAGTTATGGAATCGGTTTCAATATCTTTGACTACAAAGCAGTGGTAACCAAATACAATAATCCGGAAGGATTGATTTATAACAACCACACCGGTCTGGTTCGTAACAAAGGTTATTACCAGGGAATGGATTTAGGTGAAATCTGGGGATATGAAGCAAATGATCTGTTTCTCACCAACCAGGAAGTGGATGAATATCTGAGAGGAGTAGACATGTCTTTCTTCAAACCGAATAAGGATTGGCAACGTGGTGATTTGAAATATATCGATTCGAACGGTGATGGTAAAATTGATCCGGGTTCGGGTACATTGAAAGATCACGGTGATTTGAAAATTATCGGTAATACGACTCCTCGTTACTCCTTCGGTCTGAACTTACATGCCGGTTATAAAGGTTTTGAAGTTTCCGCATTGTTCCAGGGAGTCATGAAACGTGATTTCCCGATGGCTGCAAGTACTTATCTGTTTAGCGGTGATTCCAACTTCTTTAAAGAACATTTGGATTATTATAATGTGTACAACCCGGGGGCTTACCTGCCGCGTCTGACAAAACCCGACAGTCCTGAATATAATGCGAACGTAGGTTACAACACTTCACGTTATTTATTGAACGCAGCTTATATGCGACTCAAAAACTTGATGATTTCTTATAACTTCCAGCCTAAACTGGTTAAGAAGATGGGATTGGAGAACTTGAAAGTGTATTTCACTTGTGATAATCTCTTCACGATTGACAATTTGCCGGACGTATTCGATCCTGAAACCTTGAATCAGGTAAATACATGGGCTGGGGGTAGTAACGAAACTGCTCCGGGATTGACTTCCCCAATGAAGCAAAATGGTAACGGAAAGGTATATCCGTTGAATAAAAACTACGTATTTGGTATTGAATTTACCTTTTAAACCATAAGATATGAAAAGAATATATATAATGGCTTTTGTAGCCGCTTCAATATTACCATTTTCATCCTGTTCTGATTTTCTGGATAGGGAACCGATAACCAAGCCGGAAGCCGGTAATTTTCTGACAGGTGCCATACAGGTCGAAAACTATATTAACGGACTATATATGACGTTGCCGTCTTTTAGTAAGTTCGGTTTGGGAGTTCGCAGTGAAGAAAAGAATAGTGACAATATTATTGCAGAAAAGTATGATGCCCGTTTGCATGGACAGAATAACCAGTTTAGCGGAGCTTCCGATTGGCAGACTGGTTATCAGAACCTGCGTAAAGTGAACTATTTTTTCCATAATTATAAAGTACCCGAAGCACAGGAAAACGAAGATGTACTGTCGTTGAAAGGGGAGGCTTACTTTTTACGTGCCTATTGGCATTTCGATTTATTGAAGAAATTCGGTTCTATTCCGGTAATGGATGCTTTTTGGGATGAGAATGCGACAATCGCAGGATTACAGATTCCCGCAAAGACACGTAATGAGGTAGCCCGATTTATTTTGAGTGATTTGGTTGAGGCGAAGAATCTGTTGCATTCGCGCGGTAAATATTCCGGAATTCGTATCAATAAAGAAGCTGCCATGGTTTTGGCAATGAATGTGGCGTTGTATGAAGGAACTTGGGAAAAGTATCACAGCAGCGATGATTTTGCATCTTCCACTAACGAATCAAATTATTTCTTGGGTGAAGTTATTAACTGGGGAAATGAACTGTTCGGTTGTGGCATTGATCTGTATAAAACCGGGCAAAATCCGGGAGATGCTTTTGCGGCATTGTTCAATAGCAAAGATTTGTCAGGAATGGGCGAAGTGCTATTGTGGAGGAAATATTCGAGTGATGAAGGAGTCTTTCATGATGTCAACGGTAATCTGAAGGCAGGTGTTGTCGACTCGGAAGGAGCTGCCGGAATTACTCAAAGCCTGGTGGATAATTATCTGAATGCCGATGGAACATTTATTGATCCGACAAATGAGAAATTTAAGGATTTTAAGGAAACATTTGAAGGCCGTGACCCTAGATTGATTCAAACGGTGATGAATGAAGGTGCCAAATTTGCTTCTGCCACTACTGCGACCCCAATGCATCTGGAAGAATATACGGATGAGAAGAAGAATACTATTAGTCCTCCTAAATTGGCAGGAGATGGAAACACACGTTCTTTGACGGGTTATCACATCCGTTTGGGAATAGATACCACCTTTGTAAGTGGTAATGGTGAGACTGCTTTACCTATTATTCGTTATGCCGAAGGTCTTTTGGCTTATGCAGAAGCTGCTGCTGAACTGGAAATGTGGAGCGATGATATAGCGAATAAGACATTGAAAGCGCTTCGTGAACGTGCAGGAGTGAAATATCTGGCACCGGCAAAGGATGCTAATTTCACCGATTTCGGTTATACATTGACTCCTGTTTTACAGGAAATCCGTCGTGAACGCCGTTCTGAACTTGCTTTGCAAGGTTTCCGGCTGGATGATCTCATGCGTTGGAAAGCCGATAAACTGATTGTTGGAAAGCGTGGTAAAGGTGCTTATGTAGGTGATGAATCTATTTTATTCAAATCTTACAGTCCGGATAATCAGAAAAGAATCAGAGAGCGTCTGACCCTTGATGATAACAAATGGGCGGATCCGATGGCCGGGACTCTGCCAAGCGGATATCAATTCCATGCAGATAGGGATTATCTGTTACCGATCCCTCCTTCAGAATTGGAATTGAACAAAAAGTTGAAACAAAACCCGAAATGGTAATCATTAATAATGATATAATAGG
>OLPX01001675.1_pt1 | contig 14950 bp, 10 predicted proteins | sample 1672491 | NCBI WGS metagenome assembly OLPX01 (sample SAMEA3136692, study PRJEB25190) | human gut metagenome | biome: human gut; feature: human-associated habitat; material: faeces | place: Austria | collected 2013 | reverse complement strand
CTCAGCTATCCCAGCGATGAGGTGGGCAATTCACTTGTTTCCCTGGACCAGGTGGATGAGGCAGGGATCAATCCATACAGCGATGTGCTTACCCTGGAACGCTACCGGGAACTCTTTGGAGAGAACAAGCATGAGTTTACCGGCGTGGATTATGTGGACTACTACTGTCAGATCATCCGGGAGGCCGGGGCGGAGGCGGAGGTTATCTTTGCCAATAACCCCAGGGAGATACTGAATCATACCAAGCGTGTCCTTACCTGCGATATCCATTCCCGTGCAAGGACCAAGCGCATCCTTAAGGAAGCCGGCGCCGAAGTGGTGTGCGGAATGGACGATATCCTCAATGCACCGGTGAACGGCAGCGGTTGTAATGAGAAATACGGTCTTTTGGGTTCCAACAAGTCACAGAGGACAGCATCAAGCTTTTCCCAAGGGAATGCATGGACCTGGTCCTGGATATCCAGAAGCAGATGCTTGACAGGACAGGAAAGCATGTTGAGGTCATGGTATATGGCGACGGTGCATTCAAGGATCCGGTAGGAAAGATTTGGGAACTGGCCGATCCATGTGTTGCCGTTGCCAATACAGAAGGGCTGGAGGGAACTCCCAATGAAGTTAAGTTAAAATACCTGGCTGACAACGATTTTGCTGATTTAAGCGGCGAGGAGTTAAAGAAGGCCATCTCTGAGAGAATCCGCACCAAGGATGACAATCTCGTAGGCGACATGGCTTCCCAGGGAACCACCCCCAGACGTTTAACGGATTTGATCGGTTCTTTATGTGACTTAACCTCCGGATCCGGAGATAAGGGCACGCCGATTATCTTTATTCAGGGATATTTTGATAACTATACGAAATAACCAACGGTATCTTTCCGCACATCGTGCATAAGCTACCGCGGCAAATAAAAGAAACCGGCGCCCCTGCCAACCGTGTGTTGAGGGGCGCCGTTTTTTTACATTCTTCCTTCCGGATAACTGGAGGCTCATATATTTTTTACCACTGCCACCGCTATACCCGAGCCAAAGACCAGCACGAACCAGATCACCATCAGCCACAGCGGCCACTGGATCTCAAGCATCCGGTTGACCGGAATAATCAAAAGGCTGGAAAGGCAGACCTGATTAAATCCCACGATCTGCTTTTCATACCGCAGTCGTCTGTTTTCGGCACGTCTCACCAGGAGCTCTCCCCGTCTTCTCTTCTCTGCCTCATCGTCTCTTAAACCGGCTGTCACCGCCTGTAAGACAGAGGCTGCCAGGGTCACCATCGTAACTGACAGCGTCCAAATGGTTATGACTTTCTCGGAAACCGGTATCCTTAAGACTGAATTAACCGGGAAAAATACCAGTGACACGATTCCGCACATGGCCAGGAACCAGACAATTTTCCTCGCCAGGATCACCGGCTTCGTTCTGTCTTTCTTCATCCGTTCCGCCCCTCTCTTCTCTATAAACTCCATCTGTAAATCAAACAGTTCCGTATCCAGCGTTTGAAAATCCCAGTCCTTCTTTTTTAATTCCAGGCAAACCAGCTTCATCCGGCTGATGGCAGCCTCCTCCTCTCTCAGCTGACACTCCCGCTCTTGGAGGAGCTGTGCAAGAGACCGCTTTCCCTGCTGAAAACTCCGGATATCAGAAACCGGCACTCCCAGTGTCCGGAGATACTTGATTTTCTCCAGCACCTCTCTGTCCTCTTCCGTATAGTCCCGGTAATTATTTTCACCGCGGGCCGGAGACAAAAGCCCCTCCTTTTCGTAAAAGCGGATGTTCGCCTTCGTAATCCCTACCTGCTGCTCCATATCCTTAATCGTCATTGTCCTTCGCCTCCTTCTTTCCTTTATTATAAGGGTTCAACAAGGTTGAATGTCAATCAAAAAAGAAAAATTTCAGACTGCAGCACTCTTTTATCCCGGAGATACAAGAAAAAAGGCCGGCAGCAGAATCTCTCCTGTCCCGGCCTGATACACCTTCCTTCTATTTCACAACCAGATTTACAATCTTATTAGGAACGTAAATCTCTTTCACAATTGTCTTTCCTTCTAACAGCGGCACGATCTTTTCATCCTTCACCGCAATGGCAAACGTCTCTTCCTTATCACAGTTCGCCGGAAGAGCCACCACGCTTCTCAGTTTACCGTTCACCTGAACGCCTACTTCCACGGTGGCATCCATGGTCTTTGCCTCGTCGTATACCGGCCATTTCGCCATGGAAAGGAATCCGTCTCCGCCCAGGCTTTCCCAGATCTCCTCACAAAGATGCGGGGCGATCGGACATAACAGCTTGATATAGATGATGAGCTCGTCCTTCGTGATTGATCCTTTCGCGTAAATCTCATTCAGCAGCCCCATCAGTGCAGCTATGGCTGTGTTGAACTTCATTTCTTCAAGGTCATTCGATACCTTTTTAATCGTTTTATGGAAGGCAGTCTCCAGCTCTGGTGTTGCTCCCTCACCACCGGCAATATCGCACAGTCCGGCAACACGTTCCAGGAAACGCTTGCAGCCCTTCACGGAACTGTCGCTCCACGGGGTTGCCGCGCCGTAATCGCCCATGAACAGGACATACGTACGCAGAACGTCTGCACCGAACTCTTCCACAACGTCCAGAGGATCGACAACGTTGCCCTTGGATTTACTCATCTTGTCGCCATCCGGCCCGAGAATCAGTCCCTGAGCGGTACGCTTCGCATAAGGCTCTTCCGTATTCACCAGTCCCATATCATACAGGAAATGGTGCCAGAAACGGGAATAAATCATATGGCGTGTTACGTGCTCCATTCCTCCGTTGTACCAGTCAACAGGCATCCAGTATTTTAATTTCTCAGGATCTGCCAGCGCCTCCTGATTATGAGGATCGATATATCTTAAGAAATACCAGGAGGAACCTGCCCACTGCGGCATGGTGTCCGTCTCGCGCTTCGCTGCTCCTTTACACTTCGGGCACGTACAGTTTACGAAGGATTCAATTCCGGCAAGCGGGGACTCGCCATCCTGGCCCGGCTCGAAATTGTCCACCTTCGGAAGACGGAGCGGTAATTCTTCGTAGGGAACCGGAACGACGCCGCAGACGGGGCAGTGAATGATCGGAATCGGCTCTCCCCAGTATCTCTGGCGGTTAAACGCCCAGTCCTTCATCTTATACTGTACACCGGCTTCTCCAACCCCCAGCTTCTCCAGCTCCTTCACCATGCGGGCGATGGAATCCTTCTTATTGGTCAGGCCATTTAAGAAATCGGAATTAATCATCTTGCCTTCGCCGGTATATGCCGCCTCGGAGATGTCGCCGCCCTCAATTACCGGAATAATGTCGATGCCAAACTTTTTAGCAAACTCGTAGTCACGGTCGTCATGAGCCGGTACGGCCATAATCGCGCCGGTGCCGTATCCCATCATAACATAATCTGCAATATAGATCGGAATCTTCTTGCCTGTCAGCGGATGAACCGCGCTCAGCCCGTCGATACAGACTCCGGTCTTCTCTTTTACCAGCTGAGTACGCTCAAACTCCGTCTTCTTTGCGCATACTTCTCTGTATTCCTTAATCGCATCCATGTTGCCGATCTCATCTGCATATTTATCAATCATCGGATGCTCCGGCGCAATTACCATAAAGGTAACGCCAAACAGCGTATCCGGACGAGTCGTGTAGATGCGGAACGACTCTTCTTTGTCAGCAAGGCTGAAATCTACAAACGCACCTTCCGATTTGCCGATCCAGTTTACCTGCTGCTGTCTGATATTCGGTAAGTAATCCACGGTATCCAGCCCTTTTAAGAGCTTGTCCGCGTATTCCGTGATTCTTAAAAACCACACGGATTTGGACTTCTGTACGATGTCGCTGTGGCAGATATCACATTTTCCGCCCTGGCTGTCCTCGTTGGATAAGACAACCTTGCAGGAAGGACAGTAGTTTACGAGAGCCGTATCGCGGAACACAAGGCCCTTCTCAAACATCTTTAAGAAAATCCACTGGGTCCATTTATAATAGTCCTCATCCGTGGTGTCGACTACTCTCGACCAGTCAAAGGAGAATCCCACTTTTTTCAGCTGATTGGAAAATCTGGCAATGTTATCGTCTGTAATCTTTCTTGGGTGAACACCGGTCTTGATCGCATAGTTTTCTGTCGGAAGTCCAAAGGCGTCAAATCCAATCGGGAATAAGACGTTATATCCTTCCATCCTGCGTTTTCTCGAAATCACTTCCAGGCTTGAGTACGCCTTGATATGGCCGACATGCATACCGGCTCCGCTCGGGTACGGAAATTCTACCAGGCCGTAAAACTTCGGTCTCTCATCGTTGTCCACAGCCTGGAAAATGCGGGCGTCATCCCACTTTTTCTGCCATTTGGGTTCTATCTTTTTAAAATCGTGCTTCATAATCTGCCTCCATTTTTTTGCTGATACGACCATTATATAGATTCCTTCCATAAAATGCAAGGTTTTGACCTCTCCGGTTTTACGATATGGAGGTTTTTACCAGTCAATGAAAGTCTTTTAAGCCGTATCTCATAAAAATTTTCCGTAGACAGCCATTCTCCTTCATTCGCTCCGCCTCCTGCTCATACGGAATCTTTAAGGGCGGAGCCCCCTGGTAAAGGAAAAAACGCCGGACAGTGTGCCACGCCGGACGGCGCAGGGAAATCATTCTCACATGACTTCCCTGCGCCGTATACGCGGTTCCAGCGGCTTCCTGATCCGGCCGCCGGTCTCTCACTTATTTAAAATACTTCACACCGGATTCAAAAATCTTCATATCCTGCTCCCCGTAAATATTCATGGCAACCGCCTCGCCCCGTCTCTCGGAGTGGGCCATCTTACCAAGAATCCTGCCATCCGGACTTGTTATGCCCTCGATCGCCATGTAGGAACCGTTCGGGTTCCAGAATTCATCCATAGTCGGATTTCCGTTCTCATCCACATACTGAGTGGCCACCTGGCCGTTCTGAAACAGCTTTTTAATCCAATCCTCATTCGCCACGAAACGTCCCTCGCCGTGAGAAGCCGGATTGCAGTATACGCCGCCCAGTTCGGCTTCCTGCAGCCATGGAGACTTATTTGTCACCACTTTTGTATAAACCATCTTGGAAATATGGCGTCCGATGGTGTTCATTGCCAGAGTCGGAGAATCCTTTCTCTGTGCCGTGATGGTTCCTTCCGGTACCAGTCCCAGCTTAATCAGCGCCTGGAAGCCATTGCAGATGCCCAGCATCAGACCGTCGCGCTCATTTAACAGCTTTTCGATCTCCTCCCTGATTACCGCGTTCCGGAATACGGTTGCGAAGAATTTCGCGGATCCCTCCGGCTCGTCGCCTGCGGAGAAGCCGCCCGGGAACATGACGATCTGGGCTTTTGCGATCTCTTTTCTGTACTCTTCCACAGACTCCCTGATATCGTCGGCGTTCCTGTTCTTAAATACCTTTGTTACCACATTTGCACCGGCCCGCTCAAATGCCTTCCGGCTGTCGTACTCGCAGTTGGTACCCGGGAATACCGGAATAAATACGTTCGGTTTTGCAGTCTTATGTCTGCAGACATAAATCTCCTTTGTATCGAAGAGTCCTTCCGTCACAGGTGTATTTACAACGCCGGATCTGGTCGGGAACACACTCTCCAGGGTCTCTGTCCATGCATTCAGCGCCTCGTCCATGGTGATAGCCGCACTGCCGTATTCCAGCACTCCGCGGTCCGTCACCTCGCCGATTACCGTGTAAGAGATGGACAGTTCGCCCACCTTTCCATCCGGAACTTCGCAGACAATATCGCCCCAGCCTGCTGCAAAGAAGTCTCTCGGATCCACATTGTGCTCGATCTTAACGCCCAGCTTATTGCCGAACGCCATCTTTGCCACAGATTCAGCCAGTCCACGGCCTTCAACCGCATAAGCGGAAATGACTCTGCCAGCCGTAATCTCGTTATAAAGCTTCTCATACCCATCCATGAGCTGCTCATAGACCGGTAAATCGTACGAATCCTTCTCAATACGGAATACCACAATCTTGCTTCCGGCCTTCTTAAACTCCGGAGTAATAATGTGCTTCTGATCTGCGGTATCCACCGCAAAGGAAACCAGTGTCGGCGGAACGTCGATCTCGTTAAAGGTTCCGGACATGCTGTCCTTTCCTCCGATGGAAGGCAGTCCAAAGCCCAGCTGGGCCTCGTAGGCCCCCAGCAGGGCGGAGAACGGCTGGCTCCAGCGGGAGGCCTCCTCCGTCATCCGGCGGAAATACTCCTGGAACGTAAAACGGATCTTTTTATAATCGCCTCCTGCTGCCACGATCTTGGCCACAGAAGATACAACTGCGTATACAGCGCCGTGATACGGGCTCCAGCTGGATAAATACGGATCAAAGCCGTAGCTCATCATCGTCACCGTATCCGTCTTTCCGGAAAGCACCGGCAGTTTTGCCACCATGGACTGGGTCTCTGTCAGCTGATACTTACCGCCGTAAGGCATGAATACGCTGCCCGCGCCGATGGAACCGTCGAACATCTCTACCAGACCCTTCTGAGAGCAGACATTTAAATCGGAAAGTACGTTCATCCACTCGTTCCGGACATCGGAAATTTCCTTCTTATCAAACGCACTGCCTTCCTTATTCGGGACCTCCACAACGACGGAAGCCTCCTGATGAGCTCCGTTCGTATCCAGGAACGCACGGCTGATATCCACGATATTTCTGCCTCTCCAGTTCATCACCAGACGCGGCTCCTCAGTCACCACGGCAACCTCGACGGCCTCTAAGTTCTCTTCCGCCGCATAGGCTAAAAACTGTTTCACGTCCTTTGGATCGATCACAACAGCCATACGCTCCTGGCTCTCGGAGATGGCGATCTCCGTTCCATCCAGACCGGCATATTTCTTCGGAACCTTGTCCAGATCGATCTTCAGACCGTCAGCCAGCTCACCGATGGCAACGGATACGCCGCCTGCGCCGAAATCGTTGCACTTCTTAATGATGCTGCTGACCTCCGCCCGGCGGAACAGTCTCTGGATCTTACGCTCAGTAGGCGCATTTCCCTTCTGTACCTCGGCTCCGCAGGTCTCGATGGAAGACTCTGTATGTACTTTGGAGGAACCGGTAGCGCCGCCGCAGCCGTCACGTCCGGTACGTCCGCCCAGCAGAATGATGATATCACCCGGATCGGAGGTCTCACGGATTACATTTTTACGCGGAGCCGCCCCCATGACGGCGCCGATCTCCATACGTTTTGCAACGTAGTTGGGATGGTAAATCTCCTTCACATATCCGGTGGCAAGACCGATCTGGTTGCCATAGGAACTGTATCCGCTGGCTGCACCGGTCACGATCTTTCTCTGAGGAAGCTTTCCCTTTAAAGTCTCGTTTAACGGCTTCGTCGGATCGGCTGCGCCGGTCACACGCATGGCCTGATATACATAGGTACGTCCGGACAGCGGATCACGGATGGCTCCGCCAAGACAGGTGGCAGCGCCGCCGAAGGGCTCGATCTCCGTCGGATGGTTGTGAGTCTCATTCTTAAAATTGACGAGCCACTCCTCTTCTTTTCCGTCGATTTCCACCGGTACCACGATACTGCAGGCATTAATCTCGTCAGATACCTCTAAGTCTTCCAGTTTTCCTTCCATGCGCAGCTTCTTCATGGCCATCAGTGCCAGATCCATCAGGCAGACGAATTTGCCGCTCTTGCCCTTTAACACGACTTCACGGTCGGATAAATATTTATGATACGTATGTTCCATGGGAGCCCGGTAATCACCTTCTGTAAAGGTTACATCCTTCAGTTCCGTCTGGAATGTAGTATGGCGGCAGTGATCGGACCAGTACGTATCCAGAACGCGGATCTCCGTCATGGACGGGTCTCTCTTCTCCTCATCCCTGAAGTAATTCTGAATATGCTTAAAATCTTTAAATGTCATGGCAAGGTTCAGGGAATCGTAAACTTCCTTTAATGCGCCTTCTCCGAAGGTCTGGAATCCGTCGAATATAATAACGTCGGCCGGCGTCTCGAAGACAGTCAAAAGCGTCTCCGGCTTCGTCTCATCCGTCTCTCTGGAATCCACAGGATTGATGCAGAACGACTTGATATCCGCGGCTTCCGCCTCTGTCAGAGTTCCGGAAATCACATACGTAGTGGCCGATTTAATCACCGGCTCCTCATCTTCCCTCAAAAGCTTCACACACTGCTCTGCAGAATCGGCCCGCTGGTCAAACTGACCCGGCAGATACTCTACAGCAAACACCACATCGGCTTCGTTCCTCGGAAAGGTCTCCTCATAGACCACGTCCACCGGCGGCTCGGAAAAAATCGTCGCAAGCGCGGTCCGGTACGTCTCATCAGATAAATTCTCTATATCATAACGGATCAGAACGCGCACGTCCGTCACGGTATCAATTCCGAGATAACTGGCAATCTCCTCCTTCAGCTCATGGGCCTTTACGGCAAAGGCCGGTTTCTTCTCTACATATACTCTTCTTACGCTCATAATTTCCTCCTTGGAAAGAATCTGCTTCTCATTAATACAATAATACCACAAGATATATCAATTAGAAAAATTAATATATCTTATGGTATTAATTAATGTTTCTTATATTTATGAAATTTCATAAAAATGCTATAAAAAGAAGGAAATCAGCCAGGAGACCGACCACTGAAGAACCAGACTGACAGCCCACAGAAGGATTACCCCTATGACACTGGTACCTCCCGCCTTCTGCAGAGCTTCTGTGCGGGCGGTCTTCTCCGAGGCGCGCCTTGCGCGGCATCCCTCTTTGTCCAGAATGGTGCTTATACGGCGGCAGTAGAGCCGGTCTCCCAGCAGACCAAACACAACCATGGACAGAACGAACAGGCCTGCCGCCGTGCCCATGAACACCAGCGCATTGTCCGCAGACAGAACCGTGCTCTCCAGGACGGATAATACCACCGTATAGACCACATTAAAGCCCATAACGGCTGCTGCCGCCTTCCACATCTTCCGGTAGGCAAACCATAACGCGGTAAACAGCGCCGCACACCAGTTAAAGCTGTAACCTTTCTCATGAATCCGTTGGAACTTTCTCAGATAGACATCACTCTTTTTTCCGACACACATCATAATATCTGAGATGAGATACTCACCGATCCTCATATCGGCCATGCGTTCCCCCTTCACTTTTCGCGTTCCCCTCTCCTTAAAACCGCAGCATCGCGCAAACGGCTTTTTTCGTAATCCGTTCTATTATACCACGCTTTTCCCAAAATGGTTTACTTTTTTCTTTCACTTCTTTTCTACATCTGTGTAATAGAGATGTCTTGGCAGTCCATCCACCATGATCGGCGTCAGTTCTGCCTGAATGAGCGGTTTGATGTAGCTTACAAACTCCTCTGTGACATAGTCGCCCGCCTCATTGATCCACTCCCGCGGCACCTTCTTTTCCACGTTTGCCACCTTATGGACATCGTAGATATCCGTCACACAGATATACGGGTCGTCGGAGACGCGCTTTAAGATGATCATTTTGCCTGTCTCCCCTTCAAATGCAGCCTTCACAGCAGCCCCGCCTACCTGAAACGCCTCGGTGATGTCAACACGGGAAACAATATGGGAAGCGCTGCGCTGCAGAGAGTTAAACTCGATGGCTCTCGTCTTGCATCCGACTTCCCGCGAAATCTTCTCGGCCAGATACCTAGCTGTCCCGGTAAGCTGTTTGTGTCCAAAGGCGTCCACATAGTCAATGCTGTCAGTCAGCTCACAGACATAACGGCCATCCGCCATCTTGACGCCCTCGGATATCGCAACCACCACAGATTTTTTCCGCTTATGGAGGTCTTCTACTTTTTTCATAAACGTATCCACATCGAAGGGAATCTCAGGAAGGAAGATCATGTCCGGCCCTTCACAGTCTTCACACTTGGCCAGGGCGGCCGCTCCCGTAAGCCAGCCGGCATTGCGGCCCATGATTTCTAAAAGTGTCACATTCTGCTGGTCGTACACCAGGCCGTCACGGATCACTTCCTTTGTGATGGAACCTATGTATTTTGCCGCGCTGCCATATCCCGGCGTATGGTCCGTCGCGGCCAGATCATTGTCAATGGTTTTCGGCACGCCCATGAACCGGATTTTGCTGCCGTTTAAGATGGAGTAATCGGAAAGTTTTTTTATCGTATCCATGGAGTCATTGCCGCCGATATAGAAGAAGTATTCCACCTCCAGTTTCTCCAGAATGGAAAAGATCTTTTTATAGATCTCCTGGTCTTCACAGATCTCCGGCAGCTTGTAGCGGCAGGAGCCTAAATAAGCGGAAGGGGTTCTCTTTAACAGTTCGATATCCAGATCATTGTTTATGTGTTCCGACAGGTCCACATACCGTTCTTCCAGCAGTCCCTGAATGCCGTGCAGCATGCCGAAAACGCGTTTCGCACCTCTGTCCTTTGCCGTCTTATAGACGCCTGCAAGACTGGAATTAATGACCGCCGTGGGGCCGCCTGACTGGCCGACAATTACATTTCCTCTTACTTCTTTCATCTCCACATTCCTCCATGACCATGATTATTCTTATTTTTGTAAGTGCTTACAATTCTTACGTTCCTATCATAATATAGAGAAATTGTAAAAGTCAACTGTAGATATTTTATTCACAAATTTTCATTGTTTTACAATGGGTACATGCCTTTTTCCTCAAAAAAAGCAGGGCGTTTTATGCGCTCTGCTCTTCCACTGCAGTCACATTCGACTCCAGCATTTCTTTCAATTCTTCCATCCCGATTCCCTGTTCCGTAAGCAAACCGCGGATCGTCTTGAACTCTTCCAGTTCAATCTGTTCGTTTAATGTTTTTTCCTTCTCTTTTAAGGTGACGAGACAGTTCTCATACTGCCTGATGCTCTCCCTAACCTCATTTAACTGATCCTGCAACTTCTCCACCGGTGATTTTCTTACGCCTCTTGCCATATTGAAAATGCTCCTTTTCCTTTATGATATAGGTTGTATCATTCTTTTTTAGTATATGTTAAAAAGTGGGAAGTTATTCCATAATCAGTAAAGTAAAAAACAGCATTGAATTCCCTTTAGATTTATTCAAAGTATCGCTGGATATCATAAGGAGAGAACACGCCTTTATTTGTCACAATTCCACTGACCAGATGCGGCGGGGTAATATCAAATGCAGGATACAACCCTTTCACTCCCATTTTCGCAGTCCTTATTCCCATTGCTTCCAGTACCTGTTCCGGATCGCGCATCTCGATTTGCACGCTGTCGATAGTCGGATGCGCCAGATCTGGTGCACCGGTCGCAAAATACGGAATACCGAAGTATTTGCATACCAGCGCGATCTGCATGGTTCCTACCTTATTTACTACGTACCCATCACATGATATTGCATCAGCGGCAGAGGTAAAAACATCAATAAGACCATTTTTCATGGCATAGGCGGGCATATTATCCGTTATCACAGTCACATCGAATCCCTGGTCGTATGCCACACTGGCAGTCAGTCTGGCCCCTTGAAAATAAGGCCTCGTCTCCGCACACATTACTTTCATATCCTTGCCCCGCTTGCGGATTACCTTAAGCATCATTCCCACTATCGTCTCCCCAAAACACTGTGTCAGTACCGTGCCTTTATCCGGGAAGAGCTCTACCAGATATTGTGCTGACTTCTCCAGACGAAAATACTTTTGATTAATCTCATCCAGTGTATGAAGGAAAATTGCTTCGTCCATACGTTCGCCCTTCTTCAAAGCCTCAATTCCCACCTGACGGCATTTTTCTGTAATAGCTTCCATTCTGGCTGCGGTTGTTGGTCTTGCATGAGATAACGTATCTGCTGCTTTTTCCAGGTATTGCTCTGCTTCCTCTCCTGTTTTATTCCGGCACTCGTATGCTGCCAGTGCCATCCCCATACCGGCCGCCAGATAGGGGCCTGCACTCTGTGTAACCATATCTGCAATTGCCTGGGCTACTTCCTCGTGTTTGAGGCATGTAACAAATTCTACTTTAGCCGGATATATTCTCCTGTCAAGTATACGCACTTTTCCGTCTTCATACCATGCCACATTTTCATACTGCAGCATAAATGCCAAATTTTCATCTGCTCGAATCATCATCTTCTCCCCTTCCTGTTATAAATACTCTTTACATTGCCTTTCTGTATAGTTCAATAATCTCTTCCTTTCCCGGTTGTATCGGTGAGGATAAAATACAGCCATCCTCCAGTGCTTTCTCAGCCAACTGGCTGAAATCATCACTCTGAACCCCGAGATCTGATAAAGGAATCTCTGTTTTTACCCGTCTCGACAAGCTGCGTACTAATTCCACTGCATAAAGAGCTTTTTCCCGGCTGGTCATTCCTCTGCAGCCGGCTTCATCCCACAGCCAGGCAATCTCTGCATATGGTTTCTCGGCTGCTTCAAGGTTAAATTCCATCACCCATGGCAGCAGGATTGCATTACAAAGGCCATGAGGCAGATTATACGTTCCTCCTAACTGATGTGCCATGGCGTGTACCAACCCCAGACCTGCATTTCCAAAGCTCAGCCCCGCCAGATATTGGCCACAGGCCATTGCCTCCCTGGCCCTTTTACTGCCCGGATTTTCCACCGCCTCCGGCAGATTCTTATAAATAAGTGCCATTGCATCTTTTGCCAGCAGCTCTGTCAGCAGGCTGTGTCCGGTACTGGAAAAGCTTTCCACCGCATGGGTCAAAGCATCCATCCCTGTCTGCGCAGTAATATTCGCGGGTAGCTGTTCCATCAGTTCGGTGTCATTGACAGCAATCGATGGCATGGCATAATCATCTTTAAAAATCAATTTCCGCTTAGCTTCCGTATCACTGATTAAATATGCTCTCGAAACCTCGCTTCCCGTTCCTGCGGTCGTATTGACCGCTACCAGCATTTTCCCTCTCTCTGGACTTTTATTTCCTCCCTGATAATCCTCTAAACAGCCTCCTCCCGCCTCTAAAAGCCGGACAGCCTTGGCACAGTCGTTGGCAGAGCCGCCGCCTACCGCCACAATAAAGTCACAGTCCTCTTCTTTTAGCAGCCGAACTCCTGCTTTCACGTTCTCCAGAGTGGGATTGGGCTGTACCTCATCAAAGACAACGGTCTGAAAACCGGCTTCCTCCAGCACGCTTTCAACTTTTCCGCTGATTCCAAGGTTCCGCAGACTTTTGTCTGTAATAACCAGCGCTTTCCTTACCTTCTCTCTTTGCAGAAGTTCCGGTAAATCTTCCCTTGCCCCGTATCCGAATAAACTGACTGGTGCCGCCGCAAATTTACTCCTCATCCTGTCCCTCCTCCGGAAGATGGTATCTCTTCCTCAATATTCTCACTGCGTCATCAGGGACACGCTGCGGCGTTCCCATCAGCTTTGCAAAGTGGTAGGCCTTTGCCGCATCTTCGACATATACAGCACGTAAATACGCCTGCTCCACCGTCTTTCCTACAGCCGCCACTCCATGATTCTCAAGCAGTGCGGCATTGCGCGCCTTCATAGCCTGTGCGGCATGGATCCCAACTTCATCGGTACCTGGAAGTCCAAAAGCTGCAACAGGAATGTCACCGCCCAGGAAGGGAAGCATCTCCACCAGTATTAACGGAATCCCTTCCCCCACAATTGCAAACCCTGTCGCATAGGGAGAATGTGTATGAATCACAGAATTCACCTCCTCCTTTCGCTTATAAATCTCCGCATGAAGACGCCATTCAGAGGAGGGAGTATGCTTTCCTTCCACGATACTGCCGTCCAGACGTATCACCATAATGTCCTCAGGCTCCATTTCCCGGTAATCCAGATTGCTCGGTGTTATATACAGCAACTCATTTTCTCTATCAAAATAACTCACATTTCCACTCGTTCCGGCTACCAGACCTTCTCTGGAAGATTTCTCCGCAATTTTTTGTATACATATTTTCACTTCCTGATTTATCTTCATCGCTCACCTCTGACTTTTTAAAATGGCCCCCAGTTGATCTTAACCGCAATCAGCAAAAACAACCAGGTAACCGCGTAAACACCAACTACTACTCTAACTGCAAACTTAAACCACTGCCCGAATGGGACTCTGGCAATCCCGCACATAGCCATTAAGGCGCCAAGTGTGGGATAAATAATATTCGTAATTCCATCTCCTGCCTGAAATGCCAAAATACTCGTCTGATCCGTAAGTCCGATTACCTGTCCAAGCGGGAACATAATAGGCATCGTCGCTGCCGCCTGCCCGCTTCCGGATGGAATAAGAAAATTAATCAGCCCATGAACCAGTGTCATCAGGATAGCCGCCATATAGGGACCAAAATGTGCCAGCGGCTGGGAAAGAGAGTAAATTACTGTGTCCAGAACCTTCCCATTTTCAAGAATAACCTGAATGGCACGTCCCAGACCTACCATCATCGCAGCGGCGAACATCTCTCCCGCTCCCTTTGTAAATATATCAATCGCCTTTCCGGACGGAAAATGGGCAATGACAGCCGTAAGAATGGCTGCGATTAAAAAAACAGACATCATCTCATCCAGATACCAGCCAAATTTTGCAGGGCCGATTATCAGACAGAGAAACAGGCCCGCCAGTACCATCAGTACCTTTTTATCCTGTATTCCAATCCTGTAGTCCTCAAGCTTACGCGAAAGTCCCAGCCCCTCCGTTGCAATTCCCTTCACCAGACTCTTTTCCGGATTTTTCCGGACCTTTTCCGCATAATAAATAATAATCAAAGCAGATACAACCGTACCACAGAACCAGCAAACCGTCCGCAGCACCATTCCCGAGAAAAGAGGAAGGCCGCTGATGGCATCCGCAGTTCCTACAGTGGAAGCACATACCGGCCCCAGTGCGAAGCCGATTCCGCCGCCTACTACAATCATCGCCAATCCCACAATCAGATCGTAGCCCAGACCGAGTGCAATCGACACTCCGATAATGGTGAACGGAATCTGGATTTCCGGTCCCACCACCAGCCCCAGACAGGAGAACAGAAAAGTTATAAT
>OLPX01001669.1_pt1 | contig 14988 bp, 13 predicted proteins | sample 1672491 | NCBI WGS metagenome assembly OLPX01 (sample SAMEA3136692, study PRJEB25190) | human gut metagenome | biome: human gut; feature: human-associated habitat; material: faeces | place: Austria | collected 2013 | reverse complement strand
CGGAGGTACAACGAAAAGCGAACCACAAATAGAAAAGCGGAGTTTTGACCGCGCCGCCGGGATTTTCCGCAGTTTTTCCGCATGTATATATCATATATGGAAACTGACGGCACTATGGCCCAGACGCCCGGGCGGCCGGTATTTTCAGGGCCCGATTTCAATGTAAAGCAGGTGATCCTATCAACCGTTACTCGTCTTACGACTATTTGTGGAATGAACCCTACGCGGTGGACGGAATTGGCAAAATCCGCTGTCCCACCCTGTTGGAGATCCGCCGAATGACCTATCACATTTTCTGCACGTTTCTCAATCTGACTCTGATCTCAAGAGATGAGTTCATCTCAAAATTCAATCTGGATGAATTAAAATCCGATCCCATTTCCCTCTATGAGCTCGTACTCGCAATGACTCCTCAGCTTCTGTTTCAGTACATCCGCGTGTTTATTGCCAACGATGAGGTGCGGTTTCTGGAACGGGAACGGGCGTTTGAGATCGTCGATTTGACCGGCGGCGGGGAACAGACTTCCGGGCGGATCGATGGCCGGAATTTCGACCGGTTCCGGGAGAGCGTGGCCTCGATTCTGGGGCTGAAGAAACCGGACGACAAGCCGGTCAAGTTCAAAAGCGAACGCGCGCGGAAATTGATGGAAAAGATCCGCAACAACAAAAGCAGCGTAAAAAAGCAGGACGAGGCCTACGCGTTTGACAATATGGTCCTGAAATACTGCACCAACAACAAGGTCGGAATTAACCTCCTGAATGTGGGGGGCCTGACCTATTATCAGTTCATCCGGCTGTTCTATGAGTATATCCACGCGAGGCAGTCCGACTACGGCGACGCGCTGGCCGCCAACACATTTTCCTATAAAGATCCTAAGGATTACAATCCTATGCAGTGGATCGAAAAGCTGAAAGATGGTAACTATTAAACCACTATTACAATAGTGAATATTTTATCTAAAAAGGAGAAAAAACTATGTCATTTAATCCCAACATGTCCAACAAGGATGTCGCCGATCTCATTTTCCTGGACTACAAGAGCAAAAAGCCCTGGCTGAACCTGGATTTCGCCAATGTGACCACCACCGGACTGGAGGCGACCCGCGATTTCGCCACCGGCGGACAGGGCGCGCCCAACCGGGTGGCCTTTGACAGCAACCGGACCGGCACGCTGGAAATTCAGACCCAGATTGCGACCATGAAGCTGTTCAGCCTGATTTCCGGAACGGAGATGGAAGATCATTTTGAGTATCTGAAGAGAATGGTGCTGACCGCCTCCGGTACAACCCTCACCATCCCCGCCGACGTGGAGCTGGTTTCGGGTTCCATTTACGTGTACCCGGCTGACGACGACTGCGGCGAATCTCTGGAAATCACTGTTTCCGACCACGCGATCACACTGCCCGAGGGCTCTACCGGTGACTTTGTGGTGTACGGTATGGTAAAGGTTGCCTCCGGGGCCCAGGTGGTAAAATTCAATTCCAAATCCTTCCCCAAGGCATTTGTCATCTACGGCGAGACGCCCTGGAAGACCGAGGACGACGAGATCGCGGACATGCACCTCACCTATTATAAGGCACAGCCTCAGGCTACCATGAGCCTGGCCCTGAGCAATACCGGCATCATCGAGATGACCATCACCTGCAACCTGCTGGCGGACGATGAAGACCGCATCTATGACATGGCCATTATCGGCTGATTTGGCCTGGAAAATGCTGACGGTGTTCTGTAGTGTTGTAGATTGATTGGATAAGTAGAAATGGGGAACGACAAACGTCGGAAATGAAGTCTGTTGTTCCCTGTTTTTACGGAAACGGGGGGCAAATTGGAGTTTTTGAATGATTTTATGCTGCCTGTTGTGGTGGGAATCTGCCTCTGCACGGGCTTTATTGTAAAAAAATGGGTGCGCGATGTGGATAACAAATATATCCCTACCATCGTGGCTGTTTTGGGCGTGGTCACCGCCTCGTGGATCAGCGGCTGGATCTTCACGCCGCAGGTCGTGCTGTCCGGGCTGATCAGCGGTTTGGCGTCCACCGGAATGCATCAGCTGTTGAAACAATACATTGAAGGAAATCATGGGAGGAATGCAGGATATGATCACACTGATTCGGATGAAGTATAAGGAATGGAAACTGAAACTGGCGCTGTATACGGTCCTTGAAGCGGTTGCCGCCGAGCAGAAGGACACCGCCGCGCTTTTGTCCAGGCTCTACGTCTCTCTGAAGGACGTGCCTTTGGATGAGTTGAGAGGGGAATTTCTGGGGAAGTTGGCGGAGGTGATTCATGAGCGGGGGGATGGGGGGAAGAACGGCAGATTGTTTCCGAAACAGGAATGATTCTGAGGCTACGGAAGGAGTTCTTGAATGAATAATGATTATAAAATACGTCTTCAGGCGATGATCGACGAAAGCAGCTTGGCGGACGTACAGAAGAAACTGGCGAAGGAGCGCTTAAAGATTGGCGCGGATATTGTCCTGGATCAGTTTGGAAAAAACAAGGCGGAAATCGAAAAGCAGTCCAAAGCGTTATCTAAAATGATCAAAGGCACCCTTGGAGATGCAGTTCCCGACAAACTGGCCGTGCAGTGGGCAAAGCAGTTCTACAAAGAGATTGAATCCGGGGCAAAAAAGGCAGCCGGGGAGCAGGAAAAGCTGAATGAAAATGTCTCCGATCAGTCTCTCTCCCAGGTTTTCAATAAGTTTAAAAACAGCAAAATTGGAACAGACTCGATCAATGAATTGTGGAACCAATTAAAGAAAATTCCCGAAGAGGTCTACAAAATTGACACTGCGATGACCAAACTGTACCGTGTAACGGACGAAACGGATTGGAAGTATTCGCAGTTTCTTGATCAGGCCGCTTCCAAAGCTCAGGGACTAGGGCGCTCAATATCGGGCCTGATCGATCAGACCGCCGCCTGGGCAGGGCTCGGATTCAGTCTGGACGAGGCGGATAAGCTGGCGGAGATATCTTCCGTTTACGCGAATATCGGAAATGTGGATGATCAGACCGCCATATCGGAGCTGGCGGCCGCTATGAAAGCATTTAATATTGAAGCCTCGGACAGTATTACCATTGTAGATCAGCTTAACGCACTGGGAAGCGAGTATTCCATCTCCGCCGCCGATCTGGGGGACGGACTCAGAAAGAGCGCGGACGCAATGGCATTGGCCAACAATGACATTGAGCAGACTCTCGCCATGATCGCTGGCGGCGCGGAAATCACAAGAGACGCAGGCGGAATGGGAAATTCATTGAAAGTTCTGGCTTTGAGACTTCGGGGGATGAAAGGGGAACTTGAGGCCTTCGGCGAAGATGCTTCTGATGTGCTGCCGGTGGACAAGCTTCAAAGCCGCATCTTGGAGTACACGAAAGGCACCGTCAATCTATTCGATGATTTTGATCCGTCGAAATTTAAATCCACCTATGATATTCTTTTGAGTATCTCCAAGGTATGGAATGATATCAGTGCGACGGATCAGGCTGAGCTTTTGGATGTAATTGCAGGCAAACAGGATGCCGGTAACGTTTCAGCGTTATTAAAAGCGTTCCAAAATGGGCAGGTACAGCAGGCATACGGTGATGCGCTGAACTCGGACGGCTATGCAATGCAGGAGCAGGCGCGGTGGCTGGACAGCCTGGAGGCGAAGACGCAGCAGTTGGAGGCGGCGTTTCAATCTTTGTCCAATACTGTGCTGGGCTCGGATGTGTTGAAGGTGTTGGCGGATGGCGGCATCGGCGTAATCAATACGCTGGATTCTATCATCGATAAGTTGGGACTGTTGGGAACTCTGTCGGTGGGTGCAAGCGCTATACTGGGCGCTAATGGATTAGGGTTAACGTAAAGTTACTTGTCATAGTTTACAAGCCCCCTACTACAAAATAGTGGGTGTTCTACGATTTGGTCGTTCATCGAGTAGACTAATCCTTGGATTAAAATCCTAAATATGTCGAATATCGGGGGAAGCCGTAAGCCTATTGAGATAGGTACTGATAATACTGCAACAAAAGCTCCATGTGGGTGTATTACAGCTAAGTACAAAAGTACGAAAATGGTAATCCCGACGCGGTATATGCATTACGTGTAGAATGTATATATCCACAATATACCGCGCGAGAGGCTGACAAGACACGGCCTGATTTTTGATCGGGCTGCAACATACATGATCCGTTACCGTGGCGAAAGGCTGCGTGAAGCGAACAGGGGAACGAACGGTAGTGTTCACTACTGCCCTGCTTAGTACAAATTATACAAATCCATTTCTGGCTTGGAAACGGAAATGGAAGGTTCTTTTATACAAAAAATGATGTGAATATGAACTCACATCATTTTGGAATATCGTGATTTAATTACCATGTGTGCTTACAGTTTAAGCATTTATAGGTTTTGTTTATCTTTTTTGAAAAGAGGCCCAGTCCGATGACGGATACTGCTCTCTCCGTTCCTGAGATCGGCCTTATGTTGGTTGAGCCACAGGTTGGGCATTTAGGGATATTATTATAATAGTCAGTTTGGGGAGATGGACAATACTTATCCGCAATATATTTAGCTGTTTTCACATCACAATTTGTTGTTTCTTTTATCTGTTTTATTTTATCAAATTTTGAGAGTGCATTATCTTTTAGAAAGTTAAGCTCGTATTCCTTATTATTTATAGTTTCGTAAATACCAGATTGTCTAATGGGATAACCGCAGTGTATACACTTTTCCGATTTATCTGAAATTTCCTTCCCACACTCTGGGCAATGAATCAATGACATATATTTGTCCTCCAACATAATTATATAGTTCCAAGTTTTATGATTATATTTTATCATTATTTAAAAGCGTTGTAAACAATGACACTGCTAAAGGTTGGACAACTATATTTAGCCAGTTCAATAATGATGTCTCTCCAATAAGTTCGGATATTAGAGAATTTTTTAGTTTATTGAATGGTGAAAAATTGGGCCCAGATGATAACCGCTTTTTACTTGAACTTGCTAGCGATACAAAAATAGCAGATAAAAATTTCAAAAATTTTTTATCTACCGTAGATACGTCTGGCGATTTAATGCTACAGTATCAGAACCATCTGCAATCCACTTCTACCGTCATCTCAAAATTCGGATCAACATTAAAAACCATTATCTCAAACATGGCCATCGTTGCCGGAGTCACGCTCGCAATTAAAGGTGCCGCTTGGGCATTTGATCAGGTTGTTCATCGCCAAGAGAATTTAAATAATAAAGCCACCGAATCGGTAGAAGCCTACAAATCACTGCAGGGCGAAGTTAATAACCTTAATCAAGAGCTTAAAACAACCGCCTCTCGGATGCAGGAGTTGAGTAAAAAGCCAGGACTTACATTTGTCGAGCAGGATGATTTACAAAACCTAAAAAATTCGAACGAGGAATTGGAGCGGTCTATAAAGCTTAAAGAAACTGAAGCAAAAATAGCCGCTAATAAAGCACGTAAAGATGTATTAAAATCATTAAATAACACATTCACACATGTATCCTATGTTGGATGGGAAGAAGCTAATACAACGAATTCTCAGGCCGAGCTTGAAAAAATGTCGCAATATAATAATTCAAGTGGAACCTTCCTTGAAAATGCTAAAAAGCAATTAGAGGATTATGATAGATATGTAGCGCAGAAAGAAGCTCTTGAGAAACGACTAACCGAAATTAAGACTGCTCATCCAAATAATTACACTCAGAACCTTGATTATAATAATATGGATGCTGCAACTGTAACTCTGAAAGGGTGGATTAGCGATGTTGAGGTAGAATTGAACGCCTCAAGTAATGAAATAGACGAATTTAAGCAATCTCTGGACCCAACCCAAGATTCAGATCTAATAAATTCGATCAATGAATTTCAGGATGAGTATATTGCAAAATTCAACAATACAGCCAAAACAGCTACACAGTCATTCAACGACATTTGGAATTCTCCTGATTTTTTCAATTCGAAAAAGGCTTTAGAATCGCTGGCAAAAGCCGGCAAATTGACTCCCGATACGTTAAGGTCAGTGGAAGGATATCAACAGCTATTAGAGGCTACAGGAAGAAGTGCTGAAAGTGTGGTTGAGCAGATTAAGAGCGGCGTTATAAATTCAAAATCTATTCAGAAAACTTATATTCCAACCACAAAATCAGAAATCATATCTGCAATCAATGAATTATCAGGCGGTTTCGAATCCCTCGATAAGATCATGTCGTCCATCAGTAGCAGCGACCCCTTTGACTATTCTCTTTTAGATGATTCAACATTTAGAGAAACGTTTAGTGGCCTTGGCAAATCGTATACAGATTTCATCACCACAATTACCAAATCTCCTAAAGATATAAGTGCCTGTCAATCTGCATTTGACGATCTTTTGACATCGTGGCTTAATTCTACTGGTATTATTGAAGGGCTATCTGGAAATACCAAACAGCTGGCAATCGATATGCTTTCTCTCTTAGGAGTTGCAAATGCTGAGGAGATCGTTACTGAGGCTCTTGTGCAAAAGCAAAACAAATTAGCGGCCCAAAAGTATTTCACAAAAGAAGCCAGCTCTGATTTGGAAAATGCAACACTTAATGAAATCAATCAATTTTTGAAGGAAACTGAAGTTGCCGATATTACCAAAATGTATCTGGCCCAGTTAGCACTGGAAAAAATAGCCGTCAACGACGCCAAGATCGACACAGCTTCTGATATCGAACAAATCATTGGCCTGGCTAATGCGGCTGGAGCAAGTGCAAAAGTGATCTCCGACTTAGAGAATGCCAAGGCTGTATTAGGTTCAAGTATTGCAGATCCGAATTCCAAAAAATATGATCCGCAACGTGTCAGAACAGCTGCTGATACGATTGAAAGCATCGAGGCTGGTACTTACGATTTTGAATTTGATATTGATCCCAATAAGTTCAAATCTGCAACTTATAATAACAGAACAACGTCTCATGCAGGAAATAGTGGATCAAATTCTTCACAAGCAACCGAATTCGACTTTGCCGCCGAATCTGTTAAAAATCTCAAGCAAAATCTCGACCTCCTAACCACCGACCTTGAAAACACCGACCCCTACTCGGAAAAACTCCCCATCTTAAAGGAACTGATCCAAACCCAGGAAGCCTACAACAATGCGCTGCAATCCCAGGCCGACCTGTATTACGACGAGTATCAGAAGTCCCTTCAATCCCTGCCGCAAGATCTTCAGGAGAAGATTTCCGGGTATGACAGCTTCAGCATTGAAACCATCCCAGAGACCCTAAAAGACGCCGTCTCCAAAGCCCAATCCTACCGGGACAAGTGGAATTCTGCCACGATCTCCATCAAGCAGGCCGGGAAGGAGTTGGAAAATCTCCGGCTGAAGCAGATGGATCTGGCCCAGGCCCGCCTGGACGACAAGATCGGCGTAGTCCAGAATAAGGCCGCCGACATTCAGAATCAGATGGACGAGGCTGAGGCTATGGGGCTCAACGCCACTTCGAAACAGTACAAGTCCCTGATCCGCCTGTCGCGGCAGGAAGAAAAGTATAACCAGAACAAGCTGAGCGGCCTTCAGGCGGAACTGCTGCTGCTGGATGAGGACGAGGACGCCTATTACGATTGCCTGGGGGCCATACAGGATTGTGAAAATGCCATCTCCAAGTGCGCTCAGAACCAGGCGGCCTACAATAAAGCTATTCTGGAGCTGCCCATTCAATACCTGGAAAAGGCAAATGACAGCCTGAACGACGAACTGGATGAGCTCCAGGATAAGCAGGACGATCTGGACAGCGCCATCGCCGGAGTGACCGGGCACCTGCAGGATCAGATCGAGGCGCAGCAAACGCTTCGGGACGAGGCCGAGGAAACGGCCAAAAAGCAGATCGACGCGATTCAGAATGAGATCGACGGGCTGCAAAAGGCCAACGACGAGCGCAAACAACAGCTCGACTTAGAGGAAAAGCTTTATAATCTGGAGCGGGCGAAGAATCAGAAGACCACCCGGATCTTCCGGGAATCCGAGGGCGGCTTTGTCTACGAGGCCGATTCGGAGGCGGTCCGAAACGCCCAGAGCGAATATGAGGATGCGCTCTTTGAACAGACCATTTCCGATATGGAAGACAAAATCCGGGATATCGAGGAGTCCCGGGACGCGCTGCTTGAGAGCTATGATCTGGAAATCGACCGACTTCAGAAGATTGTGGAGTCCTGGGACGGCATCACCGAGGCCATACAGCGTGCCAAAGATATGACCATGGCCGGGACGATCCTGGGGTCCGGCTGGCAGGATCGGGTAACATCCGGGGATACCGGCGATTTGGAAAATGTGTCCGGCCAGTACGAGAAAAATGACCGGGAACAGACCTGGACAGAGCGCCAGATCGAGGAAAATGAACGGTTGATCCGGCAGGTGGAGGACTATATCGAAGCTTGGCAGATGGGACAGATTACCATCCGGGAAGCCCGGGAAGAAATCAATGATATCGTCAGCGACGTTATGCCGGAGATCGAGGCCAACGACGAGCGCGTCTCAAGCCTTTCCACCTACACCTCCGCCTGGTCAAATGCGCAGGTCAATGTTGCCGATAGCGTGGCTGCCACTACCGCGGCGGCGGCCAACAACGTGGATGAACTCCTTGCCACGGACGCCAGACGCCAGGCCGTCTTTGATTACGCGGCGGAGTGGTCTAATTCCGCTCTTGCCGTGGGCGGGGCTCTGGGCAGCATCAATGAAGCCAATGCGGCGGCTGTTCTGACCGAGGGGACATATCTGGGCCAGCGGCTGTTAAATCTGGGCGCGTTTCAGGAAACCTACCGCTCCATGGCCAGCTCCATTTCCACAATGTGCAACAGTATTGTGGATTCCTGCCAGGAAGCCGAAGAGGCCATGCGAGAACTGTCCAATGCCGAGGACCGCTATGGCTACGGCCAGGGAACCACCCACGCCAGGCCCGGACTTCACCGGGTTGCGGAGGGCAACCGGCCGGAAATTATTATCCGGAACAGCGGCGCGGCGTTTTTGGCAAAGCGTGAAACCCACTACCCCTTCGCCGGGGGCGAGACGGTTCTGAATCCCTCTGACACAAGACATGTCCTGCGCGGCGATCACCTGGAACAGATCGACGACGGTCTGCCGGTTCTTAAGGACCAGCAGACCCGGTCTTTGATCGACACATTGGGACAGAACGCGCCCTTAAGTATTTCCGGGATGCCGGAGGCATTTTCCCCGTCCGCTGGTCTCACTGCCGGTAATGTGCGGCAGGAAAATGTGGTGGTCAACTTCGGGGACGTGAATCTGCCTCAGGTAAGAGATGTGGATACGTTCACCCGGGCGATTGCGGACGGAACGCTGAAATCCGCCCTGCAGCAGCGCCTGATGAGAAACAAATAGAACCAGACACCGGGCGTCGGCTCTTTTACAGGGGCCGCCGCCTTTTATGGAGATCCTATGACCGATACGAAAATTTTAAAGGAACTATCAAACCTGATTGGCGACTTTGTCGAGGTTTTAATCCGGGACTCCGGCATTCCCACGGTTAAGAGCTGTATTGTGAAGTCGGAAACAGGCCATGAAACATGCATTGTCTCCTGCAACGATACGCTTCACCAGGTCAGAAGCCGGGGCGGGCATTCAGAAGGCGATATTGTCGAAGTCATGCTTCCAAATGGAAATTGGAATCGTGCATTCATTGTTTATTAAATTTGAGGTGAATCATGAACGGTGTACCCGTATTATACAACAGCAACAGAAATTCAAAGGATGCCGGTCTGGATTTTAAGATCACTTATATCTGGGACGGGAACAATCCGCAACAGACCGGAAATATTGTTCACATATATGACAACGCGACCAATGAGATCGTCTATACCGCAACGCAGACCAATTTTTACAAACAGGATTGCACGGTTCCGGCCAATACCCTTGTCAACGGGACTCTTTACAAGGTTACCGTCAATGTGATGTGCGAGGAGGGCGTCTCGTCCCCGTCCGAGCCGTTACTCTTCTACTGCTACACGACCCCGGATTTTGTTTTTACGAATCTGGTACAGGACCAGCTGATCCAGAACGATTCCTATCAGGTACAGCTGTCCTACAGCCAGCCGGAGGGGGAGGAACTGGAGGATTATTATATTTCCCTGTATTCCAGCGATAAAACCATCATTTATACTTCGCCGGTCCGCTATCAAACGGAGGAGCTTTCCCTAACAGTTACGGGGCTGGAAAACAACACGCAGTATTATATCAAGGCCTTTGGGCAGACCGTGACCGGAATGCAGGTTGAGACAGATTTTTTTCTTGTCTCCGTCCGGTATTTGCAGCCCACGATCTACAGCCTGATCGAACTGGCCAACAACGCCAGGGGCGGTTATACCACGGTCAAATCCAATATCATTTCCCTCCGGGCCTATGTATACCGGGATGGGGTTGAGATTGATCCCACCTATGTAAACGGGGAAATGATCGATTTGCGGGACAGCTCCCAGATGCTTAGATTCGAGGACAGTTTCGGCGTGCCGGAGGATTTTACAATCGAGCTGAAGGGATGCGGTTTTGCGCCAAACTCGGCTCCTATGGTACTCTCCAACGGGAAATACGGCATTTCCGTGTATTACAGGACGGGGGCATACGAAGGCACGGGAGGTGTACCGAAGGCGTACTTCGACTTAAGGGCCGCCGGGGAGCTGACGTACGTGGGAATCAGCAACTATATCGATATTCCGGCTGACAACCGGCTGATCGGATTTATGCTCACACGTCGGAACAATCTGTATGAAATCATCGCGTTTGATTATGAGGAGGAGGTGGAAAATCTGTGATTATTCTGGGAAAAACAGCCTGCGGAGATTCTGATTCCATGATGGCTACCGCCACAAATATTGAGGATATCAATATGATCCAGCTGTCAGGCGGCGTGTTTGATGAGTTTTTTGTGACCACCAGGGTTTATACGACCTGGGACGGCAGCATCCCCGATGAGTGGGACTTCGACACCAAAATACACGCGCTGTTTCAGGAAAGCCTTTTTGGCGGAAATGTGGAGTTTACCGCGGAGTCGGTTTCCTCCATCCTGGTTAAGAAGCGCCGGGTTGGCGATCTTCATTGGAAAACGTTTTTTGAGATTCCCATCCATTCCAACGAGGATTTTAATTTTATGCGCAACGACTTCTACAACCGGTCGGAGGAGGAATACCAGTACAGCATCGTGCCCACCTTAAACGGGGTGGAGGGACGGTATTCCAGCAATCACAATACCAGCACGGTCCGGTCTAAGTTCGACGGGATTGTGCTGGTTGAGAAGGATGTGGCCTACCGGGCGATTCTGGACGTGCGCCTTTCGGAACGGCGCAATTTTGCCGTTTCCGTGCTGGAACCCAAGGGGCGGAAGAAATCCATCGCCGTCTACAATGGGGACGCCAATTACCGGGAATACGACGTGGAGGGGACGTTTATCCCCTTTGACGACAGCTCCGGGGACTTTGATCTGGAGCACAGCCGCGCTTACCGCGAGGAGGTGGACGATTTTCTCACGAACAGGAGGCCGAAAATCCTGAAGTATGCCGACGGGCGCATGGCCATGGTCTGCATCGTGGACTCGCCGGTCTCCCACTCCTCCCACAACCACATTTCCAATGTCTCCACAAGCTTTACCGCGGTTGAGACCGGTGATTGTGAATCTGTAAACGATCTTTATGACAACAACTTTATCGACACCGACCACGATGTGGATCGCAGCATTTGAAAAGGGGGATTTTATGGCAGATATTACCCAGATGCAGCGGGACATCCTTTACCAGTCGGACTGGATTCTGCATTCTCGGATTGAAATTTTGAACCGGAATTTTAAGATCATCCACTATGTCGAGGGAAATTTACTGGACGACAGTTTTTCGGTGGACGCGGACTCGGATATGCGCAGGACCTACAACGCCACCCTCGCCGTCACGGACGCCTCCTTTTTATTGGGGCCGGACAGCTGGGTGTGGATCGACACCTATGTGCGGCCCTACGTGGGGATCGAACATCTGAGAACCGGGGAAATCGTCTGGACCCTGATGGGTACATTTTCCGTGCAGAGCGCTTCCTACCGCGACGACGGCAGCTATACCCTCAGCCTCGACTGCGGGGACCTGGTCACGACGTTAAACGGGGACCGGGGCGGCCATTTCGAGGGACTGAACACAAAAATTGAGGCCGGAACGGAGGCGTACAAGGCCATCGCCGGAACCTTAAAGGAGGCCGGTATCGCCAAATATATCATCCAGGACGTCGGGTTTGAAATTCCGTATGATCTTGAATTTTCCGCAAATGTGACGGCTTACGAGATACTGGATGAAATCCGGAATCTGTATGCGGGATATGAAATGGGATTCGACGTTTATGGAACCTTTTTCCTGCGAAAGATTCCCCAGCGGTTTGAGGACAATGTGATTCTCGATTACGGGCAGCTGCGGCCGCTGGTTCTCGGCGAGAGCCGTTCCACCGGGCTGTCCGGGATTTACAACCACGTTCAGGTCTGGGGGCAGGTGATCGATGCGGACCGGTATGCGGGCGCATCTACGCTCTCCGGCGCTGTCTACGGCATTTCCCTGGATGGAATTTCGTCCCTCGGGGATTTGGACAATTTTGAGAAAATCGCCTTTAAGCCAGGCGTCACGAACCCGGAAAATGCCAAGGTGTCCATCAACGGTTTGCCCGCGCTGCCGGTTGTGGACGACGCCGGAGTCCCGCTGGCCCCCGGGACGCTGCCGGTGGGGGTGGACGGCGTTTTTAAATACCGCCGCCGGGAGCAGGCGCTTTATTATCTTGGACAATACCAGGTGTTCGGGGAAGCGTATGACGAAAACCCCGACAGTCCGTTTACCATAACGCGGCTGGGGCTGCTCTACGTGTTTGAGGGAGATGACTATGATGCCATCTACAGCAACGATCTGGCCGGTCAGCGGGCCCGCTATGAGATTTATAACCACACGGTGCTCTCCAGCTCTCTTGACCTGGATCTCGTCGCGGTGCCGTGGCTGGACGTCAACCAGAAGATTTCCTATGTATTACAGGGCGAGGGGGTGGAAAAACAGTATATCATCAAGTCAATTTCCGGGAGCACCACCGAAGCAACAATGTCAATCAGCTGCGTCTCATTTTATCCGGCGTACCAGTACAAAATTTAAAAGGAGTATCGTATGTCACAAACCTATACAGATTTGACTGAAACTATGTTTCCCGATTCCATGGATCAATGGGATCGATACCTGGACCCGACAATCCAGACCATTTCGCTGATCACGCAGTACCAGAATTTTTACAATCAGGGCAAGTTCGAGGAAGCTAACGGGGTGATTGAACATAATCCGATTCTGAAACGGATCATCGTCAACGCCAGCACGATGAACAAAACCCTGGATGCCATCATGGCGCTGCAGCGGTTTTACTTCAGCGATTTCCAGACGTATTTGCAAAATATTATCCAGCTCAAGGGCGAGTACGCTTCCACTGTGAAGTATCCCAAATATTCCGTGGTCACGTATATTGTCCACGACAATACGGAGGCATTTTTGTGCCTGTCGGGCAACTGCCCCATCGGCACACCGCCAACGAACACGAATTTCTGGACTCCCTGGACCGCGCGGGGCGAGAAGGGCGATTCCGGCACCGGGCTGACGCCAAGGGGGACCTACAGCATTACGAAGGACTATTATGTCAATGATATGGTTTCCTACAACAATGTCTGGTGGTACGCCACAAGGGACAATGTGGAGGTGACGCCCTCGGAGTCGGACCGCACCTGGGTGGCGCTGCTTAAATTCAGCGCCGATCTGCTCACCTTCGACAATCATGAGACCACGCTTCGGTCCAGCACCTTTCAGAATGCGCTGGCGGAGCTGGCAAAACGCGGGGAGCATGTGACGCCGGTAACGCTGACCGCGGCCGGATGGAGCGAAACGCTTCCCTATGAGCAGACGGTGGATGTGCCGGGCGGATCGGCTGAGCTTTCGCCGATTATGGTGAGCATGCTGCCGGACGGGGCGGAGCTGGCCGAGCAGAAGGCGTATAACAAGGCGTTTGGGATTCTCTCTTCGGGCACCGCTTTTTTGAATGACGGGAGCGCGACGTTTAAGGTTTATAAAAAGCCCGCGGTTGATGTTACGGTTGGGCTGAAAGGAGTGTAATGATGAGTAATATTTATTTTGCAGGCAGTGGCGGCGGTGGATTGGATCCCGACGATTGCACCGCTACCCCTGCACAGGTATTGGAAGGACATACGGCAGGCGTGAACGGGAATGACGACCCGGTTGAGGGAACTATGCCGTACCAGAAGCAGGAAGGAACGTTAAATTGCGGACAGAGCTCGATCATTCTGCCCGGCTATCACGATGGAACCAGAAGCATCACGGCAAACAGCCTGGCAAGCCAGACCCCGGGTACCGCCTCCGCGGCGAATATTTATCCGGGGAAAACTGCCTGGGTCAATGGGAACAAGGTTACAGGGACTATGACCACGCAGGGCGGAGGTACATATACCGCAGGAACCGCAGACAAAACGGTGGTGCCCGCGAACCGGTTTGTGACGGGGAATGTCGTGGTGAAGGGGGATGCGAACCTGACGGCGGGGAATATTAAGAAGGGGGTTAAGATAATGGGTATTACGGGAACTAAAATATCAAACATCAAGTTATCTTTTATTCCCTCTTTTCTTAATAGAAAGGAGGCTTTTTTATGTCCGTGATAAATATGACCGGAACAGGTGCCGGGGGTATCGATCCGGATGAACTGACAGCTCTTCAGAAAGATGTTGTCAAAGGAAAAATCGCAGGTGTTTCTGGTTCGGATGAACCTGTCGAGGGCACACTTGAGTTAACAGGAAATACAGATGAATCTGATGTGGTTTCTGGCAAGACATTTTATTCGGATAACCCTTACCTTCGGAAAACAGGTTCATTAAGTTTGACCGGAAATGCTCAGACTGGGCATGTGTTGGCTGGCGAGACATTCTATACCAATAATTGTAAAACCAAGCTGACTG
>OLPX01001665.1_pt1 | contig 15043 bp, 16 predicted proteins | sample 1672491 | NCBI WGS metagenome assembly OLPX01 (sample SAMEA3136692, study PRJEB25190) | human gut metagenome | biome: human gut; feature: human-associated habitat; material: faeces | place: Austria | collected 2013 | reverse complement strand
AAGTCCCACATATACCGCCCGTTTTCCGGGTCTTTCTTTTCCCATTTGGTGCGGGTATTGCGAAGCCCCCGTTCCCGGTTCCACCATGTGGGGCAGGGGATTTTTTCTTCCTCCAGCCGTCTGCGGATATAGTTCGGACCATGACCGTTTAGGGCATATCCGAAAATCAGCCGCACAATCGGGGCGGTTTCCTCGTCAATGAGCAGATGGTTTTTGTCCTCCGGGTCTTTCCGATACCCAAACGGGGCAAGACACCCGGTAAACTGTCCTTTCTGCGCTTTCAGAAGATAAGAGGAATGGACTTTCTTGGAAATATCCTTGCTGTACATCTCGTTCAGGATATTCTTGAACGGGGCAATATCGTTGTTATCCCGCAGGGTGTCGATACCGTCATTCATGGCGATATAGCGGACACCGTTTCTTGGGAAAAAGTCCTCAATCAAATGCCCTGTTTGCAAATAGTTACGCCCCAGTCGGCTGAGGTCTTTCGTGATGACAAGGTTGATTTGCCTGCGCTCAATGGCTCTCAACATTCTCTGTAAATCAGGACGCTCCATATTAAGACCTGTGAAGCCATCGTCCTGATAGACTGCCACAACCTCCCATCCCTGCTTTTCGCAGTATTTTTCCAGCATATCACGCTGAGACGAGATTTGTCAAGGATAATTTCTGCGAAATATAATAGATTCATGGAACATATAACAAACAAGGCTTTCTCTGTAAGTTTTCCCTTCTTACACCGCTAATGACAGCAACGGAGCCAATACCAGTACCAGAGGGACTACGCAAAGCACAAACCTATCCAAGACAATTTGATGAAGCTGTACCGGGTGAAATCTGTTGTGGACAGCGCACGCCGCCAGCAGGAGCAGACACAGCACCGGGACAGGGATATGGAGCGGTAAACAGGAAGATACTTCCCATTTCCCAGCAATAATGATAAAATAAAATTGGAAGTTTAACACCACTCTCACCTCAAATGGGACAGAAACGTGATATGGAGCAACCGAAATATGGACAATGTAATTTGTTTGAGTAACCAGATAAGTGATCCCCCAAATTTTCCACGATGCTCCAGACATGATACACTGCTGACAACATTTGGATGCCAGATCTGCAATAATGAAATTCTTAAATGATGGGAGGAATTTGAGGAAAATGGCTGCGAAATTTGAAGTTTACATTGCAAGCAAAAAATATCCCAGCATTAAAATGTGCGAAACGATATTTCCTATTGTCGGCAAGATACAATTTTCAGAAAAATGTATTGTTTGGAATGGCTGGCTGCCAACAAAAGAAGATGTGCTTTACACGCAAGATGATGAACAAATTGAACGGTGCGTATTAAATGGCAAAGTCGTTTCTTTCGATGGAAAAGCAGGCTCTTATATCATTGGAGCAAGGCAATACTTTGAAAATGGAGTATTTTCTACTGAATTATGGTTCGACACATCTTATTTCCCGGAATTAGATGCCAATATATCAAATGAATTTTGCAATTCTTTTTGCCAGTTGACCAAACAGAATATATTGGGGCTGTGTATAGTGGCAGAAATTAAATTTTTTGCGATGGGGACAGAGATGTGTGTTGATTATTCTGAACGATTGGATGAGAGTATCAAAAAAAGTCACAATGTTATGTGCTATTGGAGTAAGAAAGCCAGCAGGGACTAAAGAGCAATTACCATAAACCAAGCACAGGCTTTAAGGAGGGAGAGACGATGACCCACAAAGGAAAAAGGCGGCTCGTGATATTTTTGTGCGCGGCGGCGGTTATTCTTGTGGCGGCGGGGATCGTTCGGGTCAAGCTGCCCCCGCCCCGTCCGCTCCATGAGCAGATCGCAGATTATATGTACCATTCCCGTACAGACCCAAAGCTGGAATACCTCATCGAGAAGTATGGCGATGAATTTGTTGCGACAGAGTACGGAAGTATTCAATCCACACGATTTCCGGGGCTATATGTACGTTTGAGATGGTCGGAGGAAGCGCAGACATATACAGACAACTATATTGTCTATTTAAGACGAGAAGATTTGCGAGCTATTTTAGCGCCTACTGTGCAGGAAATTTACGATGATTGCAAAGTATTTATTGCACCTTACACCCCATCTCCTGACTTTGATAAAAACACTACGGCTGAAGAATTACTCACAACTTTTGGTATGGGACGAAACCCGGTCGTTTCTCTTTGGATTTATACGAAAGATGATACAGTAGGAAAAGACACAGATATGCAGCAATTAACATCAAAGATACAGGCGATGGGCTATTCTGTAGATGTAGGTGTCTATTATCTATCAGAAGAAAACTATGAAGTAGTCAATGAGGACGATTATCTCAATTATAATATTGGTGCGCATCAAGATTTTTATGAATATTTTGAGAACGTTTATATTTATCCAGACAGTTTTGAACTGATTTTAAGTGACTGGAAAGAAGAAAGCAGCAAATAGCACTACACGCCCCCACCTCTGGACACTTTGTCCAGCCAGAAACGGAAAACCGAACACCACCCACCAAGGCGCGGCAGACAGGCCGCGCCTTTCCCATACCCCAAAATGAATACGAACTATCCATGATTATAATATTTTTGGTATTCCGGCAGAATACCGTATTCATTGGTAATAACCTCTTTGGAGAGGGGCTGGTCGAACGGGACAGCGAGGTATGGAGAGCTCTGGAAGGGTTTTCTTCCTTGCCAGAGCTGTTCATATAACTTCCAGCGTTCTGCCGTCATGGAGTTTGGATTGCTTTGATCCTCATGCTTCCAAAATTGTCCGCCCAGAAGATAGCTCTCCATCATTTCTTCCCAGTTCTGAAAAAAAGCCTGCGCCTTTGTCCCAGCATCTACACACAAATCCAACATTTCCTTCATATTGATGTAGCCTGCCAGATAGCAACATTGCGTGATATATGCGCAGCGTCCCATATCCCAGCCTAACAGGGCATTTTCCCCATAACGCCGCCATGCTGTCAGCATTTTCGGCAGGTAGCTATCTTCATCGGCTTTTGGATTAGTTTTGCGGGCCTCCTCAATGAGCTGGACTTCTGTAGCATCCTTATATTTATGCGACAAGAGTTCCATTTTCCTCCGATAGCTGGCACGCATTCCCTCGTCGATCAGGCTGCGCATTTCCTTTATAGCTGTCTCATGTCCTTGAATGCCCCAATAATCCCACAGCATTGTTTTAATACTTTCCCGGTCAAATTCGTTATTGTACCGCCAGCCAGCCAGTAGATGAAAATTTGTATGTTGACTTGCTGCAATCAGGATCGACCCTGCGGCATTCATCCAGCGCAATGTAGGGGATAGGGGATTATACTTCTCCATCCGTCTTTGCTTCGATTTATAGATATGATACAGAATACCGGCAAGACCAAGCCCTATGACTAAAGTAGCGGCCAGGGCGATAAAAGCCGTCATATCCCCTGTCAGAAAACAGAGGATGCCTATTCCAATAACAAGCAGGATAACGAACACAATCATGCATCCCATATGATATCCTCCTCCTTTCAGGGACTGCCTTCTTATTTCGGACTGCTTTGTCCGGCTCTGATGAGAATTTCCTTTGCACTGCGGAGAATCGCCGTATCGCCAGCAATCTTTTGACGCTGTTCTTCAACAGGGATGTCGATGTAAATATGAAAAGGATTGCGAAGCTGGCTGCAAGTTACATACAGGGATTTTTCAGAAAAGGAAAGATAAACATTTCCTTCCATAGCTTCCTGAAAAGCTGTAATCTGCTCCATCACCTGGGGTGTCAGGATGTAAAAAGCATTCTGCTCGTTCTCTGCAAACACTGCAAAATTTTCGTTGAATACACTGTTTTCTGTCTGAATTGGCAGCGGGACTCTGGTTTCCCTGAGTTTAGACAGAGCTTTTTTGGAAAACACCTGGACAAAGCCCTCACTGATCTTCCGATTATCAAAACAGGAAAAAACAATGACCTGTCCCTCAAACAGAATTTTGGGGGTAGAGCTTCTTGCGGAAGCTTTTTCGCCAGTGCAGACATTGACAGCCCGGAAGGGAACTCCATCCAGCTTGCCGGACAGTTCATCCGACGATTGATAAAAGACCGACTGACCTCCGGGGATTAACTTTAAACGGTTCATTTCCTCATAAGAAAGACCGCCTCCGGCATTGTAGCGCAATTCGGAAAAATCCGGCAGTTGTCGGAGAGTGTCCAACACATATTTGTTTTTGAAATTGATACAAAAGAGGTCATAAGCTTTTTTATAGACCAGCATATAGTAAAAACCAAAAATGACACCCGCAAAAATCACGCTGAGCATCAGGTTTCCTACCAGCATCCAAAAGGCTCCCTGAGTTGCCGGATCTCCCCATCCATATTCGCTGATGGAGGCAAACAAAAATCGGTTTTTTACCAATGTCAATCCTATAAACAAAATCAAGCATACCGGAAACAGTTTCCGCAGGATTTTATGTTTTTTAACAGCGTTCTGCCGCAACCGTTCCAGCTTGACACCGCTGATATTCTGTTCCACCATTTTCATACATCTTTTCCCCTTTCTTCTTAAAACTGCAGCTTAAAGTCTTTTTTCTTTTCTTCCACAGTGTAGAACTTCGCTTCTTTCATGCCATGAAGTTTTGCTAAAAGCAGGTAGGGAAATGTGTTAATTCTCTGGTTATACAAAGATGCGTTAGAGTTGTACAACCGTCTCGCCGCTTGTAAGTGTTCCTCTGCATCAAAAATATCCTGCTGGAAATGCTGCATGGACGCATAGGAATAAAGGGTTGGGTATTGCTCAGCCAGTGCATTGATGGCAGAGTTGACCCCGGTGAGTCCCTGCTGGACGGAAGTAAGCAAGCCGAGTTTCCGATCCAGACTTACCTGATGTCCGATCAGCCCGTCGTCCCCCATCCCCGGCGTTTCCGCTCCAAAAGAATGATCCTGCCCTCGCTGCTGTTCCAACTGCCGCCAGATTGTTTCCATCTGCTTTTGCTGTTCGGCAATCGTCTCGCTGATCGCTTTGACCGCTTCCTCAGACAGTTGTTTCTTTTCCTGAAATATGCTTTCGTTCAGTTCTTTCCCCGCGCGGGTAGATGTGACTTCGGTGTAGATCTGATACTCATGCGTCAGATACTTTTTTACTGCCTCAATTTCTTCTGACAGCATATCGTAGCGTTTTTCCAAAGCAACATCTATGCCTGCACTCCCTTCCTGCACCTTGACGAATAGCCGCTTCAGACGGTTATACATCCTGACATAGCAGAGCACCAGCAGAGTAATGGTAATTACTGAGATTAGAATTCCCATATCCTGTTCCTCCTTGTTTTGGTATTTTCCATTTGCGTATATTATAATGCAACTTCCTGCCAAAATAAAGCATAAAAAGAATTGTACAAAGGTTTTCTCTTATTATTGAAGCAGTGTTTTACCGCTCCTGCTCTTTGTATTTGGCTTTTTTCTGCTGCTTTTCTGGCTGCTGTTTTTGCTTCAGGTGTTCTTGAATAGAGCGTGCTTCTGTTTTTTCCCCCAATAATTCAGAAACATCACGCTTGCTGTCAAACAGGATAAGCGGATCAAATTTTTCTCCATATGCCGCTTTGATCTTGGAAGTGGCAGATTGAATCTTCTCTCCCTGTAAGACGATCCGCTGTTCTGAGAGTTCTGCCGAATCCACATTTTTTGCCTGCTCCTTTAATTCTGAGAACTGCTTTAAGGCCTCCTCCAACTCAGCAGCATATTTTTCTTCCTGCTTTGTCAGCCGTTTCAAATTTTCCTCCATAGCCGAAACACTCTTTTTAACCTCAGCAATTCCAGTATCCTCACTACAATCAAATGAACTGAGGAGCATCGTCTTTTCGGATCTCAGTTCTTCTAAATCTTCCGTCAGTTCGGCAATCTGTTTTGCCAAATCATTATGAGCAACAAACTGATAAAATGGTGTCGCTTTCTTTTCTGTAAGCAGCGTTTTCCGTTCTTTGGTCGTATTTTTAATCTGCTGTACCAGTACGGAATATCGCTCTAAGTCGGGCTTCAGCACATTCAGGCTTTCCGATAATTTGTGCTTTCCAAAACCGGCATAGCGAATCTGATAGCAAAAAATAACCATGTTCGCCCGTAAGGACTCCATTGCTTCTGCAAGAGCAGGAACAGATGCTTTAACTACCTGAATCAACTTCTTGACCGTTGCTTTCAGCTCACGGAGCAACGCATTGTCTGCCTTAATCTGACGATTTAACTCACAGCGGTCAGAAACAATTCCCTTTTTCTCCAATGCTCTTGCAACCACACCCTCGTGAATGGTGGGCTGTTCGCTCAAGCCTCGATCTGCATGGCTGCGGTGGTCAATGCGTTCTTTGTGTCCAGCACGCTCCAAATGGCGGTTCGTTACATCCGCCCACGCTGCTCTCCATAAAACAAGTTGTTCTTCGCTGTTCCAACGCTCAGCAATAGGATTTTGTCTGCCGTATTTCGTGCTTTTGGGATATTTCGATACCCGTTCATAGCCTTTTTCTTCAGCAGCAGAAGCAGTCATATAAACCTTTTTCTTTCCTACCTTATACTGGTATTGCTTTTCCCATCCCTCTGTCTGTGCCGTCTTAAACTCATCCGCAGTAAATCCTTGTTCCTCTCCATTTTTCACACAGAGATATTCCTTCTGTGTCTTATATTTCCAGTTTCCTTTTTCATCTAACGGGCGCACTGTCAGCATGATATGAGCATGGGGATTGTGACCGGGAGGATATGGATCATGAATTGCCACATCCGCACACATACCATCATCTACAAAGGTTCCAGAAATAAAATCAGACAGCAGCTTTTCCCACTGTGTTTCGTTCAGCTCAATCGGCAAAGCGACCACAAATTCACGGGCAAGGCGGCTGTCTTTTGTCTTTTCATTTTCTTCCACGGCGTTCCAAAGCACGCTCCGTTCTTTCCATTCTGATGGGGCAAACTCTGGTAGGAACACCTCCTGCCAGGCAAGACCTTTTTTACGGGTGTAATCGTGCTGAATCCCGTCATAGTCATTCAGTATTTTAGAACAACTTAAATACGCTGCCGCAGCGACTGCACTTCGCCCTGCACCACGGCTGACTATTTTTGCTTCCAGATGATAGATTGCCATTTGGCTTCACCGTCCTTTCTTTCTGTTTCTCTTTTGAAAAGAGAAAATGGGTGTCGCCGAGAATGCGATACCCATAACTGCGTAAAAGCTGCCAGTGGCAGGTTTTCGCAGGCAGGCGGCGAGATGGGGTGGCAATATGCCACCTCATCGTTTTGCTGATAGAGCAAATATAGAGCCGACTGCACAGGGAATGTTCGCTTGCGACATTGCCTGCCCCCTCTGGAGAACTGTCTGAAAGACAGTTCGTGAAGAGCGCACGAGCCCGACCAACGGGAGGGATACCACCGCCTGCTTTGCAGGTGGTGAGTAAGTGCGCCCTTCGGGGAAAAAGAAAAGCGTCCCGGTTTCCCGGAACGCTCCATCATCATCGAACTGTCTTGAATACTTCCCATAAAAAATTCTCCAACTGTTCCAAAGTCATCTGTGTTGTCTGCGGTAATGCTTTCTCTAAAATTGCCCCCTCTTGAATCAATCGCCGTGTCCTCGCTTTTCGCTCTTTTTGTCGGTCACGCATTTCGGCTTCTTCCAATCTGTGCTTCGCCTGCAAAAGCTTCTTTTCATTTTCTGTCATAGGTTTTATTCCTTCTGCCGTATCCGGCTGAAAACGCAAAGAAGGCGGCTCATGAGATTTTATTCTCACAAGTCGCCTTCAGCGTCATTTATTATGCTGTTTTCTGTTTTTGCCCATTTTCTTTAACAGGCGGGGCATCAAGCAATACTGGTTCGTTCTTTTTTATTTGCTTCGCAGCATTGCGTTCTTTCTGCATCCTGCGGTTTGCTTCCGTCCTGCAATCATCACAGCAGTATTTTACATCTTTCCGTGTAGCGGTAAAAGTTTTTCCGCAGTTCTCGCAGACACATTCCCGCTTTCGGTTTTCCGCCGCTTCCTGCCGGTAAAATTTAGTACGGCACTTCGGACTGCAAAACAGAGTATTTGACCGCTTGGATTCAAATTCTTCACCACAGCATTTGCAAATTAGCTGAAATGGCTGACCAACTGCGTGTTCACCAGCCTTGATTTTTTGGTAGCGTTCCCGGCTCTTGATGCGGTGTCTGCGAAGCTGTTCCTGCCGCTTAATCTCCTCCGGTGTCAGCTCCGGTTCGGGCAGTTCAAACCGTCCGATAAATTTCAGATAAATCTCAACCTCCTGCACCCGATCCCCGTCAATCTTTTCCGGGGCGTGGACAATGATTTTTTCAATAAACTCATTGATCATTGGAGTAGTCAGTTCGGAAAAGTCGGTGTACTTCTTTGCCAGTGAAAGGAACTGCGCCGCACGGTCAGTATCTTCCTCAAAAGAGGACAGATGCGATTCTGCATCCGATACAGATGTGACAAGAGTTTTCTGCTCCGCTTCGTATTCTGCAAGCAGAGTATCAAAGCGTTCATCGGTAATACGCCCAATGGCAAAAGATTCGTAGAGCTTTTTGATAATGGTATCAAGCTCGGCAATACGCCTACGGTCTTTGTTCAACTTGCGTTTGGTATCCTTTGCGACTTCCGCTTGTCTGATTTGAGAAGCAGAACGCACCTTTTTCATAAACTCATCCTGATCGGCGATGGCAAAGGTGCTGGCTGTTCGGATGGTTTCCAAAACAAGCTCTCTGACCGCTTTTGTCCGAATATAGTGACCGCTGCAAGCATGAGTGCGCTTTTGATGTGCCAGCGTGTAGGCGGAGCAATCGTAAAAATCAGAGGGATAGGGATTGTTCTCCGTACCGCCTTTGGAACGGTGATTGGTCATTTTCGCTCCGCAGTCAGAGCAGAACAGAAGTCCAGTCAGCGGATTGGCTTCGCCAAGTGTATCGTGGCGTCTCGGTGTCTTTCGCAGTTTCTGTGCAAGCTCCCACATTTCCTTATCTACAATCGCTTCGTGGGTGTTCTCAAAAATTAGCCAATCCTCCTGCGGATTCATAACCGGATTTTTGTCCTTGTAGGACTGCTTGTGAGAACGGAAGTTGACCGTATGCCCCATATATTCGGGCTTGGAGAGAATCTGACCAACGATATAACCACTCCAGTTATAAGGGTTGGGAAATTCCTCTTTGCTTTTCCAAACGCCACGCCCCTGCTTTGCGGCGTAGACCGCAGGAGTTTCCACCTTATCGTCATAGAGGATATGGGCGATGTCATAAGGACCGTTTCCCTCTATGGTCAGCCGGAAAATACGGCGGACAACCGCAGCGGCTTCCTCGTCGATATACCAACTGTACTTATCTCCCGGCATTTTCTTGTAGCCATAAATGGCACAGTTGGTAGTAGGCTTGCCGGATTCGCCTTTCACACGGATCGCTGTTTTCTGCTTGCGGCTCAAATCACGAAGATACCACTCGTTCATAATGTTGAGGAACGGGGCAAACTCATTGCTGTTCTGATCGTCGCTGTCCACGCTGTTGGCAATCGCCACAAAGTGAACATGATGCTGACGGAAGAATACCTCCGTGTAAAAGCCTGTTTGCAGATAGTCACGCCCCGCCCTGCTCATATCTTTTACAATGACATGAGCAACTTTGCCTGCTTCAATGTCTGCAATAAGCTGTTTCCAAGCGGGACGCTCAAAATTTCCTCCACTCCAACCGTCATCGGTATAGTGCTGACAGTTCGTATAACCTTTCTGATGGGCATAGCTTTCGAGGTATTTTTTCTGATTGACAATACTGTTGCTATCACCAGTCTGGTCATCATCACGGGACAGCCTTTCATATAAAGCTGTGATTTTTCCTTCAGTCTGTTTTACGCTCATGATGCGCTCCTTTCAGACTGTCGGCTCATTTGTGGTGAATCTATTATACCACAAGTTCCGCCAGTTGTAACCGTTTCATTGCGAATCATCCGTAAAATTTTATCCTCCATTGTTTCTTTCTCTGTATCGCTGAATACTACTTTAACTTTATAGGTGGTGCCGCCAATGCGGCGAGTCATATAAGAAAAATTACTGTTCTCATTTTTTGCCATAGGCAGTTACCTCCATGTTGAAATGTTCATTGTTTTTTCGTATAATAGGTTTAGTTCCGGCATGGTGTAACCATTTGCATGGTTAAAATTGAGCAAAAGGTATTAACACCCTGCCAATGCAGAAATGCCCTCAAAAAAGCCTTGCGGTACAAGGCTTTTCGAGGGCAAAAGCGTTACATCTGTTGCTGTTTTTCCCGATACTTACGCACCCGTGCTGCGGTCTGCTTACGGCGAGCTTCTTCGGCACAGCGCTGTGAGCAGTACACCCGTTTTCCGTCAGTTGGGAACGGCTTACCGCATTGTTTGCAATGAGTGGTCGGTGTTTGCGTGAATACGGCTTCCAACCCTGCATCTTCCGGCAGGACAGACTTGCGGAAATATCTGCATAGTGCGCTGTTGGTAAAGCAGATCCCCAACATTGGACAGTCACAGTCCAATGGCAGGCAGCCGTACTCTTTGTCGTAGTTGGCGCAGAGAGAAATAACCAGCTTTTTGATCCGCTGCTTCTCCCTGCCCGTCAGCTCACGATAATTGTTTGACATAGACGGTTTCCTCCTTTCATTCAGTGTCGAAAGTAATCTGATAATAGACAAAATAGATTACCTCCTCACTTATAGGAGAAATACAGGGTACTTAGCGGAACTGTTTTTACGGAGAATCCAAGAAATTTTCAAAAATATTTTTGAAGGGAGGTGTCTGCGGTGTTCGACGATCCCGAACGATATGAACATGACGGCATTTATGAAGAAGATACTGACTATGAAGATGAATATGAAACGGACGACTCCGATTACATAGTCGATGACGAAGAAGATGAAAATGCCCTTTGGGACGATGAGGAAGAAGCCGCTGACGATCTTCCCGAAAAGAAGCGAAGGAAGCGGAAGAACCAAGTTGTTCTTGCTGACAGTGATACGGATAGGGAAGAAACCGAATTATCCGAACAAGCCCTGTGGCAGATCGCAAAAGAAGAACAGCTCATCGAAGAACTGGAAGCCGACGCCGAGGAACATCCCTTTGAGGATGGTACCGACGAGGAAGAACCAGAGCATAAGAAACTCAAACGAGAACTGCGGGCAGAAGCCCTTGCACGATTGGAGGATTCCGCCAGAACACAGCGGGAGTTTGAAAATGTGATCGCATGGTGGGATAGGCTGGACGCTAATCGGGAGCGAAGGGAACGCTATCACGAACTCAGCCGCAGCGGTGATGATGTTCCTCTTGATTACGGGGCATCCGCAAATGAACTCTTTTTCCCTGATACGCTGAACGATGTACTGGAAAAGCAGCTCCGAAAGGGAGATTTTATTGACGCCATTTTCTACTGTCCTTACGACATCCATGAACTGGTAACGGAAGAATACCTATCCAAAATTCTCTGGGAATTGAATGAGGAACACAAGGAGCTGCTCTTTCTCTGCGCTGTCCGGTTGTTTAGCTCAACAAGGATCGCTAAAATACGGAATCAAAGCGATCGGAACATCCGCAAGGTGCGTGGCACAATGCTCAAAAAGATACGAAAAAAGCTGCTTCCTGCACTTTGGGATAAGGCAGAAAAGCAGCAGCCAATGACCTTATTGGAGAAAGATTTTTTAGAAGAAAATATGACGGAGATTGATTCTGAAGAAAAGAAATAGTATAATCGGTAATATAAATTGAAATTATTTAGGTTACAATACATGACGGAGGGTTTTATATTATGAAGAACCTTTTTGAACGCACCAGTTCTAACTGGGTGCGATATAGTGAATATGAATGGAGGGCGGCAGAGGACGGAACTCTGTATCTCACGCCAACCAAGACGGCGCAACCGAGTATTTATGATCCACTGGCAGAGTATCAGAAAATTGTATTGGATGCCATCAACATAGGACGCATGGGTATGAGCAAAAAGCCGGATGCTGAAATTCAGAAGGCTATCCAGCAATTTGCGGTGAAATACGGCTTGTTTGGACTGATGACTGCGCTGCCTACCACACCAAACTTTATGGAATATGAGGCGGTGTACCTGCCGAAAAATCACTTCATCAAAGAAGAAACTATGTCCACTGAAAAATATCTTGCACTGTTCTTTCCATTCGACAAACTGGATGTGATCAAGCGTGGGATCGAGTCCATGTGGAACATTCAGAATGACCGTGTTATGATGGCACTGGCTTTGACCATGACAGACAAGCCGATGGCTGTCAACATGAGCTTTCAGCGGGAATATGCGGAGCGATATGAATGGATGAAACAGCAGTTCATTGACTGGGCGTTTACCTATATCAACAGTTTCCTTTATTATGAGGATTATGATACGCTGAACGATGAAACCCGGCAGATGATGCAGCAGAGCATGGCAGCTTTTGGCGGCATCGCTCCAACCTATCATATAGCTCTTTTGGATAAGCCGACCATCGTTTGGGATTTTCATTCCCTGCTGCTGGGCGTACAGATGATGTTCAGTTTTATGCTGACAGACAGCGAAAACCCGATTAAGCTTTGCAGGCATTGTACCAAAGCTTTTGTCGCAAGCAGACCAAGTGCTGTATTTTGCAGCCCGCAGTGCAAGAACAAGCATAATGTGTATAAGAGCAGAGCGAGAAAGAACAGTTCTGATAGGGAGGCACAAGACGATGATTGATAAATGGATTGCAGAAGCAACAGAATGTGATTTCAAGGTTGCTCTGGAAATAAAGAAGCCGAAAAGCTGGCTAAAAAGTGTCAGCGCCTTTGCAAATGGTATCGGTGGTACTCTGCTTTTTGGCATTGATGATAACCGAAATGTGGTTGGTTTGACGGACGCACAGGCAGATGCGGAGGCAATCAGTCGCCTGATTAAAGAGCGTATCACGCCATATCCCAACTTCATTCTTGTGCCGGAACGAGAGGATGGTAAAAATATTCTGATACTGACAGTCTCCTCTGGATACTCTACGCCTTACTACTACAAAGCAGATGGTGTTATGGAGGCATATATCCGCATCGGAAATGAGAGTGTGATTGCTCCAAGTTTCGCCCTGAATCAGCTCATATTGAAAGGCATGAACCGAACCTATGACACTCTAAACTCTGAATATGATTTCAAAGACTACGCTTTTTCCAAGCTACGAGAGAGATACAAGGTCTGGACTGGTAATAGCATGGAAGATAAACTGTTTGATTCCTTCGATATAAGAAATGAATACGGAAAACTGACAAATGCAGGTGCTTTGTTGGCAGATGATTCTCCAATCAGACATTCCCGACTGTTCTGTACACGCTGGAATGGTTTGGATAAAAGCGGCGGTATGGTGGATGCTCTCGACAGTGCAGAATATTCCGGCAGCTTAATTATCCTGCTCAATGAAGGTGTCAGCTTTGTAAAACGGAACATGAAAACTCGTTGGAAGAAAACAGCAAACTCTCGTATTGAAATGCCGGACTACTGCGAACGAAGTGTTTTTGAAGCCCTTGTCAACGCTTTGATCCATCGTGATTACCTTATTTTAGGCAGCGAAGTTCATATTGACATATATGATGACCGTCTTACAATCTATTCTCCCGGCGGCATGGCTGATGGAACACGGATACAGGAAAGAGATATATCCAATATTTCCTCCACTCGCCGCAATCCCGTTCTCGCCGATATTTTCGGACGGTTGGGTTATATGGAGCGTCAAGGAAGCGGCTTTAAGAAGATTACGGAATCTTACCATGCTGCTCATAACTATCGTAAAGAGCTGGAACCGGAGTTCTATTCCGATGTTACCTCATTCCAAGTCACACTGTATAACTTGAATTATGGCACAACAACAAACTCGGCTAATGTTACGATTGAGGATGAAAGCGTTGCGATTACCGCTGACTATGTTGCGATTGAGGCTGCGATTGATGGGTTAAACGCAAGCCAGGCTACAATTAAGAAAGCAAAAGAGGTTTATAAAAACATAGGAACTGACGGTATCTTTGGTCGTTCCGACATTTCCTCTATTACAGGAGATTCCGTTACCGCTGCCGGCAATCTTATCAGCAAACTGAAAGCCGCAAGCTTAATCGTACCGGTAAAAGGATATGGAAAAGGCAAATATCGTTTTATCGAACCGCATAAGTAAAGTTTATGCCCGTTATCAGTCACATAGCCGATAACGGGCATTCGATTAAGCATATACAATTTCAGTCAAAATGATTTCCTCCGCACGGTTGCGGATACTGTTCATACGGCGTACCCATTCCATTTGGTCAGCCGCTTTGAGTGCTTCGGTCACATCTTCCTGCTTTGCCATAGCGGAAACGATGTTTTCCATGCGCTCGTTGCAGGCTTGGTCAATCTCAGACAGATGCTTGAACAGCGTTCCCTCCAGCACATAGTTGTTGTAGAGGATTTTACGGTGCTCTTTCAGATAGCTGCGGCGCATACGCCCATATTTGCCGATCCGATAGTTTCCAGCATCTGAAGGAACGAGGTTAGGGATAAGATAATCGCTCACTTGACGGTATGTACCGCCCATTTCTTCAAAGATAGATTTCATAAAGTCCAGCTCCTTTTGTGTTGATTTCCAGCGGTTATAAGGCTTTTTAACTCCTTTCTTACAACTGCTTTTCAATTCACCACAAATGAGCCGCAGTCATATGTATTAGATGGCAGAAACCACCCTTTACATATTAACTCTTGGTTTGCGATACTGGCACTTTCGCCTTGCAGGTCATCGTCCTTTGACAGCCTGCAATAGACCGCCGCACGATAGCCCCCGGCAAGTGCTGAACCGATTGTTCTGTATTCCATTTCGTTCATCATAGCCATTTACCCACACAATCCAGACGGTATCTGGCTCTTTTGAACCTCATCTTCATTATAGCTTATATCTTTCTTTTTAGCAAGATATTCTTTTGTATTTGTCTTTCCGTATTTCTGGGAAATCAGGCTGACGAACACATCGGTTGCGTCCAGTTCCCCGTCAAATACCGTTGTAACATGAATCTCTGTTTTGTTTTTTGCCATAGGCAGTTATCCTCCATACATGAAAA
>OLPX01001631.1_pt1 | contig 15257 bp, 13 predicted proteins | sample 1672491 | NCBI WGS metagenome assembly OLPX01 (sample SAMEA3136692, study PRJEB25190) | human gut metagenome | biome: human gut; feature: human-associated habitat; material: faeces | place: Austria | collected 2013 | reverse complement strand
TCGATTGGCCCGGGGAATTTGAGAATGATCCGGCATAAATATCAGGATTTACTTCGCCGCCTCCGAAAACTGCGTCGTCACCAAATCTTCATAGGGCACCCGCTGGGGCAGCTCGCCGGCTTCCTCCAGAATGTTCTGGAGCAGCTCGAAGCTGTCTTTCTCAAACACGGTGTCGTCCTTCCAGGTGTCCTGGGATTTGTAACGGTCCACGATGATCGTGAGTTTATCCAGGGGCGTTTCCTGGAACTGGGGCTGGATGGTCTTGGCGATCTCCTCGGCGGAGTGGGAGTTGACGTAATCCATGCCTTTTTGGATGGGATTGAACGAAGGGGACTAATTTGGGGTGCAGCTTGCAAATGTCTATCGGACACAGTTGAAGCACAGATTGTAATCTCCAAATAAAGTACCTAAGCCTGTTTCATTTCCTCCCGTTTCTTTTTCGCCATGCGTGGAAGGGAGATGAGCATGGGAATACCGATGATAACGCTGGCGATCGATCCCAGTGCTGAGAAGCCTTTCTTAACAATAACCAGAAGCCCGACCCCGGAAATGATATAACAGCCAATCAGGAAGATCAACGATATAATGAAGAGCTTCATTTGTCTGGATATTTTTTGAGTTTTCCAGATTTTAGCAAATCGGTTGGCCGTAGTGTAGGAGTAGGTTGGCCCTGTAGAGACGACGGAGAACACGACTATAATCCAGTAGAGCATGGTGATAACGGAAGGCAGATACGTCTGGCAGATGCTGAGGATTGGTGTATTGTTGATCATCTCTGGAAGAAACGGCATTACGATGCAGGAAGTCAGAAAGAATGCCGAGATCGAAAGCAGGCCGATTAAAAGGCCGCTGCCCACAGAATCCCTTGTGCTCCGGATCTTTTCTGAGAAGTTGCATAGTGTCGAGCCGATGGTAAGGCTCGCAAATCCAAAGGAGATGAGTAACATGATCTGAGACGACACCGGTTTTCCGGTCCAGTCTGCGCCAATGGAGAAATTGCCCATTCTCTCAAAGAATACGTTCCCGCGGACCGAGAGCACCGCCGCTAAAATGACGAGCATTGAAACGACCAGTGAGACGGTCATGGCTGTGTTGAACTTTCTTAGGAAGGCAGCCCCATAGATGCTTAGGAATGCGAACATGACTACAGCAATCAATCTGCCCATATATGCGTTGATTCCGATGGATTCGGTGAGAGAACCGAACAGGTTGATGGTTGCCGCGACTACTATGATGCCTCCGACTGTGGTGTAGATGTCAAACATCCACATGACAAGCTTTTTGAGCATCGGGTTTGCCGTGTCGCTGTTTAGCCCGTAGAGTTCCAGGTAGTAAGCCGAATAGTTATCCGTCTTAAAAAGGCGGGTAAACTCAAGGGCATGAATGGCAAACACGCTTCTGAAGCAGAAATAGATCGCGATGAATACCAGCAGCCAGCCGCCGCCGTAAGGAGCAAAGTAACCGACCGCGTAGGTTCCCGCCGCCATACTTCCACCCATCTGGGTTCCGAACATCAGCGCCGCCAGTCCGAACCAGATTGCAAATGTCTGTGCACGTCCATGTTTTTCTTTCGTTTCCATACTTATTTCCTCCTGAACCAATTATGATGTAGCTGTTAAAGATCAAAGCGCCAGCGCATATACCGCGAGCAGTTCCTCCTTGCTCGTTACAGGGCGGAACCAGGTTTCATTTCCCTTAAGTCCGGCAAATTCTGCCTCCACAATCTCTTCGATCTGTTTCCTGCCAATATTTACTTCGCTCAGGCGCGTTGGAAGTCCGAGTTCCCGGCAGAAGGACTCAAAGGCCAGGATGGCGGCTTCGCCAGCTTCCCTGTCGCTGCCTTGGATTTCAATACCCCACACGTTCTTGGCCCATTTGGCGAATCTCGGCGCGTTTTCGTCCGTCAGGGCATACCGGAACCAGGAAAGAGATATGATGGCGATGCCTGCGCCATGTACAATGTCATAGTAGGCGCTTAAAATATGCTCCAGCGCGTGAATGGGGCTGTTGAACACAGGCCGTCCACAGGCACTTAGATGGGAAATACTTAGTACTGCCGCCCACATAAGTTCAGCTCTTGTGTCATAATCGGATGGATTCACCATTACCTTAGGTCCGCTTTCCACGCAGGCCCGCTGGATCGCTTCGGAGAATCCGTCCGGAATGGTTCCGCTGTCATTACAGAAGTAACTTTCATAAGTGTGGCTCATGATGTCCACCACGCCGCAGGCCGTGTGGAATTTTGGCACTGAAAACGTGTAGGTTGGGTCGAGAATCGCGCAGGTGGGGCGTATCTTTTCGTTGCGCAGTCCAATTTTCTGCCGGGTGCCCATGTTGCTGATAACCGCGCTGAACGAGACCTCTGCTCCTGACGCGGCCAGTGTCGGAATGGCGATAACCGGCATTACCTTCTCTACCGGAACACGGCCGGAATAGAAATCCCAGACGTCGCCATCGTGGTAAACGCCGAAACTGATCGCTTTTGCGCAGTCAAGCGTGCTTCCGCCGCCTGCTGCCACGATACAGTCCGCGTTAAATTCCTTTAGAGCCGCAATGCCCCGGTTTACGGTGGTGTGCCTTGGGTTCGGCTCCACGCCTGTGAATTCCTGATATCTCACTCCAGCCGCTTTTAATGCGCTGATTATCTCGTCATAAAGCCCACTTGCCTTTACCGGTACCTCGTCATATACAAAAAATACATTTTTTCCATGCCCAAGTTCCTTTACCAGGGAGGAGGTGACCGAACCCCTTCCGAAATGAATGTTTGTGGCGAGATGGAAATCGAAATTATACATCTGTTATCCTCCTGAAACGGGAACGCCTTCTCCCGGTTTTATATTCTGGTTTACCACGTCTCTTCGGCGTAGCGGATCGCGGCCTGACGCACCCATTCGAGGCGGCTGTCATCGATATCCGTGGGAACGGTACAGTCATCACCGATCATGATGCCGGTTTGCCCGCATTCGTCCAGGATGTCGTAAACACGTTGTTCAACCTCTTCTCTTGTGCCTTTGTCGAGGACGCCTGTCCGCTCGAAACCGCCAAATACCGGCGCACCTCCCAGAATCTTCTTGCCTTCCCCCAGATTTACTTTCTCCGCCTCAATAGCCCAGTTGTAACCGGAAGCCCCATAGTCTTTATAGAGCTCCAGCGTGCTGGGAAGACCAATCGGACCGCCGCAGATGTGGAGCAGATTGATGCTGCTTATCTTGTTTGCCTCGTGGATAATATTCTTCTCATGAGGCGCCACATAGCGTTTGTGGAGTTCAGGCGGCACAATCTGGCACTGATTGTTTACGCTTAAGTAAATACCGTCTACCCCGCACTCTGTCAGCATAAGTTCATTCAGCCGGCAGATAAATTCTCCCAGGTTTTCCAGTACGTCCGACACTCTATCCGGGGCCTCGGCCATCAGCCTTTTGAATTTTGCCTCGTCCGCCCCGTTACCCAGCATTCCCTTCGGGGAAAGGCTGAAACGCAGCACGGTATAGGGGGAAAAACTGGTCCCATAAACAGGAATATCAGAATCTTCATAGATTGCGCGAACCCGCTTGGTGAGTTCCACTGTTTTCTTAACGAACATGGAATCCATTGCAGGCGGATCAATTTTGCTGAGGTCTCTGGCTGTCTCCACATGGGAGCAGTCTATTGGCACCAGCATCAGCGTATCATTCATCACCTTTGCCACATCCGGGTCAAAGATTCTGCGCGCTCTGCGGTGCCCCTCGATGTTGCGTTCAAACGCCTCTTCATTGACAAGCCCCTGATTGATGTCTTTCGCGCCGCAGAAATGGTGGAAGAACGCTACAGGGACGCGGTCCACCGGTTTGTTCGCGAGAAATGCTTCAAATCGCTCTCTTTTTGTCATGACCAACCTCTCTTTGTAAATTTTTTTGATAAATTTGTTGATCATATATTAACATTTTTGCAGATTTTTGTATAATATATAAATAAGAAGGGGTATGAAAAAAAGCTATAGCTCAAAAAAGGGGAAATCGCTATGAAGATCAATACGTTAGAATATTTTGTCGTTCTTGCTGAATTGCAATCAATGAACAAGGCCGCGAAAGCTCTTTATGTTGCGCAGCCGAGCCTTTCAAAAGCGCTGGGAAAACTGGAGAGTGAAATAGGGATACAGCTTTTCTACCGTGGGGCGAACGGCCTGCGTCTCACGGAAGCGGGAGAGAAGATTTTGCCTGAGGCCAAGCAGATCTTGAAATACTACAATGGATGGAAAGAACTATCCAAGCTGGATGCTCTTGAAGAGATTGAAATCTATACCCAGAGCGTGTTTTCCCACTTTTTCCTGCCTGATATTTTGCTGCGCTTTAAAAAAGCCTATCCCAATGTGAGGATCAAGCTGAACCCTGTCCTGAATCCGGGAGATTTTATTTCCCACGAGATTCACAAACCATCCATCTGCCTGGCTGTGTGCAACGCCGCCCTGCTATCGCGCTTCACGGAGGCGCAGGGCAGCGCGCCGCTCAAGCTTCTGGATGGCGAGTATCAGTGTGTTTTCAATGCCCGCAGTCCGCTTGCAGGCCGGGAAAGCGTTACCATAGAAGATCTGCAGGAACTCTATTTTACGATGGCGCATTTTAAAGGGACAACGGAGGATGACGGTTTTCTCTATCCTCTATTTCAAAGACTTTTTCGCACGATTCCAAGCTCCCATACTATGGAGTCGGAATCCCTGGCGAATGTGATCTCTCTGATTGTAAAGAATCCGGAGGTGTTCACCATTACTTATTATCCTGTGATCCGCCTTGCGGGGGGAGTTCTGCAAAACGGGCTGGCACATGTGCCGTTAAGTGGAGGTGAACTGAAGGGGGCTCCATACCTGTTCTATTCCAGACAGGCATATAAGCAGCATCCCGCGCTGCGGGAACTGGTGAACAATATCAGAGAAGCGGCAAAGGAGCTTCAGATGGACTCTGAGATATAAAAGGGCTGCCGCGCAATCGTGAGAAATCATCTATCGCGCGGCAGCCTTCTTTTTCTACAGACAGAATTAATCTAAAAACTGCTCCCCATAGCCGTAATGCTCCACAACATAGTCGATATCCTTATCGCCCCGGCCGCTTAAACATACGAGGATGGAACCCTGTCCCATCTCTTTCGCCCTGCGCATGGCGTAAGCCACCGCGTGGGAGCTCTCGATGGCCGGGATGATCCCTTCATAGCGGGACAGCTTGAAAAATGCATCCATGGCCTCCTTGTCGCTGACGGTGTCGTATTTGACACGTCTAAGGTCGTGGAGGAACGCGTGTTCCGGCCCTACGGATGGGTAATCCAGTCCGCTGGCAATGGAATATACCGGCGCCGGCTCGCCGTTCTCATCTTTCAGCATGATGCTCTCAAATCCATGCATAACGCCTTTTTCACCGAACTTCATGGAAGCGGCATGGTCGCCCAGCGTTTCCCCTCTTCCCAGCGGCTCGATTCCCGTAATGTCCACCGGATCATCTAAGAAGGGGATGAACATGCCGATGGAATTGCTGCCGCCTCCCACGCAGGCGCATACTTCATCCGGAAACATGCCGGTCATCTCATAGAACTGGTCTCTGGCCTCATATCCCACCACAGACTGGAAGTCGCGCACCATCAACGGGAAGGGATGGGGGCCCAGAGCGGAGCCGATGCAGTAGATGGAGTCCTTATAGTTCTTTGCATAGGATTCAAAAGCGGAATCCACAGCTTCTTTTAAGGTTTTCAGGCCATGGGTGACCGGAACCACCTTCGCGCCAAGAATCTTCATTCTTGTGACATTCGGCGCCTGCTTCGCAATGTCTACCTCGCCCATGTGGATCTCACATTCCAGGCCGAAGAACGCGGCTGCCGTAGCCAGGGCGACGCCGTGCTGTCCTGCGCCGGTTTCGGCGATGAGCCGCTTCTTGCCCATGAACTTTGCAAGAAGGCCCTCGCCCATACAGTGGTTCAGCTTATGGGCGCCGGTGTGATTTAAGTCCTCACGTTTCAGATAGATCTGGCAATTCCCGATCTTTTGGGACAGGCGTTCACAGTGATAGACCGGAGTGGGCCTGCCCTGAAACTCCTTTCGAATCCTGCGCAGTTCGTTGATGAACTGGGAAGAGTGGCAGATGGTCTGATACGCATCTGAAATTTCCTCAAAGGCGGGAATCAGCTCATCCGTGAGATAAGCGCCGCCGTAAGGGCCGAAACGGCCGTTTTTGTCGGGATAGTTTTTTAAATAGGTTCTGTAATCCATTTCCTTCTCCTTTAACGTATCGTGATGTGATCCATTATAGCCTGATTTAAGCGCCATTTCAATCAGTATTCGCCTGAGGTTTATTGCGTTTTATGGATATGTCTGTCCCGATACACCCCGGTGCGTACCGAAGGGGCATCGAAGTCATAAGGACAAAATGTTCATCAATATACATAGTATTAAGAGGCGGTACGGACGGTGAGATGTATGCAGGTAAGGAACGGCGCAGCGTTAGCGATTACGGCGGCTTACAGAAACGGAATAATCAATTTTGAGACTTACTGCGCAATCAAAAAGAAATATAACCTATAATTCGATCAGAATGCCTGACGTGAGCCGGGCATTTTTTTAGAGGCGGTGCTATGAGAAAAAGGAAAGTCGTTTTTTACGGCAGAGTAAGCACCCACAGCGATGAACAGCTGTCCGCCTTTGACAATCAGATGGCCTGGTACAAGCAGCTTCTGGCGCTGCACCCGGAATGGACTGTTGTGGGCGAATATGAGGATGCCGGAGTAACCGGAACGAGCGTTCGAAAGAGAAAAGGATTTCAACAGATGCTGGATGATGGAATCAGATACCATAAGTATGATCTGATTGTGACAAGGGAAACCAAACGATTTGCCAGGAACACTGTGGATGCCCTGTCCTATGTCCGTCTCCTGAAACAGCACGGAATCGAGGTCTATTTTGTCAGCGACGGGATCTGGACCATATCCGACAATGACGGGGAGCTGCGCCTCAGCATTATGGCGACAATCGCCCAGGAGGAAAGCCGTAAAACCTCTGAAAATGTGCGGGCGGGCCAGCGGATTTCACGACAGAAAGGGATCTTAAGGGGAACCGGAAATATTCTGGGCTACCGGCGCGTGGGCAGGAATCAGTATGAACTTGACGCGGAGCAGGCGGCCATCGTCAAGAATATATACAAGTGGTATTTAAGCGGGGACGGGATCAGGGCGATCAAACGAAAGCTGGAGGAGCATGGATACAGGACCGCTACGGGTAAGAGCCGCTGGCAGTTTCAGGTCATTGACGATATTCTAAGAAACCCGTTTTACACAGGCAGACAGCGGCAGATGGGGAAGATTTCCGATGGTTATCTGACCCAAAACCGGGTCAAAAACAGTCTGGACCAGATCGAATATATCCAGGGAGATTATGAACCGATTATCTCCGAGGAGGCATTTAAAGAAGTCGAACGCATCAGAGAACAGCGCTACAATAAGATGAACAGCAGAGGAAAAAAAGAGAGTAAGAGCGTCTGGTGCGGGAAATATCTCTGTGGCTGCGGGTGTGGTACGGTGCGTAGAATTGCCAGTGGAAACGAATCTGTTTTCATCTGTCATTCACAGCATGTGAATGGAATCAAAGCAAAGAGCGGGACTGCCGGCGCCGAAAATGCCTGCTCGTTAAGGACTATTCTGGAATGGAAACTGGATATGATTGCCTGGTATGTGATAAACGACGTGTGGGGAAGCAGCAAAACCGACGCGAGTCAGGCTCTAAAAATGATTGAAGAATGTTACAGCGAAGAAATTGCGATAAGCCAGGTAGAAATCAATACGGTTCAGGACAAAATAGAGAAACTGGAAAAAAGAAAACAGGGCCTGTTGGATATGAGGGCGGACGGTGAAATAACCAAAGAGGAATATGCCGCGAAGAGAAGCGAATGCGACGTGCAGATTCATAAGTTGAATGTTTCTATCGCAGAAGCGGAAACGGACCGGATTGCCTCTGCTGATCACAATCAGAAAATCAGCAGTATCAAACAGGCATTGGAGAAAATCCTTGATTTGTCCCAACCAAAGCTGAACCGCTATATCGTAGACGGTTTTATATGGAAACTGGTACATATTTCAGATCATGAGTTCGATATCTATTTGAGCATGGGAAATGAAAGCTTTGGCGATGTGGGGGCGGAAGAAAAAGTAATTCAATATAAGGTATTTGAGAGCTCAAATCCAAGGAGAGAGGAGCGGGTAAAATGCACAAAGTTAAAATCCATGCGGCTGACCTATGAGGATGCGGTCAGGTACCGGGCAATGAGCGGCAAACGGGTTCTGAAACATAAGTGGGAGGATCTGGTGGTCCATATTTACATTTAATGGGAAACATCCTGTTTCATTTAGTGGCGTTTGTTCAGCTCCATCTGGATCGCATTTGTAAATTTTTGGATAATCTCCGGATTCTTCTCCATATAACTCTTCTTCGCGCAGTAAGCCGTGTAGGGCACATAGCCGGATTCCGTGCCAAGGGAGGCTACCACATAGCCGCTGCCGTCCATTTCCAGGCCGGTGGCAAAGGGCTCGAATTCCACGGTGTAGTCCGCGTCGTTGCTGGTGAAGGCGGCGGCGGTCAGGCCGAAGTTGATGCTCTGGTCGATGTTTAGATCCGTCTTGGGGTCCAGGCCGTGCTTTTTCAGGATATACTCGAATACCATCTGGGGCATCCCGCCCGCTCTCCCTCCAAGCACCTTCTTGCCCTTCAGGCTGTTCCAGTCAAAGTTGGCTTCCGGCTGGCGGCCTACCAGGAAGTTGCCGGCCCGCTGGGTCAGCTGGGCGAAGTTGACCGCGTAATCCTCGTTGCCGTTGGCGTAAGTATAGATGCTGGCCTCGGAGCCCATAAAACCGATGTCCGCATCGCCGGAAATCATGGCGGTCATCACTTTATCCGCGCCGGCTCCGTTGACCAGCGTCAGATCGATTCCCTCATCCTCAAAGTAACCCAGCTCGATCGCCGCGTACTGGGGCGCATAGAATATGGAATGGGCCACTTCGTTTAAGGTCACAGGGGTGAGCCCGCCGGCGGCCTCCTTTTTTCCACAGCCGGTCAGGCTGAGGGCGGCCAGGGAGCCTGCCAGAAAAACAGTGAGCAGTCGTCTCATAATCGTCTCCTTAATAATCATAGTCTCATAGTACCATTGTATTGCGGGACGGGGCGGAGTGTGAACGGGTTGGGAAATGTTTTCCCATTGCCGGGTCTGGAAAATAATGGTATGATAAATGGGATGAAGCTGATACGGAATTTGGCCGGGGAGAGAGCAGATGACGGAAAATACGGTTAGGGAAGCGTTTGACGAATCGGAACAAATCATTGTGGGCATCGAGCCCTGCGACGTTTTGACCGGGGGGCGGGACAAAAACCGCTTCCTGCTGTACCAGTTGAAGCGCAGCATGGCCTGCGCGGAGCAGATCGACATTATCGTGTCTTTTCTCATGGAATCCGGGGTGCGGCTGCTGTTAGCGGATTTAAAGCAGGCTCTGGACCGCGGGGTGAAAATCCGGATTCTCACGGGCAACTACCTGGGAATCACCCAGCCGGGAGCGCTGTATCTGATCAAAGACCAGCTGGGGGATCAGGTGGAGCTGCGGTTTTACAACGAAAAAGGGCGGTCCTTTCATCCCAAGGCATACATTTTTCATCGCGGAGACCTGGGGGAAATTTATATTGGCTCGTCCAATATGTCCCGCAGCGCCCTGACCTCCGGGATCGAGTGGAACTATCACTTTGACAGCCTGCGGGACAGCGGGAATTTCAGCCGGTTCTACGAGACCTTTGAGGATTTATTTTACCGGCATTCGATTCTCATCGACGATCAGGAGCTGGCCCGGTACTCCAGAGAGTGGAAGAAGCCGGCCGTTCAACGGGATTTGGAGAAATACGACCAGTTCGGACCGGAAATGAAGGTGGAGGCGTTGTTCCAGCCCCGGGGCGCGCAGATCGAGGCTCTGTATGCGCTGAAGAACAGCCGCAGGGAGGGCGCGAAAAAGGGGCTGGTCCTGGCCGCCACCGGCGTGGGTAAGACGTATCTGGCGGCCTTTGATTCACAGAGCTTTGAGCGGGTGCTGTTTGTGGCCCACCGGGATGAGATTTTGAGACAGGCGGCGGAAAGCTTCTATAATGTGCGCCATTCCCAGGATTACGGTTTTTTTACCGGCAGGGAAAAGACCACGGGGAAATCCGTGATTTTCGCCTCGGTGTCCACTCTGGGAAGACCCGCCTATTTAAACGAGCGGTATTTTGCCAGGGATTACTTTGACTATATCGTGATCGACGAGTTTCACCACGCGGTCACGGATCAGTACCGGCGCATCATCGAATATTTCCAGCCGGAGTTTCTTCTGGGTTTGACGGCCACGCCGGACCGCCTGGACGGCCGGAGCCTTTATGAGCTGTGCGATTACAATGTCCCCTATGAGATCAATTTAAGGGATGCGATCAACAAGGGGCTGCTGGTGCCGTTTCACTATTATGGAATTTACGACGAGACGGTGGATTATTCCCAAATCCGCATCGTGAAGGGCAGGTATGCGGAGGAGGAGCTGACCGGAAAACTGACGGCGGGGACGCGCTACGAGCTGATCTACCGGTATTACTGTAAATACAGGTCCAGGCGGGCTTTGGGCTTCTGCTGCTCGCGAAAGCACGCGGAGCAGATGGCCAAGGAATTCTGCCGCCGGAATATTCCCGCCGCTGCGGTGTACAGCGACAGTGACGGGGAGTACGCGGCGGACCGGGGCGAGGCCGTGCGCAGGCTGCGGGATGGCGAGCTCCGGGTGATTTTCTCCGTGGACATGTTCAACGAGGGTCTGGATATCAGCGAGCTGGACATGGTCATGTTTCTGCGGCCCACGGAGTCGCCGGTGGTGTTTTTACAGCAGCTGGGCAGAGGCTTGCGAAAGAGCCGGGGTAAGGAGTTTCTCAATGTGCTGGACTTTATCGGCAACTATGAGAAGGCCGGAGCCGCGCCCTTCCTCCTGAGCGGCAGGCCCTACTCCAGCGCTGAGGCCGGGAAAATGGAGCCGAAGGATTTTGAGTTTCCGGACGACTGTATGGTGGATTTCGATATGCGGCTGATCGACCTGTTCCGGGAGATGGCAAGGAAGAAGGCGAAGCGGGAGGACCGGGTCCGGGAGGAGTATTTCCGGGTCAAGGAGCTGCTTGACGGCAAAGTGCCCACCCGGATGGATCTGTTTACCTGCATGGAGGACGAGGTCTTTCAGCTGTGCGCCGGCATGAAGACCAGCCCCTTTAAACATTACCTGCGTTACCTGGACAGTCTTGGGGAACTGGGGGAGCGGGAGCGGGCTATCTTTGGGAGCATCGGCAACGAGTTTTTGGAATTGCTTGAGACCACAGGGATGTCTAAATCCTACAAGATGACGGTGCTGCTGGCATTTTACAACAACGGAGATGTCAAGACAGCCATTGACGAGGAGGACATTTACCGGAGCTACAAGGAATTTTACGGCACGGCCAACAACTGGAAAGATCTGGAGCGGGATAAAAGCACCAGCGATTTCAGGACCTGGGATAAGAAACGCTGTGTGAGCGAGGCGCTGAAGAACCCGGTGCATTTCCTGCTGCAGTCCGGAAACGGATTTTTCGTGGAGCAGGATGGGGAGGTGCTGGCGCTGAATCCCCAGCTGCATGAGGCGGTGCGCCTGCCGGGGTTTTCCGGGCAGATGCGGGATGTGATCGATTTTCGGACCATGGACTACTACCGCAAGCGGTATGAGAAATTGCAGTTGTAGCACGGCTGCGTTTCTGGTAGAATGAATAGGTGAAATTACGCACGACAAGGGGAGAAACTGGAAATGACCAATTATGAGATGATTGTGCTGGATCTGGATGGCACGCTGACAAACCGGGACAAGGTGATTACGCCCCGGACCAAACAGGCGCTGATGAGCGCCCAGGAACAGGGGAAGATCGTGGTTCTGGCTTCAGGCCGCCCCACAGCGGGGGTGGAGCCCCTGGCAAAGGAACTGGAGCTGGAGCGCTTCGGCAGCTACATTCTGTCCTACAACGGGGGAATGATCATCAACTGCCGCACCGGAGAGGTGGTGTTCGCCTCGCAGATTCCGCTGGCGGCCAACGAGCGGATTATCGGCCTGGCGGAGGAGCACCGGGTGGATATTCTGACCTATGAGGGGGACCGGATCATCACCAACAACGATCAGTGTCCCTACGCTGTGAAGGAGTCCAACATCAACCATCTGCCGCTGGTTCAGGTGGAGAGCATGAGGGATTACGTCCGGTTCGAGGTGCCCAAATTCCTCATGCTGGACGACGGCGACTATTTGGTGACGGTGGAACCGCTGGTGAAGGCGGCGTTGGGCAAGAATTTCAGCGTTTACCGCTCGGAGCCGTATTTCCTGGAAGTGATGCCCAAGGGGATCGACAAGGCCCTGTCCCTAGCGCGCCTGCTGGAGGTGCTCGGGATGGCGAAGGATCAGATGATCGCCTGCGGCGACGGCTACAACGATCTGACTATGGTTCAGTTCGCCGGCCTGGGCGTTGCCATGGAGAATGCGGTTCTGCCCCTGCGCAAAGCCGCGGACTACATCACGCTGTCCAACAATGAGGATGGGGTGGCCCATGTGGTGGAGAAATTCATGTTATCTTAAATCATTCTAAAAATTCATGGGAAGGGTAGACTTTCGGACTTTAATATGCTAAAATGAATGAAGTTTGAAAGATGACCAAGGAGAGGGTACCGAACCATGAACAAGAAAATCAAAACCGAGGCGGTAGATCATTTGTTCGACGCGATCCTGACGCTGAAGAACCCGGAGGAGTGCTATAAGTTTTTCGAGGATGTCTGCACCATCAACGAGCTGCTCTCCCTTTCTCAGCGCTACGAGGTGGCCAAGATGCTGCGCGAGGGTAAGACCTATCTGGAGATTGCGGAGAAGACGGGCGCTTCCACCGCTACCATCAGCCGCGTGAACCGCTCGCTGAACTACGGGAGCGATGGGTATGATATGGTATTTGCAAGACTTACGCCGCCGGACGGACCTGCCGGGACATAACGGTATGGTTGATGCATGATAAGAGAACAGCCTGTACGGAGCCATAGGCGCCGGACAGGCTGTCTTTCATTCATGGAATGGGCTGCTGGCGCGGCCGGATTCCTGTGTTTTCTCACTTCTTTTTGCGGTCCCGGTCAGGGGTTTCGCTGCGCAGCTGATCGGCCAGCAGCTCGATCATCTGCTTCTTTAAGTACACGTCAAAGGACAGCTCGCAGATCAGCGCGAAGAGCCTCAGGTATTCCTGTTCCTCCCCGTCCAGGCCGGAGTCGCCGAAGGTGCCCTGGGCCTTGTCGTATTTCTGCATCAGATCTTCCCGCAACCGGTCCATCTGTCCGGCCGCCAGAGTGAACACTTCCTCGTAGATGTCCTCCAGCTTTACGTCGGAGGGCTTGCCGGAGAAGTGGCGGCTGGTAATGGGCCGGAAAATCTCCTCGATATCCGCAAAGGACAGTACATTTTTAAAATAGTAGATAAAGATCAGCATCAACATGTGATCTTTGGAATATTTTTTCTTTACAGGCGGAGGGAGCAGGTTGTTCTTCGCATAGTTGTTGATCATGGTTTTGGTCAGAACCTTGTCCTCCGGATGGCGCCGGGTGTCCTTTAAGTGCTCGTCCATAAAGGTGGTCACCTGGTCCATATACAGATCGATGCCCGGAATCTCCCGGGATTTCACATGGGAGAGGGCGCCCAGGCAGTCCAGCATGTCCTGAAGCCGTTCTTCGTTGGTTTTCATCGTTATCACCTCATAGTCACCATTATATAGTATTCAATACTAGATGACAAGTGGGAAATGTGATAAGTTGTAAAAAAGGGATGGTGATGGTGTGGCGGAGCGGTCCGCGCATTTCACGGCTGTCCGCGCGGTCAATAGAACTGCCGGGCAATATCGATAAAGGTTTGAGCGTAAAGGGAAGGTTTTATGCCCTTGCGGTAGCCGGCTACCAAATTCATCATCGTCACAGGCTCCCCGATGGAGAGGATATAGGGTTTGTCCCCCAGGCACAGCTCCCGGGGATATTTCTCCGAGGAAAAGGCCATCCCGTAACCCTTGGCGGAGAGACTGACAGTTGTCATCAGGCTTCTGATCCTCAGTGAGACCGTGGGGGTGAATCCGGCCTGTTTAAAAAGGTGGCCGGCGATTTGAGTGGTACGCTGTTCCGGATAATTGAGAATGAACTTGTGGTCCCGGCACAACCGCAGATCCAGCCAGGGATACTTACAGCCTTTTTTGTTGAAGGCTTGGGAAATAATGGGATCATCCGGGGCGGTGGAGAGAACAATTTCTTCATTGCTGATCACCTGGTAGTCAATGTTGTCATTGTCGATGGGGCAGTTGAAAAAACCGATATCCAGCTCACCTTGCTGAATCAGGCGGTCCAGGGCGGAGGCATCCTCCTCGTAACATCGGATTTCCACGTTGGGGAAGCGTTTGCTGAAAACGGGCAGTGTGGCTGGGAGCAGGGAAATTCCCCGCAATATCGGAAAGCCGATGCTCAGGCGTCCGCGTTCCTCACAGCGGATTCGATCCAACTCCTCCGTGAAATGCTTGTGGCGCAGCAGAATTTCGTTCCCTTCTTTCAGAAAGCATTCTCCGAAATAGGTGAGGACCATCCGCTTGCCGATTCTCTGAAACAGGGGAACTCCCAGCCGGGTTTCCAGGTTTTTCAGGTAGCCGCTGAGAGCGGGTTGGGAAATATAGAGCTCGTCCGCGGCCTTTGAGATGCCTTCATGTCTGGCGATCGCCGACATATACCGTAAATCTTTGATTTCAATATCGTCCATATACTCCCCCTGCCATAATCATAGGTTAAACCTATTATTTTTATAAGAATAAACGCTTTGAGTTATGTATGAGACTATCATATACTAAAGATGTAACAAACACAACTGAAAAATGACAGGGGGTACAAATGTGGAGAAACTATTTCAGGCCTTAGACGGCCACTCATTCTGGGGTTACAAACTGTTCGCGATACCAATGTATTTGTTCTTGCTTCTCGCGTTCACCGTGATAACGGCCAATCAACTGGATATCATTCCCTCTTCCATGGTGGGATCCATCGGGGCGATGTTTATCATCGGGATTGTGATGGGCGAGTTGGGGGACAGGCTGCCGGTATGGAAAGACTATATCGGAGGCGGAACGCTTCTGGCGCTGCTGGGGGGATCGTTGCTGGTGTATTTCAATCTTCTGGGCGAATCCTGCAGGG
>OLPX01001628.1_pt1 | contig 15267 bp, 11 predicted proteins | sample 1672491 | NCBI WGS metagenome assembly OLPX01 (sample SAMEA3136692, study PRJEB25190) | human gut metagenome | biome: human gut; feature: human-associated habitat; material: faeces | place: Austria | collected 2013 | reverse complement strand
AAACTTTTTGTACACCGCAATACGTTGGTCTATCGTTTGGAGAAGATCAAAAAGATCACCGGCTTGGACCTGCGCGAATTTGAGGATGCCATCGTTTTCAAAGTGGCTTTGATGGTCAAAAAGTATCTTTCTTCGAATCCGGTCAAGTTCTAATTGCACGATTTTTGTCGAATCCTATTGGAAGCTCTAAAAATTACAAAAATATTACAAATTATTTCTTTTTTAGAATAATAAATGCAGCACCCGTTGGTATTATGTAAACACGCCAATGGGTGCTGTTCTGTATGTCTGTAGCAGCTTTTGGGAGAGAAAATTTGGAATCATACAGCGCCCAATTTGTGAAATCGGAAATACAGGGAAAGCGAAAGATCGCATTCGGATAAAAATTACCGTGTGTTTTGCGGACCTTTGCGGCGCTTTTTACGGATGGAATTGCGTTTGATGGGATGGAACGATCCCACGCATAAGGCCAGTGGAACACCTATGGGCTTTGGGAGAGAGAAAATGATTGAGTTTAAAAATGTGAGCAAAACGTACAGCAATGGTACGCATGCGCTGCGAAACGTCAACTTGACGGTGGAGGACGGCGAATTTGTATTCATTGTGGGCTCCTCTGGCGCAGGAAAGAGTACGTTTTTGAAATTGATTATGTGTGAAGAAATGCCAAACGAGGGCGAAATCATTGTCAACGATACACATGTTTCCAGCCTAAAGAAACGTGAGATTCCATATCTGCGGCGCATGATGGGCATTGTCTTTCAGGATTTCCGCTTAATCGACAATATGACGGTTTATGAAAATGTGGCCTTTGCGATGCACGTGATCGGGGCCACACAGAGCGAGATCAAAAAACGAGTCCCTTACATATTGAGCTTGTTGAACCTGCAGGATAAGCAAAAAAGCCGTCCCAATGAACTCTCTGGCGGCGAACAGCAGCGTGTCGGCCTTGCAAGGGCCCTTGTGAACAATCCCAAGCTCATCATTGCGGACGAGCCAACGGGGAACATTGATCCGGCGCTCTCGTTTGAGATTGTCGATCTGCTCAGCGAAATCAATCGCCGTGGGACCACTATTCTGATGGTGACGCATGAACATACCTTAGTCAAGCACTTCCACAAGCGCGTAGTAGAAATCCATGACGGCCGTATTGTGGCCGATACAGCTTCAATGGAGGTGCAGCAGGATGAACAGGAATAAAACCGTACATACCTCCAAAAAGAAGACCGGGTCGCGGCTTTCCAGCCTGGGGTATCTGTTGAAGGAGGGCGTCAAGAATATCTGGAGCAACCGTACCATGAGTTTTGCCTCGGTTGGCGTGTTGGTGTCCTGCTTGCTGTTGACAGGGGCAGCGGTGCTTTTCTCAATGAATGTGGATGTGGCGATGAAGTCATTGGAGGGAAATAACTCCACAACCAGGAGGGCTTGCCCACACTGACCAGCCTCAAGGTGGGGCAGGAGATCAAGCAGCTGGACAACATCGAAGAATGCGAATTTGTCTCTAAGCAGGATGCTGTACAGAATATGTTGGACATGTTGGGCGATGATGGGACCGTTTTGGAAGGGCTTCTGGGAGATGAGAACTTTTTGCCGGATGCATTCCAAATCTCTATGAAGGACTTAGACATGTACGATGAGACAGCGGCGCAGATCAAGGCGATCAACGGCGTGGATGAAATTATCGATTATTCCGACATAGCAGAACAGCTTACCGATCTGGACAATTTGGTGACTTCGGCGGGATTTTGGATTGTTCTCATCCTAAGCCTAGTATCTCTGTTTATTATCTCCAATACGATCCGTGTGACGATGTTTTCCAGGCGTTTGGAAATCAGCATTATGAAATCAGTCGGTGCGACAAATTGGTTTGTTCGTGTACCCTTTATTGTAGAGGGTGTGATTATTGGTTTGCTTTCCGGCGGAGTGGCCAGCGGGCTGTTAATCTTCTTGTATAATAAGTTGGTGACCTCCATTGCATCCATTCCGCTGTTTTCGCCAGTGGACATCGGCCCGATGGCTTGGCGGATTACATTGATCTTTATGTTGGCGGGTTCCTTGTTTGGCGCATTGGGTGGCCTGATTTCTTTGGGTAAGTACCTCAAAAAAGAAGGAGGAGATTTGGGTGGTCTGTAAAAAAAGGGGACTGAAGGTCTTTTTGGCGCTGGTTCTGGCGTTTTCCATCTTCTGCGCACCGGCCCAGATGCAGTTGCATGTGGATGCGGCGTCGTCCGATCAGCTTTCGGATTTGCAGCAGAAGCAAAAGGATTTACAGCAGCAAAAGCAGGAATTGGCGAAACAGCAAGCACAGACCAACCAGAAATTGGCCAGCTTAAAGGCGGACAAGGAAAAGCAGCTGGAATATAAAAATACATTGGACGAGCAGATGGAAAATTTGCAAAGCCAGATTGCCGTTTTAAACGAACAGATCGACACACTGGACCAGAATATCACAGAAAAGACGGCGCAAATCGCCGATAAACAGGCGGACATTGATTTCAACTATGAGCAGTTAAAAGAGCGCCTTTGTGCCTTGTATAAGACCGGCGAGGCAAGCAATTTGCAAATTTTATTAAATTCTGAAAACGTGATGGACTTAGCAAACAAGACGCATCTATTGAAAATTATTACCGAGCATGATACCGAGCTGATCAACACGCTTAAAGAAGAGATGCAGGCGATTGCAGACGAAAAAGCAGAGATCGAGCAGAACCGCCAGGAAGTCGCCGCGGCAAAGACCGAATTGGACAACAAGCGCAATGAATTGGGCGAGTTGGAAAGCGAAGCGCAGCGTGTGTTGGATGAGTTGACTGCCAACGAACAGTCCATGCAGTCGGAGAGCAACAGTTTGGCGGCTCAGCAGAAGAAGATTGAGCAGGAGGAAGCACAGGCGGCTGCGGAGATTGACCAGTGGTGGGCAAATTATTATGCGTCCCAGAACGGAGGACAGAGCAGCAGCGGGAATACGACAACCCCGGAGAGTTACGTCGGCGGCCAGTTTACATGGCCGGTCCCGGGGTATACGCACATCTCATGCGGTTATAGCAGCAGCCACAAGGCGATTGACATCAATCGGACCAACGGTAAGAGCATTTCCGGCGCACCGATTGTAGCGGCGAATGGTGGCAAAGTCGTGGTAGCAGGCTGGCACTACAGCTATGGGAACTATGTGATGATCGATCATGGCGGCGGGTACTCGACGTTGTATGCCCATGCGAGCAGTCTAGCTGTAAGCAAGGGGCAGCAGGTCAGCCGGGGACAGACCATCGCCTATGTCGGCAGTACGGGCAATTCGACCGGGCCGCATCTTCATTTTGAGATTCGTGTCAACGGTGTGCGGAAGAACCCGTTTAATTGGTTCTCCTGATTGGTACGAGGTGGAATGAGACAGGCATGTCCTTTAGGGAAAGACCCCTAGCTTTGTGGAGGGGGCCCCATTGTTTCCTGTGAAGGGAATGGATGGAATTTCCAGTGGGGCATGCCTGTTTGAGACTTTTCGGAAGATATAAAGGGGACAGAGTTTGGTGTTGCTTTTGAGAAAAGTAGGGCAAAGGGATGGAGAACGATGCCCCTGATAGGCATGGGGATTCCTGCTGCGAAAGATGTGGTTTTACCCTATAGCCCTGCCATCGAGAACCCATTGGACGCCGGTTCTGTTGTATGCATTTTTCGCTGGAGCTTGCAATGGATGCTGTTTTTTGCCTATATTCGAATTTGTACCAGCTTGTGAAATCGCGTGAAAACGGGAACTTGTTATGGAAAAATTGAGATTATTTAGGGAGGAAATCCATGAATCAAGCGAAGAAGGCCCGGCGAATCGCCGCAGCCTTGGCAGTAGCAGTTTTGCTGAGTACCTCCATGGGGACGCTTTCGTGCGCCGATGCGGCGGTATCGGACGGAGAATTGGACGCGCTTCAACAGGAACAGCTGGAACTACAACAGCAGCGTGAAAAATTGGAGCATGACCAAGCCGAAAATAAAGCAAAACTGGATCAGTTGCGTGCGGACAAGACACAGCAAGAAACCTATAAAGCGGCGTTGGACAGCCAGATACAAAATGTGCAGCAACAGATCGATGTCCTGAACCAGCAGGTTACATCTCTGTCCGCCGGCATTGAGGAACAGACGAGCCAACTCTCCGACAAACAAAAGGAGATAGACACAACATTTGAGGAGTTAAAAAAACGCCTTTGTGCGCTCTATAAGACCGGAGAAGCGAGTACGCTGCAAATTCTTCTGAGTTCCCAAAATGTGATGGATTTGGCCAATAAAAGTTATCTGCTCCGGAGTATTACAGAGCACGATATGGCGTTAATCGACGGATTAAAAGAGGAGATGCAGGAGATTTCAGCGGAAAAAGCGAAGGTCGAGCAGGACCGTGCCGACCGATTGGAAGCGAAAAATACATTGGATCAAAAGCGTACCGAACTGGGAGTTCTTCAAAGTGAAGCGCAGAGCGTTCTGGATGGAATTGCCGGACAGGAGCAGGGCATCCTTGCGGAAGGCAGTGCGCTTTCCGCAGAAGAGCAGGAAATCCGGCGCAGAGAAAACGAAGCGGGCGACCGGATTGACCAATGGTGGGCGGACTATTATGCAGAACAAAAGCGCCAACAGGAGGAACTGAAACGGCAGCAGGAAGAAGAACAGCGCCGGCAGGAGGAGCAAGCCCAACAAAATCAGGGACAGACTCCGAGTGCAGAACCGGCCGAAGAACCAGAGCAGCAGCCTGCGGTGCCGTCAGATGAGAGCAATGCTCCAGTGGACTATGTAGGCGGACAATTTGCCTGGCCGGTTCCGGGGTATACACATATCTCCTGTGGATATAGCAGTGACCACAAAGCGATTGACATCAACCGGACGAACGGCAAAAGCATTGATGGCGCGCCAATTGTAGCGGCGAATAGCGGAAAGGTTGTCAAAGCGGGCTGGGATAACAGCTATGGAAACTATGTGATGATCGACCATGGCGGCGGATATTCGACCTTGTATGCCCACGCCAGCAGCTTGGCGGTGAGTACCGGACAGCAGGTGGATCGGGGACAGACCATCGCCTATGTGGGGAGTACAGGCGACTCCACAGGGCCGCATCTGCACTTGGAAGTGCGGGTCAATGGTGTCCGTCAGAATCCCATGAACTGGTTCTCCGCGGGGTGACATCCTTTAAAATATAGGGTTCCAAAGGCTTTCCTATGGAAGAAGTACCTATGATCCACGTGTGTGAAAGTGGGCAAAAGGAGTGCGGAAGGAGCCGAAATTCCGCAGAGGAGTTTTTTTCGAGTATGAAACCCTATTTTGGGATATGCTTGTAAAAGAAGAAGGAACACAGGACCTTTCACGGAGGAAATGGCGTAAAATTTACATTTAGCGGTATAAATAGGAATAGAAATCCGGTATGATAAGAAAAGGATGCTGCACATTGGCGAAATTTGCCATGGCAAGCCTCGGTTTCTTTTGGATTAAAAAATGTAGATCCAGACTGAAAGATGGGAAAAACCTGCATAGTAAGGAATGATCGGTGATGGGTAAAAAAATATCTCTGGGAGCAGCAGTCGCCGTTGCTGGAATTACAGCAGCGGTAACCGTATCCCTGACTTATGTATACGCACTGAACAGCTTCAACGACAAGGTAGCAGACGTCAATGAGCGGCAAGCTATGTACACCAAGCTCAGCGAAATCGACCAGAAGGCGCGCCAGGATTATATCGGCCAGATCGATGAAACAAAGCTGACCGATGGAATCTGTGCGGGCTATGTTGCAGGCTTGGGGGATCTACAGGCGCAGTATATGTCGGCTGAAAAGTATAAGACCTACCAATCGGGAACAGCGGGAAAAGATGTCGGTGTTGGCATCAAGACCATTATGGATGAGGATGGCAACATGGAGGTGATCCAGGTGATCCCCAACTCGCCGGCGGAAAAAAGTGGGATTCGCAAGGGCGATACCATTGTTTCCATGGATGGGAGGGAGATTGTCCGGATCACATATGGAGATGCACTGAACCGGCTCGATGGAACAGCGGGAACCACGGTGACCTTTGGCATTTATCGGGAAGCTGCCCCATTGGAAACGGATACAGAAGATACATCTGCCAGCAGTGCGACTTCTTCGGGGGCAGAACAGCAGGGGGAAACCCTGGAGATTACCGTCACCCGGGCGGAGTATACCAAACAGAGCATTACCTCTACAGTCATCAATGGCAATGTGGGATACATCAAGATCTCTGAATTTAACGATAGCAGTATCGAGCAGTTCAATTCAGCGCTTTCGGCCTTAAACAAACAACAGGTGGCAGGGCTGGTGATCGATCTGCGCAACAATTCCGGCGGAAGCATTGAAGCGATGGCGTCCATGTTGGATACGCTGCTGCCAGCCGGAAATTTGGTGACGACACAGGATAAAACAGGCAAAACGACCGTTGAATATACCTCTAAGCCCAATGAGATTGCACTGCCAATCAGTGTGATTGCGAACGAAACAACCTTTGGAGCCGCGGAAATTTTTGCCGCGGATATTAAGGAATTCAAGAAGGGCTTGGTTGTAGGGCAGACTACGGCGGGCTATGGAACAAAAGATGAGGTGATTCCTCTGTCCGACGGCTCTGCGATTGTATTGTCTGTGGCAAATTATCTGACTCCAGGGGGTTCTGCGTTCAACGGAACCGGAATTGCGGCAGATATTTCTGCGAAATTGACCGAAGAACAGATGGAATTGTTGGCGCGCGACCAGTTAGAAAACACTGAGGATGCACAGCTACAGGCTGCTGTAAGCGCTCTGGTGCGTCAAGGAGCGGCGGTTGCAGAAATTCCAGGGACACAGAATGCGCAGGGAACCGATGCGATTCCGGAGGAAGGTGCTACACAGGATACCTCGTCTACATCTGCGGCCTCTGCTCCTGTTCCGCAAGAGGAAGCAAGCAGTTCCCCCAGCAGCACAGCGGGATAAGTTTTTGTGCCGAAATAAAGGGCGAGAGACTTTTGGAAAGGCCTCTTTGGATAGGTTTTTGCAGAGGACGAGGCATTTGGAAAGGGTTACACCCTTACAGATGAGGGGGTTACCCATCGCTCGATTCATTTGAAATTCAAAATCCTCTCCACAGAATTTTCTGTGGAGAGGATTTTTTGATTGTAAATATCGACTTGTCAATTGTCCATGGGATAGTGATTTTGCCGTGGGATGAAGCTGCGATTATGCTTACGGCATTTGCTCTGCTGGAAGGACTTCAATCCCTGCGGAAGATCCACTGGCAACAATGACCGGATATGCAGTATCCAAAACCTTGCAGCCGTCTACTTCGGCGTAGTCCTCCAAGTGTCCAGCGAAATTCCCTGCATATTCTTCTTTTCCCTCGTCTGGGACAATTGCCCCTTGGTTGGAGCATCCGGAGATCGAAAGCGAGACATAAGAGCCAGTATTGATGGAACTACCTAAAACACCGCCGAGGTATCCCCAGCCTTTGATTGTGCCATAATTGTGGCAGTTGGTGATTTCGTTTGAGGAAACACCTGTTGCGCCCACGATCCCGCCAGCGCCGCCGGACGGGCCTATGACCTTTTGTACTGTGGCATAGTTCTTGCAATTTTCGACTGTGCCACCGTATACATATCCAGCGATTCCGCCGACATTGCTGTAACCGGTAATGGTTGCGTCGTTTACGGTCAGGTTCTTGACGGTCGCCCCACGAATATAGTTGAATACACCCGCGTAATTCCCAGTGGTTGAATCTGGGCGGTTGATTGTAAAATTCTTAATGGAATACCCTTGGCCGTCATACGTTCCGCCGAAATAATAATTGATGTCTGCACCAATCCCAGGAAATTCATGGCCGCCCAGGTCAATATCTGCGACTTGAATCAACTCTTTATTTGAAAAGTGTTCCCGGTCCTGCCAAGAGTCATGCTGGGTATTTACCTGCTGTGCAACCCATGCCAACTGCGAGCCGGTTGCAATCTTATAGACGTTTCCCTCCGGGATAACAGGCTCAACACTTTCTCCGTCCCAAACTTCTTCGGAAGGTTCCTCTGCAGAGACGGTGTCGGGCTGTACAGCCGATACAACCATTTCTCCATGGAAGTGCTTTGCCTGATATTCATTGCCAACCGTTTCCCCCGGTAACCATGCAGCTACGACGTAGTCCGTGCTGGCGCCGGCTGCCAGCGTTTCGGGAAGCAGATATGTAACAGCCTGTCCATCCTTCCATACAACAGCCTGCGTGCCGTCGGAACAGTTGACCGGAACAAGTGCGCCCTCCGCATCCTGCTGATAGAGCAACAACTGAAGAACGTCTGCCAAACTGTTGTCGCAGGCAGCCTGCTTTCCTTCATTCTTTACCCCGCCAGAACCGTTTTCCACAATCTGCGGCAGATTCGTCTCACTACAGGGACCCGAGCTTTCTACAGAGAGAGACACCCGCATGGGAAGACTACCTGCGTTTTCAATGTGGATTTTGTGAAAATATAGAGGCAGGTTATCTGCAAGATATCCATCCGCTACGTCTTCAAGGTTTCCTACCGGAGTTCCATTCTGGAAGCTTGCTTCAAGCTGCGCCAAGGTGAGAGGGCGCAGGTTGGTGTAATCGATGGCTCCTTCTTCATTTGGGTTTTCCGGGGTCAGAATCGCATCCAATACGCCTGCGGAGAAATTCGCTCCCGTCTTTTCTGTGTCGGTGAACCATGCAAACGATGCCCCAACCAGCAGACAGAACACCAGGAGAACCGAAACGCCGGACAACACAATTCGTCTTTTCATTTACACATACCTCCTACTAATTGGTTTGTTATAGCGGCAGTCGTTCGGCTGAAGGCATCTATCCATATAGGGAAACATCCGAGGTCCGCCGTGTTCCTTTCATTCTAACGTATGTTGTTTATAAATACAATGTTTTTTTCAAAGAACAGATTTCTTTTTAGTGCAATATATATATATATATATATCGAGAATATTATTTGTCGAATAATCTAAAAATTAATAAAAATAGAATCCTTTCTATGAAAAATGGTTTATCCTTGTCAAGGGCCTTACCTATATTTTATAGGCCACCGGGGTTAATCAATATGGCAGTTGGCTGGATTTGCCGATTAGGGAAACAAGGCAGATCCCTTTGACCATTCGCTTTACTTGCGCATGTGCGGTATAGGTAACCCCGGCACGCCATCTTGATTACTTCCTTTGCTTGTCTGCATTCAGCACAGGTAAATGCGGCAAACCATTTTGATAATTAGCTGGGCATTAGTCTATACGTGACATAGGCTAATCTGGCACATTATCTTGATAATTTGCCTATGGAGGCCAGTAAGGCAGATTATCAAGACCATTATGACATGCATTTGCATATATCCGATCGGCAAATCAGTCTAACCAATATGGTGGTTAACCATATGGCCCATTAGGCAAACAAGGGCAGATGATCTTGCATAGCTCAAATCGAAGTAGGGGACCCATCGGAAGAAAAAGCGAAAATCCGCCTTGCAAGCTAGCGGATACAATGTTAAACTATAAGAATACGAAAAGGATGGGATTTGCGTGGAAAGACTGAAAAAAATCGTACGGTTTTTGACTACACCGGAAATGCTTCTATACATATTTTTCGGGGTTTTAACCACGGTGGTCAATATCCTGTCCTTTGGGTTGCTGCGGGATGTCCTGCGATGGCAGCTGTTGACGGCCAATACACTTGCGTGGGTACTTTCGGTCGCGTTTGCCTTTCTGACAAACAAGGTGTTTGTCTTTCGAAGCAAAAGTTTTGCCGCGAAACAGGTTTTGCGGGAATTAACTTCCTTTGTGGGTGCGCGATTGTTTTCCCTCGCGGTGGATACCGCGGGCATGTGGCTGCTGGTAGACGTTCTCACCTGGAACGACTGGCTAGCAAAGATCCTTATGAACGTTATCGTCGTTGTAATCAATTACGTGTTCAGCAAGCTGTTTATCTTTAGACGACCGCAGTAGATTGCATTTCCCAAAAAGAATCAACGGAGCGCAGCCAGCGCCCCGGACAATGGAGGATTTTACATGTTAGCAACGGAAAAGACCATGGAAAAAATCGTGGCACTCTGCAAAAGCCGCGGCTTTGTTTACCCGGGCTCTGAGATTTACGGTGGCCTCTCCAACTCTTGGGATTATGGTCCGCTCGGCGTGGAGTTCAAAAATAACGTCAAGCGGGCATGGTGGAAAAAATTTGTCCAGGAGAGCCCCACCAATGTCGGGTTGGATGCAGCCATTCTGATGAATCCTGAGGTTTGGGTAGCTTCCGGCCATGTAGGAGGGTTTTCGGACCCACTGATGGATTGCCGCGATTGCAAGACACGCCATCGTGCGGATAAATTGATTGAAGATTATACCGGCCAACCAGCGGATGGGTGGAGCAATCAGCAGATGATGGACTTCATCAAGGAGCACGACATCAAGTGCCCCAACTGTGGTTCTGCCAACTTTACGGATATTCGCCAGTTTAACTTGATGTTTAAGACTTTCCAGGGTGTGACAGAGGATGCAAAGAATGAGTTGTATCTCCGCCCGGAGACGGCGCAGGGAATCTTTGTGAACTTTAACAGCATCCAGCGCACTACGCGGAAAAAAGTACCCTTTGGCGTCTGTCAAGTCGGCAAGAGCTTCCGCAATGAGATCACCCCTGGCAACTTCATCTTCCGCATCCGTGAATTTGAGCAGATGGAGTGTGAGTTTTTCTGCAAACCCGGCACCGATCTGGAATGGTTCGAATATTGGCGTGGATTCTGCCGCGATTGGCTCCTCTCTCTCGGCATGACAGAAGAGAATATGCGCCTGCGCGACCATGAAAAGGAAGAGCTTTCTTTCTATTCCAAGGCGACGACGGACATCGAGTATTTGTTCCCATTTGGATGGGGAGAGCTGTGGGGAATTGCAGACCGGACGGACTATGACCTCAAACAGCATCAGGAACACTCCGGCAAGAGCCTGGAGTATTTCGATCAGGAGGCCAACGAGCGCTACATTCCCTATGTGGTGGAGCCGTCCCTCGGTGCGGACCGTGTGGCTCTGGCCTTCCTTTGCGATGCTTATGACGAAGAAGTGGTGGATGCGGAGAAGAATGATACCCGTGTCGTGATGCATTTGCATCCGGCGCTTGCGCCGTTCAAGGCGGCTGTGCTGCCTCTTTCCAAGAAGCTGAATGACAAGGCGCAGGAGGTTTATTCAAAACTGACCAAGCACTTTATGGTGGATTACGACGACGCGGGGTCCATCGGCAAGCGGTACCGCAGGCAGGATGAAATCGGTACGCCGTTCTGCATTACCTATGACTTCGACAGTGAGACCGACGGTTGCGTAACGGTGCGCGACCGCGACAGCATGCAGCAGGAACGTGTAAAGGTTGACGATTTGGTCCATTACATTTTGAAAAAAATTCAATTCTAAGAAGGAAGCTGAGTACGTGTCCAATGGATGGTTATCCTCTTAGAGCTACAAGAGGAGGATGTCCCCAAACTACGAATCTTTGGATTCATAGGAAAGGGGCATCCTCTTTCTGTTTGAAGAACATCTGCGTTTCTAAAAAATGAGGGTATCCTTCCGTCATTTCATGACTTTTGGGACACCCTCTTTGTAGTTATGGTATTTATAAAAGATTTCTTTAATAGGCGAATGCGGAAGAATGTTTAACCATTCTCAGTCCTTGATCGTGTAAATCCGCAGAATGTCATCCGGCCCATAAGCAACCAGATGATTGGCATCATCCGGCGCGAGCGCAAGAAAGTCGGTCAAAGTCATAAAAGCGCCCCCGTTTGCGTAGGTGATCGGATATTCCTGACTGTCGATGATACAGACTTGATTTTTTACCGTGGCCTCCATTCCACAAAGACGCGCAGTTTCTGGCATTGGGAGCAATACGGCGGTATTCCCTTCAGAGCCAAGCATCATATTCCGGCCGAGTTCCGTATCCTGACCATTCGCCCGGATGGTTCGGCGCGCTGACATAGAATGTAAAGCGACCGTTGTATCTGGCAAGGAAACCAATGGAATCGGGACGCGCACAATTCCAACCGCATAGGGCAATACATCGTATGGCTGGAAGTAGACGACCAGGTTCTCACCTTCCAGATAGTAGGAATAATCCCCGTTCAGCGCTTGAATTGCTTGGGACGCGGAAGGATAGAGCGATTGATCGGCATCGTCCGGAAGAATCCCCTTTAAATAAGAGAGGATTTTTTCAGTAACTTCCGGGATCGCTTCTTCGGGGTTCCGGAAGAGATCGCGGAAGGCATAGAATTCGCCCGTCTCCGGGTTCAAATTGTAAGAGCAAACCCAGTTCATCCCATGTGCGCCGCCGGTGTAATTCTCATTGGTCAACCAGACTGACAGGAGACCGTTTTCCTGATAGTCGAATACGCTTTGATAGAACAGAGAAGAGGTAACGCCGGTTTCCGCGCCACTGTTCGCAATGGAGCGGAGCTCTGCGATACTTTCCTGTTGTTCCTGTTCGATTTTGGCATTGAGCTCGTCCGCTCCAGAAAAACCGGAGAAGTGCGGAGAGGCAATTTTGACCTGAATATTTCCTTCGATCTGATTTTGGATGGATATGGCCGGCGCAGAAATGGTGGCCTGAACTTCTGGAAGCGGAGCTTGTGAAGAGCCGACAATATCGGGCTGAGAGTCAGAAACGATGGAAGAACTCTGGGAAGAGGATGTTGAGCTGGAGGATTCCTCTCCATTTGGGGAACAACCGCTTGCAGACAAGCAAAGACAGACCGCAAGCATCGCTGTACAGGCACGCAAAAAAGCGATATATTTCATAAAGATTCTCCCTTTGAGACCGCCATAAAAACGGAGTTTGTCCAAATTAAGCTGTATTTATTATAAGGGATTTTTGACAAATCGCAATAGAAATGACATAATTGTAAGCTTAGGTTACAAAGCCTTGCAGTGTCCCGGCCAACAACACGCAGATCGATGTCGATCACTATTTTAAGCGTCCGTATTCGAATCCACATCCTCTGTATGGAGGATGACGGTTGACAAGGTTGTTTCGGATTGTCGATAGGAATCTAAACAGTTCAGATCCGTTGATATACCCAAAAGGAAAAACCATAATTCACATGGCCTTTCCCTATGGGGAAGTGTGTGATTCAGAACCGTATAGCTTGGTCAAGATACCTTCATCCAAACGATTTGTAAAAGCAATGACATGCGGAGGCGTTCCCACAGGCCTAACGCAAAACGTATTTCAATCCACACCGCTATGAAACGGTGACAGCAATCATCATTTTAACCGCATCGATGATATAATTTATTTCAACCCTCGCGCTCTTATGAACGGCGACTGGCAGAAGACTATCGCTACAGGAAATGAAAAGGGAAGTTCCTTTGCCCGTGCTTAAACAACAGCGATTTACAAAGCTAGGCCACTCGCTCTTTCTAAAGCCGTATGGCCGCGAGACGACTCTTTGGCAGGGACCATCCATCCTCCCGGACAGGCTTCCTTTCCTTTGGCCTTAGATAATCATACCTCCATTGACGCCTAAGACTTGGCCGGTGATAAAGGAAGCGCGGCTGGAAACAAGAAAACGCACAGCGTCGGCGATATGGGCAGGTGTTCCCAGAATTTCCAAAGGGGTTTCCTCTCGCAGGCATTCCAGCGTTTCTACCCCCAACAGGGCATTCATGTCCGTCTCGATCACTCCGGGGGCAATGCAATTGACACGAATATGGGAAGGCCCCAGCTCTTTTGCAAGCGATTTTGTCAGCCCGATTACCGCTGCTTTTGCAGCGGAGTAATGGACTTCGCAGGAAGCGCCGACCTGCCCCCACATGGAGGATATGTTCACAATAACGCCATCCTTCTGGCGGATCATGTGCGGAAGCGCCAACTGGCAGCAGTGGAAAACACCCTTCACGTCGACTGCGAACATGTGGTCCCAGTCCTCTTCTGTCAAATCGGTGAATAGTTTTTGTTGGGCAATTCCCGCATTGTTGACCAAAACATCCACATTTCCCACAGCAGCAAACATCGCTTCCGCCTGAGAACGATCGGAGACGTCGGCACGTACGGCCAAATGGGGCAGATTTGTCAACTGTTGTAACTCCTGACAAAGCGTCTCTGCGGCCGTTTGATTGGTATGATAGTTGATGGCTACCCGATAACCATCTGAAGCCAATCCCCGTGCAATTGCGGCCCCAATTCCACGGGAAGCTCCTGTTACAAGTGCCGTCTGCATGGTCACTCCATTCCTTTCCTACAGGTTATCAGTGGCGAGCATGACAGCTGCCAGCGCTGCGATGGGGGCTGTTTCTGTGCGCAGAATCCGCGGCCCAAGGGTTGCGACAGATACACCTTGTTCTTTTGCAAACTGAACCTCCGAGCTGGCGAAGCCGCCCTCCGGCCCTATGAATAACGAGAGTTCCCGTATTTCCGAATCGACCAGAGACGAAATGTGTTCACCGCCCCCTTCATAAAAAAACAGAGCTTTTCCGGTCTCAATCGCTTCTTGAATAGCAGAACGGAAAGAAAGCGGCATAGAAACTTGAGGAATCACACCTCGACCGCTTTGTTTGGCCGCTTCTTCGGAGATTTTTTGCCAGCGGTCAATCTTCTTCTTAACCGCTTTTTCGTCCGGCCGGGAAACACATCGTTCAGAAAGCATGGGGACAATCCGTGTAACCCCAAGTTCTACGGCCTTTTGAACAACGGAGTCCATCTTGTCTGCTTTTGGAAATGCTTGATAGAGTGTGACATGAACCGTAGGTTCGCTGACGCTTTGGCAGAAATGAAGCACCTTTACGGTCACAGTATCGCCTTCAACCCGCTCAATTTCACAGTGATAGTCCGTGCCAATGCTGTCACAGAGAATCAACGATTCCCCTGGCCGCATTCGCAGGGATTTGGCAATATGATGGCCATCGGTTCCCGTGAGGACAGCGCGTTCCTCCGGAATATAATCAATAAAGAATCTTGGCATGACGATTCCCCTTTATGATCTTATTATCTCATTCATAATTATAACATTTTTATACCCCAAGACTCAACCTGTAGGAGTCTTTATCGCCCTTTTTCCAGGGGCCTGATGGTAGAAATTTAGAAAACCTTTGGGATAGGGGGTTGACAAATGGGGTGTTTTGCATATACTAATATTTAGTAATACTAAATAATTGAGAACAGGAGAAAAGAAATGGATGTGCGATATGAGCGGCAGCTCAAGCGCGGACTGCTGGAGATTATTGTCCTTAAGCTTTTGAGCCAGGGACGCGCTTATGGCTACCAACTCCTGCAACGCCTTGATCAAGAGAGTGGAGGCCTGTTCCGCATC
>OLPX01001618.1_pt1 | contig 15355 bp, 8 predicted proteins | sample 1672491 | NCBI WGS metagenome assembly OLPX01 (sample SAMEA3136692, study PRJEB25190) | human gut metagenome | biome: human gut; feature: human-associated habitat; material: faeces | place: Austria | collected 2013 | reverse complement strand
CCAAAATATATTGATAAATACTTTTCCCTGTCGTTTTCTCAAAACTTCTGGAAAGGTAAAATTTGCTGATAAAAAATTTTTCACAGAGAAAATCCAACCGGATTTCCTCTGTATAACGCTGATTAATATATTGAATAATCTCCTGTATATTCTGCTTTTCTTTCATGGTATTTAAATTTTCATAACGATTCAATAAAATCAAAAGCCTCTGTAAACAGGCATCTTTCAATAAATCCTTTCCAAATTCCTTTTCATGTGTTTCTTGAATCATTTCCAGTAATATTGATATAATCGTCGTTCTGTGAGAGGGATCTGCCCGAAACAGATATCCCTCCTGCTTTGCTGAAACAAAACATTGTGCCAGATTCGTCTTTCGTGTAGAAAGTCTGTTCAAATACCAAGGATTGATCCACAATATAATCCGTTCATAATTTCCTTTTTCCGGTTTTTCACTATGGCTTATTCCCGGCGGTACCAGACAAATATCTTCCCGGCATAAATGATGACTGTGTCCGTCAACCTCAAAGCATGCTTCTCCGTCTAAAAGACAATAAACTTCAAAAAAATCATGCATATGGGTTTCTATTTCTTCCATATCTGCATTCTTATATAAATGCACTTCCATTCCGGAACTGCTCATCAATTGATAGCCGGTATAGACATCATAAAATTTCTTCATTCTTTACTACCTTAATTTCACCCTTTTTCTCAGAAAGGCTGATTTCAAGAGCGCCGTCTGCATGTTCCTCATACTTCACTAATTTACCGTTTACAAAAACCTGATAATCATAATCGGAATCCATCACGATGATTACCCTGTTCTTTTTCTTTTCATTAAGCTCGTAATGAATTACGGCTTCCGTATAATCTTCACTAAACCACTGCTTTTCAATCCATGTTTCATATCCCGTCGTCACACTTCCTTTTTTATAGTAAGCATGATACCACGTTACGATCGGAGATGACAAACCACTGAATTGGTGGAACCAACCTCCCCGTTCTGTTTCAATCTGCATCATCTCAAATGTATTGTAACTGAATTCGGTTTCCTGCTTCCATGAAGTCAGTGCTCTCTCCGCAATTTTATACGCAAACGCATTCTCCCCTATGTCCAGCATTGCTTTCCATATTAAGTATTGATATGGATACCATACGCTTCCATTCCAGTACCCATTATCATAAAAATAACTTGCGCTCATATCTACCGTCGATATTCCTACGCAGGACCATAATTCCTGATCTGATTTCAGATGCTGTAAAAGCTCCTTTTCCTGATGTTCCGTACAGATCCCGGCAATCAACGGTGTTGCACCGTCCATCCCTTTATTGAAATTTTCTCCTGATTCTGTCCGGAAGATCTCTCGAGTCCCGTCGGATCGATGTAAAACATATCCAAAATATCCGCTCTCCTCATCCCACGCAGAAGACAGAAATACATCTTTCACCCGATTCAAATCTTCATCAAATTCAGCTATATCCGAATCCATTCCGAATAATTTCGCAACCCGTTTCATAATTTTTGCAATCCGTATAAAATGAACGTTGGAACATACCGGTGAAGCGATTTTTTCCAGCTTTCGACGGTGTATCTCCATTTGTGGCGGATAATCATCCATTCCACTCGCATTATAAAAATAATCATATACCGTCAACAATCCGCTGCCAAGTCTATTTGTTGCAGACCCCTCTGTTTTTCCCGCCATATAACGGTAATAACGTAAAAACATCGGATAATATTTCTTAAGATCCTCACGTTTTTCTTTGTCTGCCCGCTGTAATATTTCATAAAACAAATAAAACTGTGTTGGAACAAGAGAGCCATGCGATACAAATGCAAAATCCTGATTATCCGCCTCCGAAAGATATGTATCCATGATATATTCCGCCAATTTTTCCGAATACTCCAACATACCGATACCTATAAAGCCGGAATCCCATGTATAAAGACTGTCCCATCGTTTTCCCGGCGTATAATGCGAAATATATTCGCCATGTCGATAAATAGGATACACAATGTTAGAAAAGATCGCTGTTTTCATGAGTTTTGTGGAAAACTCATACTGATTTCCCTCACGATTATGTTGACTATCCTGTTCCAGACACGGTTTTGCACGCATCTCCCACAATTTCTCAAGTTCATGGTTCGTGTATTTTTTCTCTTCACAGGTACTCACATATGCATACTCTACACGCCGGCTTTTTGCAGGAAGAAAAATCGCCTCCACCATACTTGCATGATAAAATCCCTCATCCGAATGTTTGTCCATAAATGCACCCGAAAAACTTTTTGTAAGATTATCATATGTCTGATCTGAATTGGTCATCCGTGTGATCAACGCGTCTTCCAGACATCCGGAATACAGATTCCTATTTCGAATACGTCTGTTCTGGATCGTAAAATAAATAGGAATTTCTCCATAATTATACTGATATTTTACACGCTCGTTCTGCCGTTCTATCTTTGGGATTACATTCCGAATCTCTTTGACCGCATACACTTTTTCTGCCTCTTCTTCCTCTGTGATGGCAAAAAAATCAAGAAAAACTCCGTTGCCTAAAGTTCCGATTGCTTCCAATCTAAATTGAAATTCTCCCGCTTCCAATGCACCCAATGGAATCCGGCACATTGCCGGTGTCGACGTCGGTTCAAAGACAACCGATCCAAATCGACTGGTAAAAGAAACCTTTTCCTGATTTTGCATCGTCTTATAACGAATGCTCAGCACTGCATTTTTATATCGGTTTTTCAGCTGTATTTTATATGCTGCCGTATCTCCCCGGTCTCCGCCGAACCATTTCAAATCCCAATGCTTAGCTAACATAATATAATAAGATGCCCCAAGACCATTTCCATCTGTAAAATCTTCGATAAAAACTTCTCCCTTTTTCATCGCATCATGGTTCAAATGCTCCCATGGTCTCTTTTTCGCATAAACCAGTTCATCATATTGAAGCGCATTCCAGACCTCACTCTTCTCCGGACGATGTATCACATAGACGCTGTTTTGAGGGTATTCCTCTGCCGCAAAGAAATTCAGAAGACAATTCTGATTTCGATCCGTATTATTTTGATATGAGACCCGGATTCCCCAGGTTTCATCCTCAATACTGAAAAAATCTACATCTGCATACAGCATGTCTTTCCATAAAAGTTCATAGCGATAGCGAAAATATTTCCCCTCATTATCGCAGTTCCACGGATGATAGTCCGAGGGAACCGTCACATTCGGAACAGAGACCGCACTGTTTGCATATGTCGGATATACGACTAAATCCCATCTCGCACCCGGTATCCTGGATTCCCTCATAATACGGGAAATCCCCATATATTTTTTTGAATACGGTCCCCACAGCGGAATCATCTGTTTGTTTTCTTCTCTCATTATTTCACCTCAGATGCATTAGCCTCTTTTACTTTCACAATATGATCCTCGATTTCCTGCATCTTTTCTCCGGTCAACGGGTAGAACTTCATTGCAACGATAGAGATCACCCAACCCAAAATAGGCATTCCATTATACAACAACATTGTAACCACAAAAATACCTGTTGTAAGCTCATCGCCAACCTGAGGCACTGTATTAGTATATCCAAGGATTGCAATGAATACCCCTACAATCGTCGTTGCAAACGAGGAGATCAGTTTATCCACAAACGAATAAACAGTAGCGATCAGTCCCGGAACATAATGTCCGCTCCTGTATACTTCATAATCCGTACAATCTGCCATCATCGGGATCATCATATTGCTTCCGATATTTCTGATTCCATTTGACAAAATATATAATAAGAGGAATGATACATTCATAAAACTAAATGATTTCAAATCGATCTGTGTCGGATCCCCCAGACAGAAAATCAATAAAATCGCAACTTGAATCGCAGTACACAACCAGGTACTTAATACATAAATATGCTTCTGTCCCGCTGTTCTCGCTTTTAAAATACCAAATACAAGTAAAATGATATTCGGAATCATTGTGATAACGGACAAACGTCCCATTACTTCAAAATCTCCGATGATAATTCCAAAAAGCATAACCCCAACGATAGAATTTCCCGCAATACTCATCGCAAGCTTATCACTGGACTCCGAAATAATCAACATCTGCAGTGCACGATTGTGTTTCAATACTTCCCAATATACCTTAAAACCAACTTTTTCATTTTCTTTTGTGACCATGCTCTCATAGAATTCCGGTTTATCTTTCGGTGCGATCGCAATCCAAGCGCAAACCATCATGATCAATGCAATTACGATAACCCATGCAAGTAACTCATCAAAGAACTGGAAACTCATGCTGCCATACTTCGGTACCAGATAATTCGAGATCAGATACATAAAACCTGTCTGCATGAATAACATAAAGAATCCTGTAAAAAATCCATAAATCGGACGCTGTTTCGGATCATTTGTAAGCAATGTCTGCGCAGACGTTGTAACCGTTCCCTGTACAGTATATCCGATAATATACAATGCATAAACTACGACAAAATAAGGAATCCGAATCGCTTCCGGCACAAGATGTGTCGTCTTATACATCAAAAGCATACTCACGATCAGCAAAAGATTTCCGACTACAAGGAATGGGCGGAATTTACCAAATCTTCCCTTTGTATGATCGATAAACCATCCGATGATCGGATCGGTAAAGCCGTCGAAGATTCTCATCGATGTTGCGAGCGTTGATACAAATACTACTGACATCCCAAGCAATCCGTTCGCATAATAAGAAACATAACTCATAAAAAAAAGATACATATTCGTAGACATCATATTCAGCGCAAACAACGCGATCTGCCACGTTTTTGCACGGTTGTATTTTGTTGTATTCATTTTCCTTTCCCTGTATACTTAAGTATATTTCCTTTAATCTTTATTTCTCTAAAAGTAAATTCTGCCAAAATACTCTCATTCCAGCATTTATCACAACAGAGATCTAATTGGAATCATGATTCTTAGTCATTTTATCACTGGTTTTTCCCTTTTTACATTGCGTTTATTTTCTGTTAAATTGCGATTATTGCTTCTCTGCAACACATTATTCTTCCTGCAATATAATAGAATGCAGATTTAAATTCGATTGCCGAATTTAAATCTGCATATTATTGTACATTTTTATCTGTCTTCTATTTCTCTTTTTTCGGTTCCCCCTCCGGGAAGATGATCTTAAATACAAAGAAGAAGATCACCATCGAAACGCCGCCTGTGATAAACGTTACCAGCAGATTATAAATTGCCGGCGGCACATATGCCGACGCGATCGGCATCCACAGATTGTTAAATCCGTTACAGATCAGGGAGATCACGATCCAGGCAATAAAATACCACATTGCCTGATACACCGGATTCCCTTTGCTCTTAAACGTAATGTTTCTTTGCAGCGGAAAGTTGATGCACTGCGCCAGAAACGATCCGACTTCATAACTGATAAAATATCCGAGTCCGCCGCCGATGATCACCGCACCCCTTGCATCCCGGAGCACATTATATCCCAACAGACTCCATGTAAAATCTACACCCAGGATATGCATTTCTTTCTGCGGCCACATGAACTCCGTCCCCGCGAGTTCCAGCCCCAGCCATTCCGGCATAAATGTAAATACCAGATACTGGAACACGGTAACTCCCATACTGAATACAAAAAAATAGAAAATCTGATACACCCATTTGGAAAGTTTCGGATGTTTCTCTTCAAACGATTTCCATATATTCATCCATTTTTCTTTCATTCTTAATCTTTCACCTCATTCGCGCACTTTGCTTTCCCGTTCTTTGTTTTCCCATCCTGCTATTTTTCCGCGAGTTTCGCTTCGTACGCTTTATTTGCTTTTTGATTCCGGAAGAATCCGCCGATGATCTTTTTCATTCCTTTTAAGAAATGACCATTCACGACCGTCACCATTCCCTCGACCATTTCCATACTGACCATTCCGCCCGTCATCTTCGCAATACCGCGGAACGGCATGTTATAAATGAAAAGGATATTCAGATCCGGTTTCCCTTTTTCTTCACTTTTTTTCTTCATGGTCGTCAATACTTTATATATCACTCTGGCAAGACCGCTTTTCGCATAATACATCTGACAGATCGCGTCATTGATCCCGAGGTCTCCGGACCACTTTCCCGATGGGATTGGATGCCCTAAAAGTTCTTCAAACTCTTCGTCCGAAATCTGCTGTACGATACCGGTATAATAGTAAGGAAGTTTCGCCGGATTGTACGGATACCGATCCGTCGTTCCACTCACCTGCAGTTTGCCCTCCAGCCTGATGTCCGCCACACTTGCTCCTACCATGATCTGATAGATTCCCTCTTCGACTTCCCATCCGTTCGTCTTCACATTCCAATAACGGAACGTCTTATCGTCAAAATCAATTCTGACTTCTTTGCTTTCACCCGATTTCAAAAATACTTTCCGGAAGCCTTTCAGCTCTTTTTCCGGTCGGAATACGATCGCATTCGGAAGTCCGACATAAAGCTGTACGACTTCCGCGCCGTCCATTTTTCCTGTATTTGTCAATGTAAATGTTGCTCCGTCCGCATCGACTTTCAGCTCTGAATACATAAATGTCGTATAAGACAGCCCATATCCGAACGGATACTGTACCCGGACCTTGCTTGTATCGTAATAACGGTATCCGATGTAAATACTTTCCCGATATTCCGAATTTCTCTGTGTACTCGGAAAATGCCGGAATGCCGATGTATCTTCATAGCGGAGCGGATAAGTTTCACTGAGTCTTCCGGATGGGTTTACCTTTCCGGTCAGAATGTTCAGCATCGCGCTCGCCCCCGCCTGACCGGTCAGATATCCATGCAGGATCGCTTTACAGCAATAATGCCACGGCATTTCGATCGACGCGCCTGCGCTGAGCAGTCCGACTACATTTTCATTGACCTGAACGATCGACTGCAGAAGTTCGATCTGGTTCTGGGGGATCCGCATATGGGAACGATCCATCCCCTCCGATTCACTCAGCTCATCCAATCCGAAACAATACAGAACAATATCCGCCGCTGCCGCCAGATCCAGCGCCTCTTTTTTCATCGCCTCGTCCGCTTCTCCGGTCCGTTTGTAGCCTCTGTTGATCCCCACGACCTGAATATCGTAATTGCCGATCACTTTCTCGATCGTTTCCAGATAGGTCGGATTTACCATCGAAGATCCGGCTCCCTGATATCTGGGTTCCACCGCAAAATCTCCGATCACAGCAATCTTACATCCTGCTTTCAGCGGTAAGATCTCATCGGTATTTTTCAGAAGCACCGCGCTTTCTTCCGCTGCCCGTCTTGCAAGATCATGGTGCGCCGTTTCCGGAAATGTGCGTTTCTTTCCCTTCGCATTCTCACTCAATGTCAAAACCGCGTCCAGAAGTCCGTCCACACATGCGTCCAGTTCTTCCTCCGTCAGTGTCTTTTCTTTGATTGCCTGCAGGATTTCCCTTGCGGAATCGAGTCCCGGCGCAGGCATTTCCAGATTGGATCCCGCCGCCACGCCTGCCGCATGATCGTTGGATGCGCCCCAGTCTGTAATGACGATCCCGTCAAATCCCCACTCTTTTCGCAGGATCTCCTGTAATAAATGTTTATTTTCATTGGCATATGTGCCATTGATTTCGTTGTAACTTGTCATGATGGATTTCGCCTTGCCCTCTTTTACGGCAATCTCAAATCCCGTCAGATAAATCTCGCGCAGCGTCCTCTCGTCCAATACGGAGTTCATTGCCATACGGCGCAGTTCCTGACTGTTCACCGCAAAATGTTTCGGACATGCATACACGCCCTGGCTCTGGATTCCCTTTACATAAGCCGCCGCCATTTTTCCTGCCAGATATGGATCTTCGGAAAAATATTCAAAATTTCTTCCGCAAAGCGGACTGCGTTTCATATTCAGCCCCGGTCCGAGAAGCACGTTCACTTCCTGTGTCGCCGCTTCCTCTCCGAGTGCTTCGCCTAATTCCTCACCCAGCCGTTCATCCCAACTGTTTGCAACTGTCGCCGCGGTCGGAAAGCAAGTTGCCGGAAGAGATGCGTTTAACCCAAGATGATCCCCGGCTCCCGCCTGTTTACGGATCCCGTGAGGTCCGTCGGAACAGAAGATCGACGGCAGACCAAGCCGGCTGTAATCTCTTGTCTGCCACACATTTTTCCCGCTTAGAAATGCGGCTTTTTCTTCCAATGTCATTTTATCTATGATATCGCGATGTTTCAATTTTGTCCCTCCTGTAATCCCCTGTACGAACGTTTTCATCTCCCTATACGGAAGCAGAATCGGGATCTCTCCCGATTCTTTCTCCGTCTTCCAACTCATTTATTTACTCATTTTTTCATGAGATATTCTGAAATTATTCTTTCTCTGCATTTGAAGCGGCTTTTACAACTTCGGCGCTTCTCTTTTTGATTTTTTTGATCGCCACGATCTCAAGCACGATCAATCCTGCTGCCAGGATCACGTCGATCACGATCGCTGCGATCTGCCATGTCAGCAGACCTGTTTCAAAATTTTCAGCATCATATGCACGGCTGTTTACTACCGTATACATAATGTTCTTGCATGCCTGACGCATTGCCTGCACGCTTGTCGCGCTCTTCTGGTCTGTCAGATGGTTTGTCTCTGTATCATATGCAACGAGCATACAGTCATTTCCGTTACGGATCATACGGTCGGCATCCTGATAACCGTATACTCCATAGTAGTCTGTCAGGACAAATCCGCGGAATCCCCATTCGTCACGAAGAATGTTGTTCAATACCTCGGAGCTTGCTCCTGCCGGCTCTGTTCCATAGAAGTTGAACGCGGACATCACTGCCTTTGCTCCACCCTCTTTTACACACATTTCAAACGGCTTCAGATAAATTTCACGGGCTGACTGCTCATTGAACCATGTACAAAGCTGATTTGTACGGTTTGTCTCCTGATCGTTCAGCGCAAAATGTTTCAGATACGCATATACGCCCTCTTTTTCTGCTCCTGCAACCGCTGCCGTTGCAATTTTTCCGGAAAGGAACGGATCTTCTGAATAGTACTCGAAGTTACGTCCTGCAAATGCGCTTCTGTGGATATTCATAGCCGGTGCATACCATCCGGATACGCCCATCTCGTCCGCCATCTTACCGATGCTCTGTCCGAATGCGTCCGCGATGTCAACATTCCATGTATTTGCAATGATCACCGCTGACGGGAATCCGATAGAGCCGGTTCCGGTAAAGTTATTGTTGATCGACGCCGGTCCGTCACAATCGATCGTCTGGATCTTTCCGACGCTCTTCGCTGCGGACGTCTGATAACCGCCAAGTGCGATCATCGTATCCATCTCGCTGACCGTCAGCTGATCCAAAAGTTTATCCCACTGTGGATCATCATAGTCCACGCCTCTGAGATCTACCAGTTCCAGTCCGTTTTTCGCGCCTGTTGTCGGCATTTCATCCGACTCGTCATTATAATCTTCCGGATTATAATTGCTGTTGTTCATGAACGTAGCTTTGTCTTCTTCCGACATTGTAAAGTTGGTCGGCGCCGCAGTCGCATCTGCATAATTTGCGAATCCATTTGCGCGGGAAAGATAAGTCACGTCTCCGTTTGCAAAATCAAGCTGGTTTGTTGCCGTTGTCTCATCCGTAGAACGTCCGTTTTCACCGCTGTATGTGATCGTCTCGTCTACCGTATGTGTTTTGGTATCTACAACGGTATGTGAATCTGTGCGGAGAGAGATTTCATAATCTCCTGCTTCCAACACATATGCTTTTGCATTGATGTCGTCATAAGACGCCATATCCTCTTCCGTAAATGTCACGGTAACGGTTTCGCTCTCACCCGGCTCCAGAACTTCTGTCTTCTCAAATCCGATCAGGTTTACAGATGCTTTCTCGATTCCTCCGTTTGTATACGGCGGGTTATAATAAATCTCTACGACGTCTTTTCCTGCCGCACCCCCTGTATTTGTAACAGTTACGTCAACGGAAATCGTATCGTCTTTTACTTCCAACTCTCCCATTTTCTGTTCAAATGTCGTATAGGAAAGTCCATAACCAAACGGATACTGTACCATTTCTTCATAATTGATCAGCCCTTCTTCCGCCGCTGTCTCATAGAAACGGTATCCCACATAGATTCCGTCTGTATAGTTTACAAAATTCGGCACAAAACCATCCACTTCAAACTCGTCCATATTGTCATATGCAAAGAATCCGAAGTTGTTGTATGTAGGCGTCTTTGTCAGATCTCTTACAAACGTGTCGCTTGCCTTTGCAGACGGATTCGTCTCTCCTTTTAAAATAGATCCAAGCGAATTAAATCCTGACTGACCGGTTCCCGGGCACCACAGTACGCTGCTGATCTGCTCGTATTCGTCAACGAATCCGAGCTCCATTGCATTTGCCGCATTCACAACAACAATAATGTCCTCATAATCTGCCGCAACACGGTCCAGCATTGCCTGCTCTCTGTTCGTCAGCTCCAGGAAATGTTTGGATGCGTCCAGATCGTCTTTCTGATCACTGATCCGAAGTCCGGATGCGCCGAATGCATCTCCTGCTTCGAATGTATCTTCCACTTCCGGATCCAGGCTTGTCGGGAGATCCGCTCCCTCTCCGCCGGAACGTGAAATAACGACAACTGCGGTATCGGAATACTCTTTTGCAGACTCAAAAATTCCCGCCTCGTCATATTCCTCGATCGTCGGCTCCGGAATCGTCCAGTCCTGTCCCCACATTCCGACTGTCGGACGTGTCTCCCGGAAATTCTTGTAAAAATCAACCAGTTCACCGTTTACTTCAAATCCTGCATTCTCAAGTCCCTCTAATAAGGAGACTGTCGGATATGCATCGGAAAGTCCGCCAGATCCTGTTCCGCCATATACCGGGTTTGTGGAAGCCCAGCCAAATACATTCAGCTTTGTTCCCTCCTCAAGCGGAAGTCTGCCGTTCTCATTTTTCAGAAGTACGATTCCCTCGTCTGCAATCTGTTCACACAGTGCTGTTGCAGCATCCGACGTCTCTTTCTGAATATCATTCTTTTCTGTTGCCAGTGAGATCATGCTGGACATCGGTCCCCAGCAGATCATGTTCACGATCACAACAACCGCCAGAAGAAATGCGATCCAGCTCTGTGAGCGGATAAATTTCTTTTTCGGTTTCGGCAGTTTCATCACTGCGATCGTAATGACCACTACAAGTGCCAAGATCACACCAAGTGCGATCAGATACAACTTGCAGGAATTTAAGACGTTGATCACGTCTTCGATATTAATTGCTAACATCTCTCTTTCCTCCCTTTTTTTCATTCATGATAGCAACCCGGCACGTTTTTTGCGTGCCCGTTTCATGTAACTATATCTTATCAGAAATATTTCCTCAAAACGAAATTCTGCATAATCTGTGCTTTTCCTGCATAATCTGCAATTTCATTGTATAATATTCACAAAAAAGAACGTTTGATTTTGTCCACTTCATACAAACCCAAACGTTCTTTTTCTGATATACGATTTTCTTATATATGATCTGTTCATGCTTCTCTCATCTTCATCGGTATCAATACTTTCAGCACAAACCAGTTTTCCTCCGCATTGATATCCACTTCGCCGCCATATTTCCGCGCCGTATACCGCAGACTTTTCAGACCATATCCGTGGAACTGCGTATCTCTCTTCGTTGTTGCCGGAAACACTTTCGTAAATTCCATCTGCTCTTCACAATAATTTTCAAACCGCACGATCAGAAAATTCTTCTGTGCATGCGCCGTCACATGGATCAGGCGCTTCTCTTTCTCTGCGACCGTCTCCTCATATTCGATCGCATTATCCAACGCATTTCCGAAAATAGAACAAATATCCATCGCATCCATAAAATCAAATAATGTTCCATCCACCACGCATGTCATTGAGATATCTTTCTTCATGCACTGCAGCATCTTGGAATTCAACAGTGTATCCAGCACCTCGTTTCCCGTCCGGTTCTGCGCCTCAAAATTCCGGATCTCCTCTTCCATCTTATCCAGATAGGCGTCCCGCTGCTGCGCATTTTCCTGTGCCCGGAGCGCAATGATGTGATGCTTCAGATCATGATATTTATAATGGATCAGATCCATCGCTTCCTGCGACTGTTGATACTGTACATACTGATTATGCAGGATATTCTGCACACTCTCCAGTTCATGCCGCACTCGCAGATCCACCCTCTGCCCATGAAATGCATAAAGGATCGCAACACCTCCCAGATCCACAAGCGTCCGCACATTAAAGATCTCCGCCGCTCCTCTTCCGCCAAACGGCGTCGTCAATGATACAAACCCAAGATTACTGATCAGGAACACCGCAAGACCGATGATCACACAGGAGATCAGTTCTTTCCCCGTCACCTGGATCGCCTCTTCCTGATTTTCATATTTGCGGTAGCAGAACCAGCTCACGAAAAAGACCAACGCATAAATGATGATCAGAAGACCGCCCCGGATCCAGACTTGTGTCCATCCCCATGTAAAAAATCCAAAGCAGTCCAACTGCCATTCCAAAGACGCCGCCAGCTCTGCCGTAACAAAAGCCCTCACACAATAATATCCCGTATCTTTCAGACTGATATCACAGCAAACGGCAAGAAATCCATACATAAATGCGACCGCCACCGCCATACAGACCATCCACCAGATTCCCTCCGCATCGACCGTCAGATACAAAAATGCCGACTGCACACACAGCATCCCGATCGAAATGCCTGCCAGCTTCCAGCCCCCGATGCGCCGTTTCACTTCCGAGATACAGATCAGGCACGCCAGCCATTCTGCCAGCGCCGTATAAATCCTCGGAATATCCGGCAGTACGATATTTACAACGGTTTCCATTATTTCAATTCCCCCCAGTACCTTGTCAGTTCCCGCATAAACGCATTCATCCTCGGTCGGCTGATCTGCAGCCTTTCGCCTTTCACGACCGCACATTTATCCTGAATCCCATCCACATGTGCCAGATTGATGAGATAACAGGTATTCCCCCGGGAAAATCCATACTCTGCAAGCTGTTCCTCCGCCGATTTCATCGTGCCGGACGTCAAATGCGTCGCATTTCCCATGTGGTACAGCAGATTGTGTCCCGCGCTTTCCACATAATAAATATCATCCAGATCGACCCGGATCACGCCGCCTTTTACCGCAAGCGTGATGTATTTACTGCTCCGCTTTTTGATCCGGGACACCGCCCGCTTTAATTTCTGACTGAATGCAAAATAAGACACCGGCTTCAGCACATAATCCAGAGCGTCAACTTCATATCCGCGTATCGCATACTGCGTCATATTTGTAATGAAGATAATGACGACCTCGGAATCCATTTTCCGGATCTCCTCCGCCGCCGTCATCCCATCCACAAATTTCATCTGGATATCCATCAGGATAATGTCAAACTGCGACTTATATTCCGCAGTGACCGCATCTCCGTCCCGGTAAACCGTAATATCCAGTTCTTCTTTTTCTGTTTTCTGATATTCGTTCAAATCCCCGGTCAGTTGATTTACATAATATTCCTCGTCTTCCACGCCCGCTATTCTGATCATACCGCACCCCTGTACCTGTTACCTTTTGTTAGAAAAGCTTTCTCTTTTTATTGAAACGACAGTAATTTCGCCAGCAGCAGATTCTTCTCATATAAAAATGTCAGGATCTCACTCTGCTCGATCAGATCAAAACATGTCTTTCCTGCTTCCGTCGAATACAAAAGCGTCAGCACAAGAAATCCGACCCAGACGATCAGAAGTGCGATCACGCCGCCCAGCGCCACACCGCCAAGATGATTGAAAAACCCGATCACCGGAAGTTCTCCGATAATATCCACCGCTGCCATCAGCGCTCTGACAATGATCACTGCCACAATAAACGTCACAAGGAACGACAAAATCTTGATCACCATCCTTGAAATGTACGACGCCACATAGGCGGCAAAAGTCTGCACTCCCAGTTCTTCGTAAATCGTTGTGTTATTATTTTCCAGAAGCGCGTCTTTTAAAAATTGAGGAAGATTGGACTCCTCCAGTTCCTTGATCTGCTGATCCTTTGGAATCTCTCCCAATGCTTTTACCACATCCGACGCGGTAATCCCGAGCCTGCTCAGATCCAGATCCGACATATTTTGGAACTGCTCCGGATCGATGCCTGCAAGCGGCGTACCGGTCAGGTCTTTCCCCTCAAACAGATCCGCCGATAATTCCGGCATAAACATTTCGATGCATTTTTCTTCGATCATCTCATCCACCGGAGTATATTTCACCAATGCATCTGCCGCATACGGCGACAAATAAATCACAAGAATGATCGTCAGCACGGAGGAAAGCAGAGACAATCCGATCTTAAAAAATCCGCGGATCCCTCCCACGACCATGCCGACAAGAAAAATCACTCCCACTACTATCAATAACCAGTTATTCATCCTTTGTTTCTCCTATATCGCAAGGTGGATCACCCGCAGCTCATTCGCACTCATCACGAGATATTTATTGAATCCATTGACCGGGATCACTGCAAGCGCATCTACTTTCAAGTCTCCTTTAAATCTCGGAACGCCCGTGCTTGTGATGATACAGCACTTCGAGCCCTCATACAGAATGATCTCATTGCCAACCATCTGTACATTACTGTACTCTCCGGTCAGCTCCCGGTTCATGAGCATTTTCCCATTCTTATTGTAAAGCCGGACTTCGTAACCGGATTTATCTTTATTCAGCAGGACAAATCCAATATACTGATCGGTGTGAAACGAGCTTTTGATCTCCTGCCCGATCTGGATTTCCGTTTTCTTTTTCAAATTCTGTCCGCCCTCGTAAACGACGAACGATTTGTCACTGACCGCAACCGCTCTGGATGCCCCCATAAAATAAATCTCCGGAATGATCACATCCGCATATTCTTCCGATCCGGTCTGTCTGTCGCTTTCTTTCTTCCCTGTCTCCCCAAAATTATAGCAGACCACCTTGGACTTCAGTGCTCCGCCCTCGGAAGAAAGATAGGAAACCATCAGTACGGTTCCGTCCGGCGACATCTCCAGCGCGGTCGGATAGCCGTTGCCGGATGCCGATACCTGATTTTCCACAAGAATGTTTCCTGCCGCGTCATAGGTCACGATCATCGGTGCATTTTCATTTTTTAAGACAGCGCTCACAATCCCCTGATCCGAAACTGAAAACATTTCTATCGGAAGCGTCGTCTCAATCTCCCCTTTTACACCGTCTTCTGTAAAGACCTGGATCGCATTTCCGCCGATATCACCCACGGCAAACACATTCTTTTGTATATCGATCTCCGGATTTTTAAACTGGGACGGCCAGATCCAGCGCTCCTCATTTTTCCGCATCAGATAAGTGATCCCATCC
>OLPX01001604.1_pt1 | contig 15447 bp, 13 predicted proteins | sample 1672491 | NCBI WGS metagenome assembly OLPX01 (sample SAMEA3136692, study PRJEB25190) | human gut metagenome | biome: human gut; feature: human-associated habitat; material: faeces | place: Austria | collected 2013 | reverse complement strand
TTTCACATGGATTTAGGCAAAGCCATGTCCCTGGCCGGCATGTGCGTAGCGCTGTCCTCCGCCCTGGTTTACGATAAGAAAATCGTGGTGCTGAGCGTACTGGGAACGTATTTAAACGGCATTGTACTGGATCACTTCATCTTCGGCTTCAACTTAAAGAAACGAGTATGTATCATCTCGAAACACGAGGAAGAAATCCGGGACTTCATCTTAAACCAGCTCCACAGCGGAGCCACCATCTATGAAGCCATCGGCGCCTACGATCACCAGCCGAAAAAAGAGATCATCACCATCGTTGACAAAAATGAGTATGCCCTGCTGATGTCCTATATCATGAAAACGGACAAAAATGCATTTGTCACAGTTTATACCGTCAACGAGATCATCTACCGGCCCAAGCGCTGAAACGGCCGCGTTGCGGAATACTCCGCTGCACTTTAACCCGCAGCAGCCTCGCCTTCCCGCATTTTTCTGAAAATCCGGGCCAGCATCCATACTGCCGTGATTCCCAGGACAAACTCCGCCGTAAACTGGGCGTATGCCAGACCGTAAAGCGGAAATAAGTAATTGAGTGCATAGAGCGCCGGAATCTCCAGGATAATCTTACGGAGCACCGCAAAGGTAAGAGCCGCTTTGCCCATACCGACCGCCTGAAATACACCGACGGCAAGGAAATCCATACAGAGAAACGGAAGCGCAAGGCAGAAGCCCCGCAGGAATCTCGTTCCATAGGCAATAATGGCCTCATTGTTCATGAAGGCTCTGGTCAGACTTCCCGCTCCGATATAATAGCACAGAGACACTACGAACAGAAACGGAAGCAGTGTTTTCACGGTAAATAGAACTGCCTCCTTCATTCGTTTTCGATTCCCGCTGGCATAACAGTAGCTGACCAGCGGCATAATTCCCTGGGAAAACCCAAGTGCTATCTGCATCGGCACCATGTTGATCTTCTGTGTGATCCCCATGGCCGCCACCGCGTCGGCGCCGTAGGAAGAGGTGAAATTATTCAGAATCGTCATTCCGGTCACGTTAAACAGGTTCTGGATGGCTGCCGGGATTCCCACGCCGCACACGCCGAGAATAATAGCCTTCTTCATGCGGAAATTCTTCGGAAGAATACAGATAAAAGTATTCGATCTGCGCACATAAAGCAGGATAAAAAAGTAGATACAGGCCACACAGTTGGATAAAAATGTGGCGAGTCCCGCTCCGGCGGCTCCCATGTTAAACCCCCACGGGAGAATAAAAATCGGATCGAGGATTATATTTAACAGACAGCCGCTCATGGTTCCGATGCTGGCATGGAGCGCTGCCCCCTCTGATCTCACCAGGTATGCCATAACCACGTTCAGTATAGCGGGCGCCGCGCCGAAGGACACAGTCCATTTTAAATACTCCTCCGTAGCCTGAGCCGTATTCACGTCGGCGCCTAACAACGTCAGCAGAGGCTGCTGAAAGATGGTACAGGCAAAAGAAAGCAGGAAACCGCAGATCAGCGCACAGTAGAATCCAAAGGCAGAGCTCTGGCGGACCGTATCGTAGTCCTTCCGTCCCAGCGCCCGGCTCATCATGCTGGAGCTGCCCACGCCAAACAGATTGTTGACTGCGTTAAACGCAAGCAGAACCGGCGCAGCCAGCGTAACTGCTGCATTCTGCACCGGATTGTTCATCATTCCGACGAAATAAGTATCCGCCAGATTATAGATTACCATAACCAGGGAACTTAAAATAGTCGGAACTGCCAGCTTCATAACCGCCTTCGGCACCGGCATCTGCTCAAATAAAGCGGTCTTTTGATTGTCTATCACTCTCTTCTGCCTCCTAAATCGTCATGAGCGTCTTCACACATCAGTGTCACTCCTCCTTTCCAAAAATAAAATCATACAGAGTCTGATACAGCCGTTCCGGTTCTATGGGTTTTGCCAGGTGCGCATTCATCCCCGCCGCCCTGCTCTTTTCAATATCGTCGTCAAAGGCATTGGCCGTCATGGCAATAATCGGAATATCCCTGGCGTCCGGATTGCTTAGATGGCGGATATTGACGGTAGCAGACAAACCGTCCATAATCGGCATCCGGATATCCATTAAGATGGCATCGTAGTATCCCGGCTCCGATTTGCTGAATATCTCCAGCGCGCGCAGTCCGTTTTCCGCCGTATCCACCTTAAAGCCCTGGTCCGTGAGCAGCAGAGCCGCCACCTCGGTGTTGATCGCATTGTCTTCCACCAGAAGCACGCGTTTCCCTGAAAAATCGAAATCAAAGCCCGCGGATACCTGTTCCTGCTCATCCTTCTCTCCCAGCGCCCTTGAAAATGCGGACACCAGGGAAGACTTGAACATGGGCTTGCTCATCAGTAGATTGACCCCGGCAAGCTTTGCCTCATGCTCGATGGAACTCCAGTCGTAGGCAGTCATGATAATAATCGTAACATCAGGCCCTACAATCTGCCTGATCTGTCTCGCCGTCTCGATCCCGTCCATCTCCGGCATCTTCCAGTCGATCAGTACCATATCGTAATAGGCGCCCCGGCCCCAGCATTCTCTGATTCTTTCCACGGCCTTGCGCCCGCTGTCCACCCATTCCGCCTTGATTCCCATCTCATGAAGCGTCACAACGGCGCTCTCGCAGACGGCCACGTCGTCATCCACGACCAGCGTCTTCAAATGGGAGAAATTAAAATTCTGTTTTTTCTGATTGTGGCGCAGCTTCTCCTCTTCCGTAATCCCCAGCTTCACATCCACGGTAAACTCCGTCCCGATTCCCTTGATGGAACGCACCGTGATTTTGCCATCCATCATATCCACAATGCTCTTGGAGATCGCCATCCCCAGGCCCGTGCCTCCGTATAAGGCAGTAGTGCCGATGGACTCCTGGGTAAACGGCTCAAAGATATGAGGCAGGAACTCCTCACTCATGCCGATACCGGTGTCATTAATGATGAAACGCAGGACGGCATCGTTTTTCATCCTGCTCCGCTGAGAGGCCGAAAGAGTGACTTTCCCGCTCTCTCCGGTAAATTTGATTGCATTATTTAAAATATTGATCAGAACCTGCTGAAGCTTCATGGCGTCGCCGATATAGTAATCATCCAGAACCGGGTCCACAATACACTCGTATTCCACCGCCTTTGAGGCCGCCTGCGGATAACAGATGGAATTGATTCCGCAGAGGAAATCCTCCATGGGGATCTTCTCATTCTTCAACAGCATCTTTCCGCTTTCAATCCGGCTCATATCCAGAATATCATTGATCAGGGACAGCAGGAAGCGGGAAGAGATGCCGATTTTGGAGATACAGTCAGCCACCTGTTCATCGTCCCCGATGGATTTGGCCGCAATGGTGCTCATACCGATGATGGCATTCATGGGAGTCCGGATTTCATGGCTCATTCTGGACAGAAAATCACTTTTCGCCGCATTGGCCTGCTCCGCCGCGGCCAGCGCCGCCGCCAGTTCTTCCTTCTGGCGCTGTTCTCCCCGCACAATATCGGTCACATCAGTGCGCACAATGCAGATCCGCCCCAGCTCTCTGCTGATATAAAACACTTTAAAACGCTTAACCCTTACGTTTCCGTATTCATCCCGCATCTCCGTCACAAAGGAATAGGTATTCTGATCCTTTAGCATCGCCTTCATATAGCCGCTGTCCAGCTGTCTCAGATACTCGTTCCCTGCCGCGCTGTCCATGTACTGCTCCGCAATCTTGGTGATCTCTTTCTGAAATTCTCCCTGCCACGGAATCAGGTTCTTCTCCGAGCTGTTGAAGGAGACCTGCTGGTACGTATCCCGCCGGATATCGACATCGGTAATGCTGTCGTAATCCAGCTCCGCGATACTCTTTAGCAGACGTTCCGTCAGTTTCTGCTCCGTAATATCCATGACATAGAAAAACACGATAATATCACCGGTCTCCGGGTTTAAACAGGATTTAAAATTCATGCTGCCCCAGAAGGCGTTTCCGTTATATCTGCACAGAAACTCATAATGATAATCCGTCTTCCCTGCAGCATAGTCTTCCAGCAGCTTCTCACGCCGCAGAGACCATCGGATTTCTTCTCCATACGCGGCATCCACAACACAGGCTGCCAGGCTCTCAATCGACTCATCATAGGTATGATCCGTACTGGTAAGGCTGATATCCAAAGTGGAAAGATAGCTTTCCACCCGGTTCTGCGTGACATTCATACGCCCCTGAATACTGCCGTCAGAAGAGGACATCTCCGCGAAATAAGTCAGTTCCTTTTCATACAGTTCCCGCATGCGGTCCTGCAGAAGCTTCTCCTCCGTAATATCCACGAAAACACAGTAGAAATACTGTTCACCGCCCGATTCCGTCAGCAGCTGTGCCTTGATGGAGATCCATTTAACCGTTCCGTCCCTGCAGATCAGACGGTTCTCATTGTGAATCGTATTGCTGTGTGTCAGCTGTCTGTTCAGACGGTCTGTCATCTCCCGCAGGTCATCGGGATAAATCACGGAAGCCATGGCATTGCCCATCTGTGCAAACTCTTCCCTGGTATATCCAAGGAACTCAAACAGACCGTCATTGGCATCAATCACAGAAAATTCCGCATCAAAACGGCACCGGAATACGGCGCCTGGAATGTTATTATAAAGGCTCAGTACCTCTTCCCTTGCCTGCTTCTGGGCGGTAACATCGACACAGACCGACATGATCGCCGGCCGGCCGTCTTCCGCCGTCACCACACGTCCCTGGTCATGGACCCAGATATAAGAGCCGTCGCACTTTTTCATCCGGTACTCGATCACATACTCATCCGAATCTTCCAGCTGACGGGCCACCTGGCGGTCTACCATCTCCCGGTCCGCCGGATGCATGCAGTTGGTAATCAACCCGCCAATATCCTGAAGAAAGGCATCTTCATTCTCATAGCCCAGATAATCCAGCATCCGCCGGTTGATAAAGTAAAAAGGAAATCCTTCCTCTATGTATCCCCCCATCATGCCGCCCGGCAGAGAATCGTCCAGAAGCTTCTGACGCTGTTTTGCCAGATTCTCCATGACAAGCGTCTGCGGATAGTGCTCCGCCTCCCTCTGCTTGCCGCTGGGCTCTGCGAAATGAAGGCTTTTAACCAGCCACGCGCCATGCTCCCTCATCAGGACAGCGAAGCCGCGCAGCAGCCAGGAATACAAGGTATTTTTTAACGTCAGCCCGATCGAGATATTGCAGATATTTTCACCAATCTGCTGCTCATGAACGATGGTGACTCCCACTGTAAACGGCTCCGGTATCTCCTGAATATCCTGGGTGATATAATTGGCCATCTCATTCTTTCCGTGGGCGGATTCACCTTCACCAGTGCCGATAAACATGACATCATCGGCAAAAAAAACAATGGTCTCCTCCATACTGCGCCGTTCAAACCAGGCGGAGCAAAGCGCTTTCACACATTCCCTGGCTGTTATCTGCTCGTTCATCTTCCGTTACTCCTCCTGCAGGTGTCGTTCCTGCCTGCCAAAGGCTCATTTCCTTTTGGCCATTTGTACCAATTTTAGCATAGAACCCCATAATATGCAATTCATTTGACCTCATATAAAATGGGAGCAATCCCGCCTGACGGCCAGTATTTCTCCCATATCCACCCTTTATTTTACCATTTTTCCAAAAATGCGTTGAGGCACGCTTTATTTTTACTTCTGTCCAAAACTGCAAATACGATCTGTCCGAAAATGCCTCTGAACTCTCCGTTCAGCAGTTCCTCCCACCATGCGGCGATTTTTACCGGATCGTTTCTGAATACTCCGCATCCGTACGCTCCCAGGACCAGATTCTTCGCTCCTCTCTCTGCAAAAATGGCGAGCGCCAGCTGCATCCGGCGTCGCATCACATGTTCCGCCGTACCGCAGTCTTCGCCCTTTAACAGGACCTGGCCCATATTGACGGCCGGCAGAGTCAGGACCGACGAAGGAAACGGCTTCTCCAGGAGCCGGAAACCTCCGTCCTGGAAGAACACTACCTCCGGAGAATAGATGGCGTGGTCCGTATACATCATAGAGGGGCATGCCCGGTTGTTTCTGTAATACTCCTCGTGAACGGTCAGCGTCTTGTAAAGCCCGCTGGAGGCAGCCAGGCTTTCCTCCTGGGCCATGGCTCCATTCAGGAAACCGCCGCCGGGATTCTTGGCGCTGGCAAAATTCAGGATGGCGATGTCCTTCTTTCCCTCCAGGAACAACTTCCAGGCTGCCTCCACGGTGGAGATATCTCCCACGGTGCAACAGCTCTGCGCGTCTCCTGTGCGATTGCCGTCTTCATACGCCTTCAGCAGCCGGGCCCCCTCCTCCGGGGTGATCAGTACGCTTCCCTTTACTGATTTTCTATGTGCTTCTTCGATGGAAATCCTCTGGTCTCCATACAGATAATATCCCTGTTCCAGAATCCGGAGCGTTTCCCGCGCCGTCGCTTTTCTGTCCATTATTCTTCCTCCAATTTTCTGCGGAACAGTTTGGAGGGACGGTGGCCCTCATTCTCCGTGAAGGAATCGGTTCCCTCCACCAGATGGGCAATCTTACGCCTGAACGCCGCTTTTAACAGCGTTTTCCCCAGGATGACCTCATACACCTGCTGCAGCTGGGTCAGCGTAAACTCCTTTGGCATCATATGGAGGGCGAGATCCGTATACTCCACCTTTCCCTTCAGCCGTTCCAATGCGTAGGCAATGATCTTCGCATGGTCGAAGGCCAGCCCGTCATTTTCCAAAATTCTGTATTCCGTAACTGTTTCGTGTTCTGTTTTTACAATCTTTTTTTCTATTAAGGAACGCAGCACCACGTCCTCGTGGCTTAATTCCAGTTCATACCGTTTTATGCGTATCGTCTTCATACCGTCATAGGTCATGTTCTTTCTGTACTCGATATGTTCATCCATTAAGCGGAAGGAAGTACGAAACCAGACCGCCTGATCCGCATCGTCCCCGGCCTTCACCCGGACCTTGGAAGAGTCGATGAGCGCCATGTAGGAACAACTCATAACCCATGTACGCGGGTCTCTCTCCGGCTCGCTGAAGGTATAGAGCTGCTCCAGATAGACGTGATCCACTCCTGTCTCCTCCTTCAGTTCCCGTTTGGCTGCCGCCTCCGTTGTCTCATCAGGCCGTACAAAGCCGCCGGGAAGTGCCCAGCAGCCCAGATAGGGGTGGACGCCTCTCTGAATCAGCAGCACTTCCAGTTCTTTTTCCGGAAGCTTCCTGTAATTCTCCTCCTCCGTCTCCATAACGGTAAAGATAACCATGTCAGCCGCAACAGACGGCCGCACGTAATCACCCGGTTCGTAACGGCTCAGAAACTCAGCCTCTGTCAGCCCGTTCCGGTCACGCAGTTCATTCTTCTTCATCCGTTTCCTCCTCTTCCTTTTCCAGGAGAAGGTCGCGGACCTCCGTCAGGGCAAAGCCCAGGAAATTCGTCCCCCGCCACTTCACAGGACATTCCGCATCAGGATTACTTTTTCCCATACCGATGCCCCAGATCCGGTCTCTCGGACTCGCTTCCACCAGGATTCGCCTTTTCGTGGACTTCAAATAATCCCACAACTCCGGATTCTGGGAAAACTTCGCCAGATTCCCCCGCTTAACAATCTCATAGCATGCGCCATCCCACTTATCCTGATCGAAATTTTTGACAGCACGCCCGTACGCTTTCATCTCTTTCGGATGCCTGGCCTTAAGAATCATGGAGAGCATCTCCCCGTCACCAAACATACGGGCCTTTTCCGCCATCATAAACTGTTCCGCACACGTATATTCCGTACCATCAACCGTAAACCGGTCCATCCACCACTGACTGAAGCACGACTCGTTGATATGCCCGTCCGCAGGCGGCGTATGTCCCCAGAAAAACAGATATTTTAAATGATCGCCTCTGTTATAGGCCTTTCTTAAAGTTTCCAGATCGTAGATCCCGTTTCTCATAGCGTCCCCTTTCACCGTTTCTCTTATTTTCTTTTAGTTATTATCAGTTAGTTATTATCGTTTTGTTACTATCATCTGTTGCACTAATCTTAACGCAGCCCCGTTCATTTGTCAAGTACATTGTAAAAAGCAGAACCATTAATTTTTCAATCCATAGTTCTGCTTTTCCGTTATACTACATCCAGCTCTTCTTTTACATGCTATTCATGGACAATCCCCAAATTCCGGAATGGCATATAGTTTTGTCTAAGCACAGCCTGCTGCACGGCTTTCATTTTTTATTTCCCGCTGACCCGTCCTTTAAAAAGCGGTAGAAATATTGGTTTCCTTTGCTGTCGGTAAAAGAAATTCCTTCTGCCGGATCGCTGCCGTCCTCTCCCAATACTTCTGCTCTCCGTGCAGAGGCCGTTGATAAATCCACTCCGGAGGTTTCCAGTTCCTTCTCAATCTGATCCCATTCAAGCAGGAAATCATAGAGATATGGAGTTTCAACTGCGCGGATTTTTGACAGGCCGTCGCCGTTATACGACATTACGATGTAACCATATCTGTCGTGATCGGCGGAAAATGTGCAGCAGTACAACTCCCCCTGCGCCTCATGAAGAGCAGGGTCACGGTCCAAAACCGTGTAATTCGTAAAGGTATCGTAATTCCATCTGGCGTTATCCAAGCCGCTCATCTCATCCAGCCAGCCGTTTGCCAGCATTTTTTTGAAAATGGATTTTTGCAGCATCTGAAAAGCCCGTGAAGACTGCCCATCATAATAAGAATTGCTCAGCGCTGCCAGATTCGCTTCCAGGGAATCCTGCTCCGTACTCTTTATAAAGCTTAAACTGCCTTTCGCCTTCCTTCCCGTTACTTTAATCTTATAAATCCCCTTCTTCCTGATCTCGATCTGGAATGTACCTGTCGGTACGTCCTCGTTTTCATATACCGTTTCCCCATCTTCACTCTGAATGGTTACCGACAGCTTTCCGGAATCACTCACAATATCGGCATCGATCACGTCCCCCTGATCCATCTCAAAGTACTGGGAATCCGTGGTATTAAATATGCTGTACTTCATAATAAGCTGGCTGCCATTCCCCAGCCTGCTGCCGCTGAACGACATTCCATTGCAGGCCATCAGCAGCAATGCCGCGAGCATTGTCCCCAGAATACAGATGATTTTCTTCATGATACCCTCCAATCCATTTTCACTCTCTTCTTTTTCTTCATATATAAAACTCCCGTTATATCAGCAAGAAACCATCCGATTATAATTGCCCACCAGATCATCCGCACTCCCAGTAATGGTGCCAGTGTATACGCAAGCAACACCCGTGTTCCAAGAGAAATCACAGTCAGCACAACCGACATTTCCGGTTTCCCAGTTCCACGGTAATACGCATACAGAAGAAACAGAAGTCCGATTCCACAGTAAAATGCGCCTTCAATCCGCAAATACTGTACACCAATCTGCAATACTTTCACTTCGGTTGCTTTCACAAAGATCAGCATCAGCGGTCTTGCAAACAAAAAGATCAGCACAGATACAATTCCACAGAAGATAAGAGATGTTTTCACTGCTGCCCGCACGCCTTCTTTCACTCGTTTTTCATCTTTTGCGCCATAATTCTGCGATGTAAAGATAGAGAACGAATTGCTGAACTCCTGTGCCGGCATGTAGGCAAAGGAATCAATCTTCACTGCTGCTGCATAAGCTGCCATTACCGCAGTTCCAAAACTGTTGATCAGTCCCTGGATCATCAGGATACCGAAATTCATCACCGACTGCTGCACACTTGCGGCTAGCGAAAACCGTACCACTTCCGGCAGTACTTCTTTTGAACATGCCTCCTTCAATGAAATGCCATTTCCTATGAAGCGTAGCTCCGGCTCCTTCTTCCAAAGATAGTAGCCGATTCCGACTCCCGATATGATCTGCGCAATCACAGTCGCCCACGCAGCTCCTCCAACTCCCATTTTCCATTTCACAACAAGCAAAAGATCAAGAATAATATTCAGCATAGATGCGATTGCCAGAAAGAGAAGCGGCGTTACCGAATTTCCAACTGCTCTCAGCAAATACGCAAAAAAATTATACAAAAATACAAAGAAGATTCCCCAGAAGATCACCCATACATATTTTTTCATATATGTATAGATATCTTCCGGTATCCGCATCAGCTTAAGAATCAGGTCCATTCCTGCAAATACAGCAATATTTACAATCACAGAAATGATTCCGATAAAGAGAAAAGACGCAAGAATCGATTCCTGCATCTTTCTTTTATCTCCTTTTCCATAGTAAAAGGAAAAAACGCTGCCGCTCCCCATACACAGTCCGATCAAGACAGATGTCAGAAATGTCATAAGCGTATATGCCGCCCCGACTGCCGCCAGCGCTCCCGCTCCCAGAAATTGTCCGACTACCCATGTATCCGCAATGTTGTAACATTGTTGCAGAAGATTTCCGACAATCATCGGTCCTGCAAATACAAGCATCGTTCTTTGTACATTTCCATGTGTCAGATCTTTTTGCATGTTATCTTGTCCCCAGGAGATAGTCAATAAACTGCTGTGCTGTCCGTCCGGATAAGCCGCCGTGGCTTAATTCCCACTTATTTGCTTCCAGAAGCAGTTCATCTTCCGGCATATCTATGCCATTCTTTTCTGCAAGAGCAAGTACAATCTCCTGAAATTCCTTCTTCGCCGGTTTTCCAAAGTAAATCGTAACGCCAAAACGAGCAACCAGCGATAATTTTTCCTGCACGGTATCATTTGTATGAAGCTCTTCGTCTCTGTCTTCTTTGTCCTTGAATGTTTCGCGGATCAGATGTCTGCGGTTCGATGTTGCATAGATCAGAATATTATCCGGTTTCTTCTCCAGCCCGCCTTCAATGACCGCTTTCAGATATTTGTACTCAATTTCAAATTCTTCAAAAGAAAGATCATCCATGTAAATGATAAATTTATAATTCCGGTTTTTGATCTGTGCGATCACGTCATTCAGATCCTGGAACTGATGCTTGTACACTTCAATCATACGCAATCCCTGATCATAATACTGATTCAGGATTGCCTTGATGGATGTGGATTTACCGGTTCCTGCATCTCCGAATAACAAACAGTTATTTGCACGTTTTCCTTCTACGAATGCCTTCGTATTATCAATCAGCTTCTTCTTTGCGATCTCATATCCAACCAGATCATCCAGGTGTACATGTGCAATCTTGGTGATCGGCACGATCTGTGCACTCTCATCTGTATGCTCAATCCGGAATGCTTTGTGAAGTCCCAGTTTTCCAACGCCGAATTCCTTATAAAATCCTGTTATTTTCTCTTTGAAATCCTGTGCGTCTTCTGCTTCTGCGAGGCTCTTTGCCAGATCACAGATACGGTCACGGATACGCTTGTTAAATACATTACCGTGACTGCTGTCTCCTGCATATTCTTTGATCATGGATATGCAATCCACGCCAAATGCCTCTTCCATCTTTCTAAAATCATAATCAAATAATTCTTTGAATATCTCAAAATCATGCAGCGCAACCTGGTTCAGACTTCCATCGATTGCTCCTGTAATCTCACAGGAAGTACTGTATGCATTTTCATGGCTTGCCAGAAGGTATGTAAGATATGTATGCCACAGATTTCCTTCAAATCCATGACTCGCTGACAGTTCTAAAATGTCATTCATCTGCTCAAACAGCAGACCTTTCATATCTTCTGTATTATAATAATCGTTATCATAGTTTTCCATCAGGAACGTCATATCCGTCAGAATCTGACCGTCTTCCATATGTTTGTAAAGCATTAATTCTTTTGTTCTCATCTTCTTGCTCCTTGCTTATCTCCTGTCACTTACACTTTTATTCGCTCTTACAATCCTGTACATCGCAGAAATTATATATACTGAAACTAATAATTTCCAAGGATCCTCATATTGCGGCTTTCCTCTCTCAGTCCGCGGATTGCATTTTTCACAGCCGGATCTGCCATATTTCCTTCAAAATCAATAAAGAAACGATACTCCCAGTTTTTTCCCTCAATCGGGCGGGATTCAATCCGTGTCATATTCAGATCATTGTAAATGAAATGCGACAGCAGTCTGTACAGCGAACCGCTCTCATGTGGCAGTTCCAGGCAGATGCTGATCTTCTGTGCGTGCTTTAAAAATACTTTCTGGTTTGTAACCACAATAAAGCGTGTACAGTTTGTCTGATCATCATTGATATTCTCTTCTAATATTTCTAATCCGTGTACCTCTGCCGCATAAGCACTGCATACAGCTGCCTGTGCCTGATCTTTGTCATCCCGTATCTTACGCGCCGCAATCGCTGTATTCGCCACACTGATCTGCTGCCAGTCGCTGTGGTCATCCAGAAAATGTGATGCCTGCATCAACGCAACGCCTTTGGAATACACACGTTCAATATCTGTAAGTTTTGCTCCCGGAACTCCGGACAGTGTATGAATGATTGGAATAATTGTCTCACCTACGATATAATTTTCAAACTCAACAAGCAGATCGTACATCTCATCTACGGAGCCGGCTGTTGAATTCTCAATTGGCAGCACGGCATAATCTGCTGCCCCATCTTCGATCGCTTCCATTGCTTCACGGAATGTCCGCACATAAAAACTATTGCAATTTTCACCAAAATAATCTTTTGTAGCTGCCTGACTGTATGCACCTTCTGTTCCCGGAAATACGATTCTTGCATTTTTCGCATCCAGGGATTCCATCTCAATAAACGGAAGTCTCCCAAGTGCTCCTGCCTTTACAAGCTGCTGGTACTGTAATTTACGGCTCATGGACATTAACTGCTCATACAATTCACGTACACCTTTTTTATTAAATTCAGAAGAAGCTTTCTCTGACACTGCCTGTAATTTATTCTTCTCTCTCTGACGGTCCAGAACCTTCTTCCCATTCTTGATCTTATACTCGCCGACCTGTGCACATACTTTCATACGTTCTTCGTACAGGCGGACCATCTGATCATCTATCTCATCTAACTGCAATCTCAATTCTTCTAATGATGCCATCGTCTGTTCTCCTCACTTTTTTGCATAAACCGTCAATTATTATAATACATTTTACGTATAAAATCTACATTTCCTTCTTATACTATCTTCCATGAAGCGAAAATTTCTCCAATGCGGAATGTTCGGCTGGTGTATCGAAATTCTCTATACCGGTCTTCGTTCCCTGAAAAAAGACAACCACACATTAACCGGACACACTTCCATCTGGATGTTCCCCATCTACGGACTGGCATGCCTGTTCTCTCCTATCTGCCGACGGATCCAGCATTTTCCTGCCTTTGTACGTGGGTGCTTTTACACCGTCTGTATTTTCTTTACAGAATATACGACCGGAAGCCTCCTCAGGCACTTCCATGCATGTCCGTGGAATTACAGCCATGCACGCTTCCAGATCCGCGGACTAATCCGGCTGGACTATGCACCGTTATGGTTTTTCACCGGATTGTTCTTTGAAAAAATTCTCTGCAGACATTGAAAAACCTTTTTATTTATTATATGATATATGAAAGATTTTCAATAGATTTGAAAATAACAGGAGGTTTTTTATGAGACATTTGATTAGTCCACTGGATTTTTCTGTGGAAGAACTTGATAAACTGATGGATTTGGCGAACGATATTGAAGCCACCCCGGAGAAATACGCACATGCCTGTGCAGGCAAGACACTGGCAACTTTATTTTATGAACCTAGTACACGTACCCGTTTAAGTCATGAAGCAGCGATGTATAATCTTGGCGGTAATGTTCTAGGTTTTTCTTCTGCTAATTCAAGCTCTGCCGCAAAAGGCGAAAGCGTTTCCGATACACTCCGCATGATATCTTGCTATGCAGATATCTGTGCAATGCGCCATCCAAAAGAAGGTGCCGCAACTGTTGCATGCAAACATTCCGGTATCCCGGTTATCAATGCCGGGGACGGCGGACACCAGCATCCGACCCAGACTTTAGCTGATCTTCTTACAATCCGTTCTTTAAAAGGACATCTGGATAATATGACGATCGGTCTCTGCGGCGATCTGAAATTCGGACGTACTGTACACTCTTTGATCCATGCATTAGTAAGATATCCAGGTATCCGTTTTGTACTTATTTCCCCGGAAGAATTAAAACTTCCAGGCTACATCCGTTCCGATGTATTGGATAAGAAGAATATCCCTTACGAGGAAGTAGAACGTCTGGAAGATGCACTTCCAAAACTGGATCTTCTCTACATGACACGTGTACAGAAAGAACGTTTCTTCAACGAAGAAGATTATGTACGCATGAAAGACTTTTATATTCTGGATGCCGCTAAGATGAAGCTTGCCCCGGAAGATATGTATGTCCTTCATCCGCTTCCAAGAGTAAATGAAATCTCCGTAGAAGTAGATGATGATCCGAGAGCTGCTTATTTCAAACAGGCACAGTACGGTGTTTATATCCGTATGGCTCTGATCCTTACATTGTTAGAGATTGAAGTATAAGAAAGGAGCATACATAATCATGTTAAATAATACATTAAGTGTTGGAAAAATCGAAGAAGGTTTTGTTCTGGATCATATTCAGGCAGGACGAAGCATGGATATTTATAAATATCTGCACCTGGACAAACTGGACTGTTGTGTCGCTATTATCAAAAATGCGAAAAGCAGTAAGATGGGCAAGAAAGATATTATGAAGATCGAGTGTCCGATCGACTTTATGGATCTGGATATTCTCGGATTCATCGATCATAATATTACAGTAAATATTATTAAAGACTCACAAATCGTAGACAAGAAAGCACTTCGTCTTCCGAAGAAGATCACAAATGTGATCCGTTGCAAAAATCCGCGCTGCATTACTTCTATCGAGCAGGAACTGGATCATGTCTTCGTACTGACTGATCCCGAAAAGGAAGTATACCGCTGTCTCTACTGCGAAGAGAAATATCACGGACGCGGCTAATTTAACACAAGTAAAGCTAACATTAATAGCTTATTTGAATCATTCTGGCACAGCGACAAAACACGCTTTGCGAGTTTTGTTCGCTGATTAGCGGTTGTCAATGCTGTCATCAAGCATGACGCGTTTTCCTCGTCGCCATAACATAAAAAGCAGCTCATATCGAGCTGCTTTTTATTATGATGACAAACTAAAATCCAAATCAGCTTGGAACGGATAGCATCATCTATAATACATTTTTCAAATCGTTTCATAAATATATGCAAGCAAAACGATAAGCCGGGTTATGTCGTTGGGTAATCATCTTTCTAGACCTGCCGTTACCGGCAGGTTCAAGCGACCTACCTAAGACGTGACGGGCCGCCACATCGTCTTTATCCGGTCTTGCTTCGGATGGGGTTTACATCTGCCTTCGCTGTTACCAGAGAAGCGGTAGTCTCTTAAACTGCCATTCCACCCTTACCTGCATGCACAGGCGGTATATTTCTGTTGCACTTGCCTTGGAGTCACCTCCACCGGACGTTATCCGGCATCCTGCCCTGTGAAGCCCGGACTTTCCTCG
>OLPX01001602.1_pt1 | contig 15448 bp, 10 predicted proteins | sample 1672491 | NCBI WGS metagenome assembly OLPX01 (sample SAMEA3136692, study PRJEB25190) | human gut metagenome | biome: human gut; feature: human-associated habitat; material: faeces | place: Austria | collected 2013 | reverse complement strand
ACATTTCTCCGCTTACCTCCAAAATCTTGTCGGTTGTAAAATACATATTGACTTCAGTGCGGAAAGGAAGTCGGAATGGAAGGAGCAAAATGGATAGACATCCGAAATGACAGGCTCAAAGGAATGAGCTACACAGAGTTAGGAAAAAATACCACATAGATCCGCGGACAGCTAAACGGTACGCAGAATCACCACAAAAACCGGAGTATACACTGTCAGCACCAAAACCCACAAAGCTGGATGAGTACAAGCAACAGGTAGACCAGTGGCTGGGGGAAGCGCCATATTCAGCGGTACGAATATTGGAAAAACTGAAAGAGCAAGGATTTGAAGGGAATTACAGCATCGTCAAGGAGCATGTGAGAAGCCGAAAAATGGATCTGGACGAAAAGGCAACGGTTCGGTTTGAAACAATGCCAGGAAAACAAGGGCAGATGGACTGGGGATTCTTTGAGGAGCATACGGTGTATGAGGACGGGAAATGGAAAAGGCGGTACTGTTTTCTTCTTGTTTTGGGTTGCTCCCGGATGCGATATATTGAGTTTGTCACGGACATGAGCACGAACATCCTCATCCGATGTCACCAGAATGCATTCCGGTATTTTGGCGGGTATCCGGAAGAGATCCTGTACGACAACATGAAGCAGGTGGTAGTGAAACAGCTTCTGAAACAGGAGGACAGCACCCTGAACCGGCAGTTTGAAGACTTCGCGGGATTCTATGGCTTCAAGCCCATCCTGTGCCGCCCATACCGCGGACAGACCAAGGGGAAAGTAGAACGGACGGTTCGGTTTGTGAGGGACAACTTCATGATCGGGATCAAATACAACAGCTTAGCAGATCTCAACGGACAAGCTCTAGCCTGGTGTAACAAAGTCAACGGAAAGGTTCATGCCACTATCAACGAGATTCCCTTTGAAAGATTGAAAAAAGAGGGACTAAGCCCTCTCAAACGCGAATATATCATCGACAAAATTAATCTTCGCCGGGTACAAAAAGACTGCCTCATCAGCTATGCCGGCAACCAGTACTCTGTTCCCGCAGAGTATGTCGGCAAGGATGTGGCAGTCGTGGCCCTCGACAACATGCTGGCCGCATACTACGAGGGGAAGCAGATCGCTCTGCATCGGATATCGTATCAGAAAAAGGATATCGTCGTCAATCACCAACACTACCGCAGGCTCACCCTCAAGCACTCCATGGATGTGGAAAACCCTCTTTTGGAACAGGGCAACATCATTGACTTCCCACTGAAATCCAGAGATTTAAGCCGGTATGACGAGGTGCTGTATGAGTGAGTTGACGGTGGACAGACTCCGGGAAAACCTGGAGAGCCTCAAGATGAAAAACACGCTGGAAATCTTGGACAACTACCTGGAACGGGCTGTTGCTGACAAACTCAACATTGTGGAGGTTCTTGATTATATATTTTCCGAAGAGGCCAAATTCAAACGCAAACGCGCCTATGAAAAGCAAGTACAGGTGTCCGGCTTCCCCATCAAGAAAACCCTGGACGACTTTGACTTTTCCTTTCAGCCCTCCATCGACAAGCGCCAGATTGTTGAATTCGCTGCCATGCGCTTTCTGGAGAGCGGAGAAAATGTGGTCTTTCTCGGCCCGCCTGGTGTAGGCAAAACCCACCTGGCTTCCGCGCTCGGCCTGGTGGCTGCTCAGCACAGATTCTCTACATACTACATCAACTGCCATCAACTCATTGAGCAGCTTAAAAAGGCCTCCTTTGAAAATCGTCCCCCCGACAAGCTGAAGATTCTCGCTAAGTACAGGATGCTCATCATTGATGAGATCGGCTACCTTCCCATGGGTATTCAGGGAGCCAATCTTTTTTTCAGCTCATTGCCAGACGCTATGAAAAGGCCTCTACCGTCTTCACCTCTAACAAAACATTCTCCCAGTAGAACGAGGTCTTTTCTGACATCACCATCGCCTCCGCTATTCTCGACCGCGCCCTTCACCACTGTACCGTTATCAACATTAAGGGTGAATCCTGCCGCCTCAAAGAACGCAAGGAATTCATGCGACAGAAACAGCAGATTGTCAATACCCTTTTTGAGCAAGGCAATGCCTGATTCTTTACATCTTTCCTCCGCCGATATCCTACAAAAGTTCCTCGCCGTTTTCTTGCATTTTTAAATCGACGTTGACAGCCGACAGCCGTGTATACCGAAACTGGTACAACGGCATCAAAACGCTGCTGGAAGCGTCCACGGGCGTAAACCCTTATACCGGCAAAGCCGACCCCGTGGCCCGTGCGCTGTATGACTTTACCTATCAGGCCATTCGGGGCACCTATTCCCCCCAGCCGTACCGCATCTCTTTGAAGCCAGATGTGAGCCCTGACGACAGCTCCGGCGGCCCGGCTTCAAGCAGTGCTTCTTCGGGCATATCCTCCTCGGGCGCTCTTTCCTCCGGCGGTTCTTCCTCTCCGGGCGCCGCTCCGGACAGCGGCACGTCATCCTCCAGCGGAAACGGTCCATCCGCCGTCAACGTTCCTCAGACAGGAGACTCCGCGCCTCTGTTTCTGTTGAGCCTTGCCGCAATATTGTGCGCGGGAATGCTCATACTGCTTCTGCTCCTTAAGCGGCGCGCTCCGAACGAAAAAAAGTAGCGATCCTTGTTCACCTGGCCTCTATCGCTATTTTGTTGATTAAGTATAGCTTTCCTGATTTTTCAAACAAGGCCTGATCCAACGATTCTGGCTACTGTTTGACTACTACCGGAACAAAGCCTGCGAAGGCCGACGGCAAAAGGCTTCGCGGGCTTTTTACCAGTCTTTATAACTTGTGCATTTCATCTAAAAGCAGCACGGTTACGCCATTTAAATCTGTCTGTCACAGTTCTCCGACCCGGAAGGCCACTGGTTCGAATCCAGTCGGGCGCACCAAAACAGCCCTTGGAATTCCGAGGGCTGTTTTTCTTTTCCTCCATAACCCCATGCCTCGGCCAGCTTCTGCTGTGCGAGCTTTTTGTTCTTGTCGAAAGCGTGTCTTTAGATATCCAAAGTCGCGCTTGGCTGTGCGTGCCCCAGCAGACTTACATCTACACCCTGAGCAATGAGCATGCTGGCGTTTGTATGCCACAGGCTGTGCACGTTCAAATTGTCCGGCAAATCGCCCTCTTGCAGAATCTTTTTGAACCGGAATGTGAATGTACCCGGCACCCTCGAATCCCCACCGGGCTGCCGAAACAGATAGTCCTCTTCCTCCAGCCCCCCTTCACCACGCTGCTCTTTCTCCCACGCACTTTCCTTACAGAATCCGAACGGCATACATCTTTGAGCTCTGTATTTGGCTTCGGCCTGCCGCATGCGGAAAAATACCGTTCACTCGGTATTTCGGAAGAGATTTTTCCCGATACTATGGGCTGCTTTTCCGCTTTTTGCTGGAGGCTAAAGCCCGTTCCGGCCAGTTCATATTTGACCGTGCCTTTTGGGGCTGGCGGCATCTTTCCTGCCGGTTGTTCCGGGTCGGTACATTGGAGTTTGAATACCGTCCCGGTCGATTCAAGCGAACCGCTTCCGCCCGGCATTGCAGCACACTGCCCTGCTCTGTCCGTATACATTCTCTCGGTTGCCCACCTTTCAGATCATGCGCTGCGCGATTCCTACGAACAGGCAGAGCGCTTCTTTGCTCTGCACGCTTCGTCTTTGTATGAGAACGGTAAGCCCTTGGCCGTGTTGTGCAGCACCGGGCTTCTCTGGCCCGCGCTGGACGCATTCCTGCCGGAGGACTCCGGAATTCTCTGATTTGGAAACGACTATGAGATATACGAGGCAGGCCCCGAAAACCAATCCTTCTATTTGTGACCATTCAATGGAAACAGCTCCCGCTGCGCTGCCAAAACAAACCCGCCTGCAGCGCACTGTTGTCGCCCATTTGGAACATGGCGGCTCATAGGCTCCGGGTACGGAAGCAAAAAACAACCGTAAAAGCTTTCCAAAAGCTGTTTTGCTGCATCTTTATCACTCGCCCGGCTTCCGCCGGGTGAAATTTTTGCTGCGGGCATCTGAAAAACAGCGGCGCTCTCCATTTTGTAAAAAGCATTGTGGATTTTTCTTGTGATTCCAAAGCCATTTTTCAGATGTACTTTTGTTTTCTCTGCCGGATAATGATATAATTAGTTTATCAAGAACGCCCGGGAAACCAACCCCCGGACGACTGTATATGGGGGAGAAGCGCATGCGAAGCAAATGGATCATCCGCATCTGGCTCGGCCGCCTGACACGTTATCTGGTCGTACCTCTCGTGTTCTGCGTCATTCTTTTTCCCTTATACGGCCTGATGCACCAGCAGACTGAAAAAGCGCAGCTCACCGACGCCGCCGAACAGCTCGCCACTGCCGTGAGCACCTTTGAAGGATATCTCAGCGACCTGCGGTTTACCACGAACAAGCTGTTCAACGACGATTCCTACAAACTGCTGGCCGTGAGCGATGACGATTCGCTGATGGGCGACTACATGACGTCTTTCAACGCTTCCACACTGCTTCAGGATCTTACTTACAGCATGTCTTACACCGCTTACAGCTACGTCACCTTTGCGCGCAACCATTTTGTGATCGACCCTTATCGCGTTTTTTCCGGATATGAGAGCTTTTATCCGGGCGCGCTGGAGTACCGCGATGTCCCCCAGGACACCTGGGCCGCATGGCAGGACGCGCGTGAGACGCTTTACCTGCCCGCACAGAGCGTTGTGCTGAACCGCACGAATTATCCGGATTCCTATCTGACGATCACGCAGCCGTTCATCAACTCCGGCGGACAATTCCGCGGTGCCTGCAATATACTGATTCGGGAACGCACTCTGTCCAACCTGTTTCTGCCCACGGAAAAATGGCGCAATGACGGCTTGTTTTATCTCGTGCGGGACGACGGCACGTTGCTGAGCCAGTACCGCTGCAACGGGGCCGCCCTCTCCTTCTCCGGAAATGAAACGGGAATCGAATGGTATGATGGGCAGAAGTATCTGTTTGTTTCCCGTAGCATCCCCAGCCTTGGCGCCAGCGCCGTGATTGGCCTGCCCTATTCCGTTTACGCCGAAAACCTGCGCGCCGTCAACCGCGCCATATGGTTTTACATCGGCGCTGGGCTGCTGGGCTGCTTTTTGCTCAGTTCCGCAATGACGCTGTGGGAGCTGCGCCAGCTCAAGCCCATATTGGACACGCTGGATGATGCCGAAACGGCGAACACCCGTCTGTTCAACGATCTGCTCGTCCAGAAGCTGCGCAACCACAGCCAGCTTTCGGCTGAACTGGAACGCGCCCGCGGCGAGCTGGACCATAGCCGCGTAGAAGCATTTTTAAAGACCGGCGCAGCGGGAACGGCCGAAGAACAGAAAAAAATGTGCGAACAGATGCATCTGACGGACTACAACTATCTTCTTTTGATCCCCGCGCAGGAGCGGCAGACAGAGACGCACGTGGGCGAGGAGCTGCGCTTGATGATGATCGCGGAGCAGGTGCGCCAGAGCTACGGGCGCACGCAGTTCGTTTACAACACCACCGAGGGCAGCGTACTCGTTGTTCTGACGCTGGACAAAGGTACCGAAGCCGAGCAAGTACAGATGTGCCGGCAGACCGAGGCTCTGCACGGCCTTTTGGAAATGACGGAACCGCTGATTCTCAGCGGACGTTTTACGCGGCTGGAACAGCTTTCCTCTGTATATTGGCAGGCGCGCAACATGGCCGCTTATTCCGACCGCACACAAAAGGTATGCTATCTGAGCGGCGAAAGCCTTGTCCGTGTAACGACAACCGATATCACCAGTCTGGAACGGCTGAATGAATACCTTTTATCCGGCCGCGCACAGGAAGCGCAGTCTCTCATCGGCGAACTGTTCCATGTGGACGATCTTTCGCCGCAGAACTTTCAGCAGGCATTCTTCAGCGTGCGCGGTGTGCTGATCGCCGCGGCGCAAAAGGTGGAGTGCGAAGACATCGCCTATCTTTGCTCTTATGATAACCGGCAGTCCGCCAGGCGGCAGGTGCAGAACCTGCGCGACTGCTGCTTTGAGATATGCAGCCATGTCGATTCCCTCAAGCGCAGCCACAACGAAGCTCTTCAGCGGCGCGTTCTCGCCTGGCTGAATGAACAGTACACCCGGCCGGACCTCAACATCGCCATGGCTGCCGAACAGTTCCATATCTCAAAAAAATACGTCACACAGTTTTTGAAGGACCAGACAGGCAAGAGCTTTACCGAGTATGTGGAGGAATTGCGGCTCTCCCGTGCAATGGAGCTTCTGCGCGGCTCTGAGCTGGGTATAACCGAAATTTCCGTACAATGCGGTTTTCCACGCAAAACACGTTTTATAAGGCTTTCCGCCGCAGGTTCGGCATTTCGCCCTCGGCGGTGCGCCGCGGGGACAACGCAGGCTGACCGGTTCCTCTCTTTCTGCCAAAAACGGCAGGGCGTGCATGCCCTGCCGTTTTTTGTGCGCCTCTTTGGCCGGCGCTTTATGTCTGCCACTGATAAAACGCATAGGTGCGCGGGGCTGCAAAACGCAGGCACAGGTCGCCTGCGGGCGTGTATCCCTGCCCAACCGGGCCGTTTGCACACAGCAGGCGCAGCCGGGCCTTCTGCGGCATCCGCGTAAAGGTGAAGGCGCTTTCCGGCACATTTTCACGGAACAGCAGGAGATATCCCTTCTGCCCACAGGGACTTGTAAATGCAAAGCCTGTGAACGAGCGGCCATCCGGTTCCTGCCCGACCGGGCGCACATCGCACGCCCACATCGCCTCCCGGTGCAGACGGTACACACCGATGATCTGCTGCAGGCGCGCCGCGTCCTGCCGCCCCAGCCCGGAGAGCTCCATCCAGAGCAGCGGCTGCGCGGCCATAACGGACGCAAACAGATAGTCTGCCGTATACCGTCCGGGCGCAAGGGGGTCGGCCCGATACCGCTCTGTGTTGCGCGCCGGGTTCAGCAGCTCGAACAGCATCCGCTGGGCCGGGACATACCGGGCAAGCATCCACAGATTGCGCAGCGTACGATGGGGATAATAATTGCCGAAATCTGTGTAGCGATTTTCCACAAACAGCGTGCCGTATTCCCGCGCAGCCAGATATCCCATACGCTGCTCGGCGGTGATGTCCTGCTGAAGCATCACGCGCCTCCCACTTTGTGCTGTAACCATTTCCAGCAGGGAAAGGTATTTCGCGCGCGCCGCCGGCGTGCGCAGCTTGACGCCGTCCAGCTTGAATACCGCCACTCCATAGGTCCTCCACAGCTGCAGCAACGTTTCCGCGTCCCGCCGCCAGTTTGCAAATTCTCCGGAGGAATCCGGAGAGAACCACAAGCCCAGCGCTACGCCACGCGCGGCGGCATGCTCCGCCACTGGGTACAGCCCGCGGGGAAACCGTTCCGGATGCGGCGTCCAGAAGTCCGCATCCGCCGCGTAATAGCCCTCCCACACGCCCCCCAACGGACGCGCGGAATTCACCGTCGTGCCCTTCTGCCAGCCGTCGTCGATCTGCACCGTGTCCAGGCCAAGCGCTGCGGCGCGGTCGATCTCCTGCAGCACGAACGTCTCGCACACCCGCGCGTCCCTGTTCCGGTCTCCCCAGGTGTTGGAAAGCAGCAGCACATGCCGCTGCCACGGTGCCTGCCAGCCCAGCCGGTAAAACGCACGGTACTGCTCCCACAACCGTTCTGCAGGCGCGGTGCCCAATACACACGTACATCCCACCGTTCCGGCGGGCGGCGCGCCTGCACAACCGTTTTGCAGTACACACAAGCAGTTCTCCGCCAGAAGAAACTGCGGGCCGGGCGCCGGCGTTATGGGCGCATGGCGGGCCGCAAGCAGTGTTTCTCCCGTCCGTGTGTCTTCCACGGTAAAGAAACTTCCGGACGCCTCTACACGCTCTGCGGGATAGACCGGCGCGCCCTGCTCCCACACAAGAGTGTCATGCACATCCGTTTGGTCCGCAAGGCGTATGCACCGCCACCGCAGATGACCGCGTGGCAGCGGCACGGCAGCCATAACATCCCCGGGCACGCTGTGCGCCGCCGCACGCGCGCTGTCCCGCTCTACACCTGTCGCGCCGGGAACTGTCTGCCGAACAGCGGCAAACACCCCTTCCGGAGGAGCCTCCCATTCGGCCCATATCGTGAGGAACGGCGTTTGCGGATACAGCAAAAAACACCGGCTCACACTGCGCGCGCCCTGCCTCCAGGTGCAGCGCACGGACCAGTGCTCAGCACACAGGCCTGCCGCCTGCGGCCGGGCCTCCCATTCCGGTTCCCCGTCCGGCGGGGCCATGCAGGCCGGAGCCAGTGCCGCACCGTCCGCACTCTGCCAACAAAAGCCCGTAAGGCGGTTTTCCACGCAGGCCAGCGCCAAACCCTCCGGCTCAAGCCTCCAGCATGTGCGCAGCGCGGCATTTTCCAGCACGACCTGCGTGCCCTCCGCCGTAAGGCGGCAGTCCTTCCATTCCAGGCGTATCATTCGGCGCAGCTCCCCTCCGGCAGCAGGTTGAGTCTCACCGGGCCCGGCTGCTCCACGTCCAGCGTGATCTCCCACAGGCCTGCGTGGCGCTGTTCCGCCGCCACGCCCAAACGGCAGGAAATGCGCATTTTACCCGGTGCAAGCGCCGCCAGAACTGCAGTACGCCCGGGCCGCGTACAATAAAGCTCCGCCTCCAGCCCCGCGTTTCCGGGCAGCCAACGCGCGCACTGTACAAAGACGTCGAAGCCGGTTGTAAGCGTTCCGGGCACGTAATAAGCCGCGAACCATTGCGCCACGGGCGCGGAGAGGCCGCCGAACTGGTGCCAGCCCGCGCCCCGGCGGCTCTCGATCATAAAATGCTCAAAACAGTGGTAGGACGCCGCGCATTCATCCTGCCACAGCCGCAGGGCCGTATCCGCGATACGGAACGCGAAGCCGGTTTTGCCCGCATCCAGCGCCGCTTTGAAGAACATCCACTGGTATGGCATCCACACCGCGCCGTTCCAATATCCGTCCCTGCGGTAATAGGGGGCGGACCGGTCCACTGTGGAAAGGCCGCAGGCGCTCCACAGATGTTCTTCGCTCGCCAGCTTTTCCCACAGGCCTTCCGCCTGCTCCGCAGTGCACGCGCCCGCGAACAGCGGCGACGCGCCGCCCAGGCCCATGTTGTGGTTCACACCCGCGGCGTCCCGCAAAAAGCCGGCAGCCCTTCCCTGTTCATCGTGCAGCACATACCCGAAGTATCCGGCGCCCTCGTCCCACGCGTGCTCCTGAAGCGCCCGGGTGAAACGCTCCGCATCCTTTTCCAGCCGGTCTGCGTCCTCCCCGTGGGCGAGCAGGTGCGCAGTATAGGCCAGGATGCGGGCGCACCGTACCGCGTGCGCTGTTGTGACCACAGGCGTGCAGCGCTTTTCCAGCCGCTGCTCATGGACGGCCTTTTGGGGCGGATAATCGTCCCAGCCGCCGGAATTGTAGAAGTAGTCCCACGGGCGCAGCAGGCCGCTTTGCAGGTCCGCCGTGGTGGAGCCTCCCGCCTGCCCGGTAAAAAATGCATAGTATTGCATCAGGCGCGGGTAACAATATTCGGCCAGGGCCCGGCTCTGCGTTCTGTTCAGCAGCTCGGCAAACAGGTAAAACTGCGCAGGCACCAGTGAGCCGTGGTGGATGAACGCGGCCTCGTCGTCGCCCGGCGGCGTGAGGTAGGCGTTCAGACAGTCGAACCCGCGCCGGGCGGAAAACTGTGCAAGCCCCATGCCGATGAAGCCCGAATCCCAGGTGTACAGGCTGTCCCACCAGCGTCCGGGGGTATTGTGGCGGATGTACTGTCCCCGGGTGTAAACGGGATATACCACATTGGTGCACAGCACCGCCCGCATCAGCTGCCCGCCGAGGGCAAAGGGCTCGCCCGCGGGCAGCATGGGCGCCGGCTCCAGCGCCGGTGACGCGGCCTGCCACACAGCCTCAAAGCTCTCGCGCCGCGCCCGCAGCTCCCGGCACAGCGCAGCCGCTTCCTCCGGCGTGCCCGCGCTGCAGACAGCGCCGTAGACCCGTTTCGACTGTCCCGCCGCCAGCGGGATGGGGCGCAGAAACACGTTGGTGAAATGTCCTTTTCCATCTCCGTGCAGCGTGGAGGAAACATGGTCGTGTACCGTTTCGCGCAGAAAAACATCCAGCTCGCTGTTTTCGATCTGCCGAACCTGCACGCTTTCATAGTCCCACAATACGCCATAGCACTCGCGGATGTGGGGATATTTCAGGGTGAGGAAGCCCTCTTTTTCGTACAATTCCATTTCCGGACATGCGCCGCTCCCCCGCGGCGTGACGCAGAACGCTCCGCTGTCCGCCGCTTCGCACAGCGCAAAACAATCCAGCTTGGCGCCGCCTGTGCCTGCGGCCGTCAGCGTCAGCGTGTGCGCGCCTGCCGCCAGCGGCCGGGACAGGCAAATGCGCGCTACCTCCGGCTGCGGCACGGGCGGCAGCTCCAGCACATCACCCGAGGAAAGCCTATATCCCGAGGCTGCGCTGTCTGCGTTGATATAGCGCACACACAGACAGGGCCTCTGCAGCGGCTGCTCCAGCGTGAACGTATAGGTTACAGCGTCTCCCGCGCCGCTTGGCAGCGGCTGACCGAACGGCCCGTACCCGGCTGCACAGCCGAATCCAAGCCCCACGCCGTATCCGCCCGCAAAGCCCTCCACCGGCTCCTCGGCGCGGCGCATGCCGTCCCATCCCAGCCCGTCCGTGGGACGCGGCACGGCAAAGCGCAGGTCGTCATAGTCTTTGGCCAGCACAAAAGCCGCGTGCTCCGGCAGGCGCACTTCCGCGCCCGTCAGCGCAAACCTGCGGTAAGAGGGCACGGGGTCATGCGCGCTGGCCATATAATGCAGCACAAGATTCTGCGGCGTGTCTGTCCCGTTGCAGCATTCCACACGGATCAGACGGGCGTTTTCGCCCAGCGGCGCGAACGAAACGTCCGCGTATACGCGATCTTTCCATTCCAGCTCGTGCCGCAGCGTATAGCAGGAAAGGTCCGGCGCGGCCTTCCACACGTGATATCCGCTTTCAAACCGTACGTTGGGCACATCCACACGGCGGCGGTACAGCCCGGGAAATACGGCAAGGTCAAACCGGACGCCGTCGTTTGCGGCCGGGATATGGGAAATACCGCTGTACTGCTTTGTATACGGCCCCCACGCGGGCAGAGAAAGATCGTGGGTCTGATATTCTGTTTTCATTCTGTTCCCTCCCAAATGGCAAAAAAGCGGCGCGCCCATCTGCCGGAGCTCCGGCGGGCGCGCCGCTCAGGCGCCTGCGCGCCCGGCTTTTCGAAAAAACGCCTGCGCGCTTATCCCTTGACAGCGCCGATCATGACGCCCTTTACAAAGTATTTCTGCAGGAACGGATACAGGCACATGATGGGCAGCGTAGCCACCACCATGGTGGCATATTTCAGGCCGTCGCCGATGATCTCCACATCACCCGAGGAACCCGCCATATTGCTGATGTCGCTCTGGATGAGTACTTCACGCAGCACCATCTGCAGGGGATACAGGCCGCGGTCGCTGATGTACAACAGCGCCGGAAACCAGGAGTTCCACTGCGCCACACCGTAGAACAGCACCATGACCGCAAGAATGGGGCCGGAAAGCGGCAGCACGATACGGAAAAAGATGACAAGGTCGTTGCAGCCGTCCAGCGAGGCGGATTCCACCAGCTCGAAGGGAATGGTGGATTCAAAAAACGTGCGCATGATGATGAGATTGTACGTGCTGACAGCCGTTGGCAGAATCAGCGCCCACATCGTATTGAGCAGGTGCAGCCGCTGTACGATGAGAAACGTGGGGATCATGCCGCCGGTGAAAAACATCGTGAACACGAACACACCCATGAACAGATTGCGGCCGTAAAAATCCTTGCGGGAAAGCGGATACGCCGCAAAGGCGGTGAGCACCACGCTGATACAGGTGCCCAGCACGGTATATACAATGGTATTTCCATAGCCCTGCCAGATGCTGGCGTCCTTGAATACCTTTTCGTACATGGAAAACGTAAAGCCCTTGGGCCAAAACGATACCTCGCCGCGCAGCAGGGCCATGGGGTCGCTGAAAGAACCGCTGACGATATGCAGCAGGGGGAAAACGATAATAGCGCAGAACAGGATCAGGATCGCATAGATCACTCCGGTAAAAATGCGCTCCCCCGTACTCTCTTTGATTTTTGTCCTTTGTTTTGTCCGTTCCATTACCAGAGGCTCACCTCGCTTACCCGTTTGCTGATCTTATTGAACACGATGATGACGATGAAGTTGATGACGGAGTTGAACAGGCCCACCGCCGCCGAGAAGCTGTATTCGCCGCCCTCGAACGCGCGCCGGTATACATAGGTGGAAATGACGTCCGCCGTCTCATACGTGGCGGGGTTGTACATCAGCATGATCTTCTCGTAGCCCACGGTGAAGATGCTGCCCATACGCAGGATGAGCATCGTCATGATCGTTGGCAGGATGCAGGGCAGGGTGATGTGCAGCAGCTTTTTCCATTTGGACGCGCCGTCCACCGTCGCCGCCTCATACAGCGAGGGGTCGATGCTGGTGAGCGCGGCCAGATAGACGATAGAGCCGTAGCCCGCTGTCTGCCAGATATCCGAAAGCACATACACCGTCTTAAAGTATTTCGGCTCGGCCATGAAATGGACGGGATCCCCGCCGAACATTTGGATGATCTGGTTGAACAGGCCGTTGCTGGGCGACAGCATTGCATTGATGAGGCTCACCACAACGACGGCGGAAATGAAATGCGGCATATAGACGATGGTCTGTACGCCTTTTTTGAAATACTTGCTGCGCACCTCGTTCATCAGCAGTGCAAGGATGACCGGAATGGGAAAGCCCACCACGATGGAATACACGCTGATGCCCAGCGTGTTCTTCATCAAGCGTACAAAATATTCCGATTTGAAGAACTGGATAAAGTATTTGAAGCCTACCCATTTCCCTCCGGTGATGCCGAGGGCGGGCATGAAATCACGAAACGCGATCTGAGCGCCGTACAGCGGCGCATACATGAAAACGATATACCAGACAAACGTGGGCAGCAGCAGCAGATACAAATACCTGCTGCGCCAGATCTTCTTGCCCGCATGGCTCAGTCTGCCGTTTTTATCGGTGCGGGAGGGTCTCGCCTGTCTGGAGGCCACGGCGGTTTTCATAAATGTGTCCTCCTTCCAAAATAGGGCCGGGGCTCGCAGGCCCGCCGCCCGTCATACGGTGTTCGCCGGAGAACGCCGCGCACCCGGACATCAGGCGCGCGGCGGGCTTCCCGGTTCTGTTTCAGCTGTTCCAGGCGTCCAGGGCTTCCTGGTAGATGCCAATGACGTTCTCAATGCCCATTTCCTTCACTTTTGCCACATAGGTATCCCAATTTTCGATGGGTTCGCGGCCGGTGATGAATTTCATGACCATCTCGTCCACATAGGTCTCGATATCCGCCATGGCGGCACGGCGCTCGGCGTCTTTCTCAGATGAGAACGAAAGCGTGCCGGGAATCACATATTTGTTGGATTCCTCCAGGAACGGGATGATGCAGTTCTCCTTGGCCTCCAGCACGGCAGCATCGTCCAGCTGGCTGGTCTCGCTGAAGCACAGCACAGAGGGCATGGTTCCCTGCGCGATGGTGAACGTCCCCACCGCCTGTTTCGGGGAAAGACCGTCCGGGTTGTTCAGGATATAATCGGTAAAGATGGGTTCGCCGTCCTGCATGGTGTAATGCGTGCCCTCAATGCCCATGTTCAGCAGCATCTGGCCCTCGGCGCTGTACATATAGTCCAGCCATTCCACAACGCGGTCTACATTTTTGCAGGTGGAGGTGATGGTGGCGCCCACAACGGCGCGGGGGACAAGGTCGATGTTGGTGTGGATCTGTACGCCGGCCTCGCCTTTCGGCGGCTCGGTGGCGGCGACGTGGAAGCCGGGCACGGATTCCGCCATCGTGGCGTTCTGGGCGGCCAGCATGCCGCCGAGCGGGCCCGCGAAGGAGCCGACGATGTTCTGCGCCAGCTTCGCGCTGAAGGCCGAGTAATCTGTGGTGATGATCTCCTGGTCAATGTAGCCCTTGTTCCACATGTCGTTCATCCAAACCAGGGCTTCCTTGTATTTGTCCTCGATGGGGCCGTAGTGCACCTTGCCGCCGTCGGTGGGGTCGGTGTAGAAATCGTCCAGTACGCCCCAGGCCGTGCAGAAATTGCGCAGACGCTCAATTTCATAGGCGCTGAAGGGGATCTCATCATTTTTTCCGTTGCCGTTCAGGTCGGTGGTCTTGACGAGCGACCAGTAGTTTTCCCAGTCCTCGATGGTTACGGGGCGTTCCAGTCCAAGCTGGTCCAGCCAGTCGGTGCGGACGATATACGGGATGTTGCCCGAGGGCGTCTCATCCAGCATGGGAAGATAGTAAATGTTGCCGTCAGAGTAGGTGAGGGCTTTCTCCACGCCGTCGCGCTTGTCCATTTCCGCTTTCAGGTTCGGCATGCTGTTTTCAATGTAATCGTTCAGCGGCAGGATCACGCCCGTTTCGCCGTATTTCAGCACATCCGTCACCGGGATCTCCATGATGACGTCGGGCAGTTCCGTTTCCATCATCACAAGGTTCAGGCGTTCGGTGTAATTTTCCTGCGGGGGATTGTCAAATTCAAAGTCGATGTTGAACATCTCACCCATCACCTTGAATACGTCCATCTGGTCCATGGCCACCTCATGGGAGGCCTTGCTGCGGAATACGCGGACTGTGATGCGTTCGCGTTCCGCGGAAGACGAGCCGGCGGAGGCGCCGCCGGCGGACGAAGCCGCAGGTGTTCCGGACGAAGAGCCGGCGCAGCCTGCAAGCATCCCGGCAGCCAGCGCCAGGGTGAGGGCTGCACTGATAATGCGTTTCATCTTTTTCATGTTGCTTTCCTCCATATGTAATGAAAACACGGTATAGGGTACTCTTTTCAGGCCGGACGGCTTACCCGTACGCTGTACGCCTCCTGCCTGCAGCCGCATGCCCGCCGGATGGCGGAGCAGCCAACTGCTTACGAGGATACCACGGCAGAAACTCCAAAATCAATAGCTTTTTGTGTGTTTTGCCCAATTTTTATCCCAAAAATCAAGCATGATTCACATACATTTTATACAAAGATTTGATTTTTCTTCCTTCCGTCAGGGTCCGGAAAACAATTTCAGGCTTTTCTCCCTTGACTGCCCGGCGGCGGCGGCGCTATGCTGGATTTGTATACGGGCGGCGTTCGGTTCCGCTCTGCCCTCTTTATTTTTTATCACATCAATCAGGAAAGGATCTGTCCGTAATGGCAAAACAAATCACAGCGATCATCGTTGGCGCGGGGCATCGTGCGCTTCTGTACAGCTTGTACGCCCTGCAGAACCCGGAGAAATTCAAAATCGTCGGCGTGGCCGACCCGGACCCCATCCGCCGCAGAAAAACGGCGGAGATGC
>OLPX01001593.1_pt1 | contig 15519 bp, 29 predicted proteins | sample 1672491 | NCBI WGS metagenome assembly OLPX01 (sample SAMEA3136692, study PRJEB25190) | human gut metagenome | biome: human gut; feature: human-associated habitat; material: faeces | place: Austria | collected 2013 | reverse complement strand
TCCCTGTGCTTTTTCACCCTGTCCGCAGTCTTTTTCCGGGCCGCAATCTTCTTTCGGATGGATGCCAAGGAATCTCGTTCCACTTCCCCCCAATCCTCTGCTGCCTCCCCCCCAGCAAGAAGGGCGAAAAACACCCTATCTCGCTGGATGCTGGAGAGGTTGAGAAGCAACGTCCTGTCCTCTTCTGTGAAAGAGAGTGTAATCATTTTTTACCCTCTTTCCTCAGAACGGCAGCGGTCCATCCCCACCGTCATTGTCCCAGGGCAAGGGTCCATCATCGGGAATGGCGGCGAAGCCGTTAGAGGGCGCTGCGGCCTTTTTCAAGGGCTTGTCCGGGGGCAAGGTGTATTCCCCGCTGCGGACCCGATCTGCGCTCATGGCGCGGAAAGGACGTACCGTCCATCCGGTTTTCCCGTTATAGGACCATTCCTCATTTCGGAAGAGGATGCCCACCAGCTTCCCCACCAGGGAAGTCTCCTCCCAGTTCCAGGTGTACCCGGGGTTGGAGTGCTCAAAGGCGGTGGTCAAGCCTTTGAAGGAGCTCTTTGTCCGTTCGTCGTTGTCAGTCCCATCGTCTTTGGGCAGGAAATGACGCAGAACTCCCTTCCACTTTTTATCCTGTATGGTGTTGGCCTTAAATTCTTTGGAGAAGAACCCTCTCTGCTCTCCCTCCTCAATGTCGAAGAGGACCAGCAGCTGGGGGCCATAATTGGTATCCGCAAAGGATACCTGTTTGACCCGGCAGACATAGGCGTCCAGGGGGAGTTTGGGACGGTCAGAGAACTCCTGCACGGAATCCCAATTTTTCGGTTTTTGAATCATGGTTTTTGTTCCTCCTTGTGGTTGATTTGATTTAATTCATTTCGGATTGTATCCAGAATGCCGATCATGGAGAAAATAACTTCTTCCTGATAATGAAGAAGTAATATGCAAGACTTTGACAGGCTGTTTAATTCTTCATTGATGTCCGTCTTTTTCTTTGGCTCATGAGGCATTTGGTTCACTCCTCCTTTTTACTTAATTGACATGCTTTCACGTTCTTCCAAGGAAACTCCTGGGGCTTCATTCCCATCTTTCAGCCACTTAGACAATTCTGTCCGTTTGACGTCCGGTGACTTATACCGTAGAAAACGGTCCTCAAGGCCGGCATGTGTTACCCAAGAAAAAAACGCTTCTTCATCTGCAATACTCACTGCCTTGGTGTGTCGGAAAGATACCGCACAGCGCGGTGTTTGGAATTTTTGCCCGGCCAGCGCATAGGACAACATTTCTCTCAGCCGATCAACCTTTTTCTCTGTCCGCTTCCTACGCTCGTTTAATACGTCGATCTCATTTTTCAACGCAGTGGCAACGGCGGAAAGATTCTTGATGTAAAGCGCGATATTTTCTAATTTCTCTTCTCGCTGCATCTGTAACGCAGTGAGTTCTTTCAAATTTGTGATTTCACCGGTCTCTGGGTCCGTCCCGGCCTCGATTGCAGCATCAATCGCGGCGTCGATTTCATATAGTTTCAGGTTCACTCGCGCCTCTCCTTCCTTCTGCGGGGACGGTTGTTAGCCCCCAATATTCCCGAATCCGCTGATCGACGAATTTCAGATCATTCTCAATCTCCAGGTCAAACATTTCTTCGGGTGATTTGGAAATGTCTGCCCCGCTGGACTGGGTACGGAAAAAATGGCGGTCGCCCTCCACCATGCAGCGCAGACAAATGGTGACCATTCCCTCAATGCAGACCTTCTCGTCCAGCAGCTTTCCAATGGTCCGCAGCTTGGTTTCTCCAAAATCGGATGTAGTTTCGTGCATGAGGATATAGACGATGACATCCTCTGGAAGTTGTGCCTGAATGAACATCAGCAGCCGCCAAAAGTTGTCCGCGATATCGTTGTAGAGATCAAATGTTGAGCTTCCCGCCTTAGGGGCGGAGTGACCCTTCATAAAGGTATTCGTCAAAAGGTACCCAGCGTCATCAATGACAGCGGTTTTGGTGGGCATCTTTTGCAGGCCAGTGGTAATGGTCTGGTAGCTGTCTGTCTTCATCTGGTATCGGAAGGTCCCGGGGAAAGGCAGCCGCTTCCCCACCACGTTAATCAGAAAGATTTCATCTGGGGCGAAGTTTTTCAGGGAACGGGATTTGCCAGACCCGCTCTTGCCATAAATCAAAACTGGAATCCCGATAAGTCATTCCCCCTTTTCGCCACAGTCCAGGTATTCCTGGAATAGATCGATCTTCTCATCCAGATAGGCCGACATGGTGAAGCTATTATAGGCAAACATGTAGTCCATGAAGTCATCCAGGCACGTGTCCAGGATAAAGTTCCGGCATGTTCTGGCAGAAACCTCTACGACCACCTTTTTAGGGAAAAAGTTTACTCGTTCCTCCATCTTGACAAACCTCCAATTTTTGTTACAATAAAGCTTAAGAATAAAGAGAAAATAATTTTTTCATTTTATTCTCCTTTCTGGACTCTGCCGGTGCTGCAAACCGGCAGAGTTTATTTTTCGCCTTTCTTCCGGAGTTCCTTCCTCCATCGCCAAATAATCCAATCACTCACGCCGTAATGCTCTGCCAGATCGGTACATCGAAGCAGCCTATTCTTCTCTGGAAAGTCCTCCGGCATGGGAGTGTGGTAACGTTTTGGCCTTTTGCCTGGACACCGCTCATTGCACTCTGGATTGGTGCAATTTAGGCATTGCTGGATTTTTTCCGGGGAATCCCAGTTCAATCCAGGATAGAGCATGTTTCTCCTGATGCGTTGGCCAGGGATGGGTTCAGAGGGCGCGTCGGCCCACGGTCTCCTCCCTTCGATATACATCTCGTTCCCGTTGATCTTCACCATATCCCCACCCCCTTTCGCACCTGGGGCAGATATATACCTTCTCTCCAGGTTCCAGGGCGGACACGTTCCACCGCTGCTTGCACCGGCGGCAGAGGCGATACACCGCGCCCCTCATACCACACGGAAGGGAATGCCCCGGCGGGCCAAGGCGGCATTGATCCGGCTCTTCCCTACCTCCCTTCTGCGCCGGGCCTCCTGACGCTTTCTGGCCGCTGGGGCAATGGCCCGAAGAAGGATGTCCATGTCATGGCGTTGCTTGATCTCTTGTACTGGGTTCATTCCAATTCCTCCTCTCTAAATCTTCCCTGCATGAATGATTGTTAAGTAATCCTCATCTGTAAAGCGAAGTGCTTCCCCCATAAGAATCAATTCGTTGAGGGTAAATTTCCCTGGGTCTTTTCGGCGGGCCTGCAACGGAGTTCTTGTTTTTAGTCCGATGAGCGTTGAAATGTTCTCTTCTGTCAGTCCAGCTCTTGCTTTTCCAATACGATACACAACGCCGAATTCATCCCGCCACCGGTCCACCCGGTTTTGCTTCTTCCTTCCCATTGTTTCGCTCCTTTCTGGCTGTCTCAATGTCAGAGACATTACAGCGGTAAATTCTCGCCAGATGTACCCACTTCTTCCGCAGAGGGAACGTATTTCCTTGTTCCCAATGACTAATTGCAGATTGTTCAAGATCAAGCATCTTTGCTGCGGCTTCCTGGGTTAAACCGGCATTGATTCTTAACTCTTTTAGGTTAATATAAATCATTCCTTTCCCTATTTAATTTTCCAATCCAGCGCATGAGGGACGGTCCCATAAAAGAAAGAAAACAAAGCACCAAGGGGGGAGATGCTGAAATAAAGTTACATGGGGGCCGCCCCTCATACGCTGGGTTGGATTATTATTTTTAATTGACTGCGCTTGGCAAAACAGATAGAATAGAAAAGCCATTCTGGCAATAAGGCGGCCTCCGTCCTAAGAAGGGAGGTGTCTTTATAGTTAAGAAGGCATTCTGTTCCTCGGATGAGGCAAAAGACAGATTCCTGAAAGACGGATACGTCATTACTGCGCTATCCTATTTCTCATCTGTCGGGGTTGTTTCCTACTGTCTTGAAAAGGGTTCCGAATGGAGCCGAAAACTTGGCAGTAAGTAATCCCTCATTGGACGCTCTGTGTACACGCACAGGGCGTCCTTTATGCCTGTGCAATCAATCGTCATACCCAATTTAACTTTTTCCATCTGTTGAATTGACTTTTGACAAAAACTCTGTAAAGTCCCCTTCAAATTCAAAGACTACTTCAAGCTCTGTGCTCCCGTGCATGGAGCTTGAAATTTTATAGTCCTTGATTTCTATGCTCTCGCCGTTCATCTGAAAAAATGATCGGCTCCCAAACCTTCCAATTGCAACATCCACCTTTGTCACCTCCCCAATTCATAAAGCTCAATCTTTTCATGAAACCGCCTCAAGTCAACGAACTTTTATTTTTTAATAAAAGTTCGTCTATAGTGCAGTCATATAACTTGGCGATTTTGGGGAGCTTATGTGCCTCTGGTGTGTATACGCCATTTTCCCAGTTGTAAACTGTCACCGTCGAGGTCTCCAACTGTCTTGCGGCCTGCAACACAGTCAGTCCCGCCTTTTCTCTTGCCTCACGAAATCCCACTATTTCACCTCCGAATACTAAGTTTAGCTTGACAGTTCAGCGGATACCGTTTAATATAGGAAGTGCCAACAAACCTAATATTTTCTAAGGAAAGTCCGCTGAATGGGGGCTCTGTGTTTTGTTGCCTTGTCAAGTATAGTTTTATTATATTCCGTATTTTTGCGGAAATCAAGCATATTCCGCAATATTGCGGAATATCGTCATACTTACTATTTTCTGCAAGCCGCAATTGTTCAAATTATCTAATGTGAAGAAGGTTATTGTTATGTCTTTGTTTGGGAGAAAAGAAAAACAAGAAATTGAGGCATTAAAAAGTCAATTATCACAAGAACGACTTGAATCTATTGATTGGGGCAAAAAAATTGAGCAACAAAAATTGCAGTTTGCAGAAATCCAAAAAGAAATTGAGAACGCTCAAGATGAACTACAAAAAATCAAAGAGCAAATCATAGAAACTGATGAAGCTTTATTGATTCAAAGTTCTGGAATTTATACTCCACGATATTCCTTCATGAATTCTGATGAATACAGAGCAAGATTGTTAGAAATTCGAGCAAGCCAGAAGGACATGATAAGAGAGAAAACAGCTGTTTCAGGATCGACAAACTGGACGGTAAATGGAAACGCGACAAAAGGCAAGAAGATGGTTGCGGATATGCAAAAACTCCTTCTTAGAGCTTTTAATTCTGAATGCGACGACGTAATAGAACATGTCAAATACAATAATATTGAATCTTGCGAAAAGAGAATTGGCGCATCAAGAGATGCGATATCAAAACTTGGATCAATAATGGAAATAAGTATTACACCATCCTATTATCGTCTTAAAATTGAAGAACTGTATCTCGCGTTTGAATATCAGCGAAAAAAGCAAGAGGAAAAAGACGCACAAAAAGAAGCTAGAGCTATGATGAGGGAGGAAGCCAAATTATCCCGTGAAATAGAAGCGGAAAAGAAGAAACTCGAGAAGGAACAGAAGCATTATCAAAATGCTTTAACAAAAATAAATGAACAATTGAAAAATGCTCTAGAATCTGAACGAGCTTCTATTGAAGAAAAGAAAGCAGAAATCGAAGAACAGCTTAAAAAGATTGATGAAGATTTCAAAAACGTTGATTATAGAGCGGCAAATCAGCGTGCCGGTTACGTATACGTTATTTCAAATATTGGGGCGTTCGGCGAAAATGTTTATAAAATTGGTATGACACGCCGCCTTGATCCTATGGAGCGTATTGATGAGCTTGGAGATGCGTCGGTCCCTTTTAATTTTGATGTGCATGCTATGATTTTTACTGAAGACGCACCAGGGCTTGAAACGGCTTTACATAACGCATTCTCCGATAGAAAAATGAATTTTGTGAATCAAAGGAGAGAGTTCTTTAATGTTTCACTAAACGAAATAAAAGAAGTTATCAAAAAAAATTATGATAAAACAGTTGAATTTGTTGATATTCCTCCGGCGGAACAATATCGCGAATCTTTGAAGTTAAGAAGTTGTATTTCGAACCAATAAAACGCGCTTGACCTGGGTGTGGTGAGGAGGATATTATGAACATTTCGGAAAAAATTGACTACCTAAGATATGAACGAGGAATATCGTTAACTCATTTGAATAAAGCAATTGGTGCATATAGAGGGAAAATTACAGATGTAAAAAACGGGAAATCCTCATTTTCGAACATAGAAATTTCTATACTTGCACGTGAACTTCATACAACTACAGATTACCTATTAGGGAGTACTGATGATCCCCGGCCTGCTGACGATCAAAAAGAAAATCCCCCGACTGAAAGTCAGAGGATTCTTGAAAGCGTCAATTCATCTGAAAATGTAGATTTACTTCTTCATATAATAAAAAACGAAGCATCTCTCAGCAGGGAACAACTTTTGAAGCTGCAAGGTTTTGTTTCAGCACTGGAATCGGAAAATAAATAGAAATGTCCCACTCTTTCGACATTACCACCCCACGCAGAAACGTAGGGACATGAGAAAGATGGGACATTTTTTATACAAAACTTAAATCTTATTGACATTGTTTTTCTCTCGGAATATATTATACTTAATAATATGTTCTTAGGGGGGCACTATGGAAGAAGGTAATAAGAAAAATCAAAATGATCTACGGGAAGAAAGTCGATTATCCAAAAATATGAGCAAAGCCGTATTCGAGTTAATTTTCTTATTGAAAATGAAAAATCGCCCTATGTATGCTCAAGAAATTGCAACAAAAATTCGGGATGAAACAAATTGGATAATTTCAGTTGCGCAACCTTATCCAGTGATAAGAAGATTGAAGTCGTTCGGATATATTAAGCAATCTCACACTGAATTTTCACCTAATAATGCGTTGAGGGTTTATTATTCAATCACGGAAAGGGGGTTACAATACCTAAAATTTTTGATCCTTGAATACGAAAATTTCAAAGAAGGCATCGAATGCCTGTTATCGAATAAGCCGGATCAATAGTCTTCTTTATTTTTGAAAAATCCTAATTCTAATGCTTTTCGCAAAACTTTAATTTGGTTTTCTTTTGACAAATTCATTATACTTGCAGTTAGTGAATTGCGTAAATCAGAATCAGGAACAATTTCTTTCTTGTTTTCCACGCACATAACAAAACCCTCCATAAAATAGATGATGACAAATATCGTGTTAGTTGAGTTTACAATATCCGATGGGGCCTTAGCTACTGGATTTGTCATATTTTACCATAAAATAACGGGAAAATAGCACGGGAAATGTCGAATGATATTAAATTTTGTATCCTGTGTTTATTTTAGTATACAAGTTCAATTGTGGCATGAGGAATAAACAAGAAATTTTTATTCCTGTGTTCAGATATTCGGCCGAAAGCTTATAAAATTTAGGTGGTGTGATATATGGGATTTTTTAGTAAGAAAGGGCCTGTTGATCCTTGCGTCATTTGTGGGAAGGATTCTAAAGCAAGTGGTCAAACAATCAAAAAAGGAGAATATTTGTGCAAAAAATGTTTTCGTTTATTAAGGATTGAGTGGGACCGTTGGGAAAGAATTCCGGTCGAAATGCGAGAAGACGAAGTTTCAAAACTGAAAGATGACCTCAAAAAATTAGCTGATTTTAAGGTTTCGCGTATCGTTGGCCAATTCCTTTACATAGATGATACAAATAAAAAGTGGTATACTCCAGACGGTGCCTTTATGACAGTAAAACGACCCAAAATATTTGATTTTTCAAATATTGTAGATTTTTGGATCGTAGATGAAGATGGGAACTCAACAATTACACAAGGTGGGACTGGAAGGGCTGTTGCCGGAGGATTGTTATTTGGCGGGACCGGAGCAATTGCCGGTGGAGTTACCGGTGATAGAATAAGTACAACAACAAGTAGTGGCGTATACATATTAGTAAAGACAGATCTTCCAGATTGCCCAGAGACAAAAATTGATTTTGGGATAATTGGTGAAGTGAAGCGACAGGGAGGAGCATGGGCCACAGCGAGAAACAGAGCGAATGAATGTATAGAAGCGTTGAAAGAAATATATGATCCGACAAAAAAAGAACTGTTGTTGATGTCAAAAGAAACGGTATCGAGTACGGCAGACGAAATAAAAAAATTCAAAGAGTTATTGGACTGTGGAGCTATAACAGAAGAAGAATATCAGGCAAAAAAAGCACAACTACTCAGACTTTAATTTTATGAGGGGTTCACACAGGAGAAGGCAGAGTATGGAGTGAGTGCAGTAGGATACTAAAACAAGAAATCCCCCTGGTGCGGTAACACCAGGGGGATCATTTGAAAGAGTGCAATTTTAGAGGATTGCGCTCCTATCTTAACACATAGGAGGCATATTTTCAATGAGAAAAAAGAAAATTAAAATGCCAACGGCAACACAAATTCGAGGTGGTTCTTGGCGTTGTCAGGTGATGGTAAATGGGAAGTCTCATTCTATTCTTGGGAGTACAGAGACGGAAGCTCAGGCAAAAGCTATCGCATTCAAGCAAGGATTCATAGAACAGAAGAATGCAAATAAGTCAACTCCATTTTTATTGGAAGACGCAATATCAAAATATATTGAGGAAAAAGACAAGGTTCTCTCCCCTTCTACGATTAGAGGGTATGACGCAATAAAAAGACTTCGGTTTCAAGAATTGATGAAAATGGATATTCATTCCATAAAAAAGAATGATTTACAATTAGCTGTGAATAACGAAATGGAAAAAGCGTCTACGAAAACAATCCGAAACTCGTTCGGTCTTGTAAAGACTGTTCTGGAGTACAATGATATTCCAGTTTCTAAAATACGATTACCGGAAGTCATGAAGAAGCGGAAGAGGTATCTCCAGGTTGAGGAAATAGGACCATTGATCAACGCTGTGGACGGTGATATATGTGAAGTTGGAATTCTTCTTGCGGTATGTCTCGGAATGCGACGATCTGAAATTCTTGGACTGTGCGGAGATTGTATAGATACAGAAAAGAATACAATTTATGTGATTCGAGCCTTTGTGTACGACAAAGACAATAAGCCTGTATTAAAATCTATCCCAAAAACCAAAACGTCAAATAGAGTAATCCCCTGCCCTGAATTTATCATGGAAAAGATAAAAGAAAGTTTGCCGGATGATCCTAAGAGAAGAATATTTAGATATCATCCCGAGACGTTGAGAAGACATATTCAAATGGCATGCAAAAAAGCTGGGATCACTATGACAAGTACACATGATTTAAGACATACAAACGCAGCATTAATGCACTTTGTAGGACTGGATGATCTGCACGCTATGCGCCGCGGCGGATGGGCTGATAAACGAACATATGTCAACACCTATTCCTATGTGTTTGAAAAGGCCGCAGACAGTGGAGATGAGAAATTCAATTCATATATTGAGGGATTAAAGGAACAAACTTCACAGCATATTTCACAGCAAACAGAGAAAACTATTGAAAAATAAAGGAGAACATGCGGGTTCGAATCCCACCCGCTCCGCCAAAAGAAAAGCCTTGATCCTCAACGGATCAAGGCTTTTTCCTTTGTGTATCAATGCTTTTTTTGATTCACGTTGGCTTGTGTCGTAGTCATCTTGAGCACGAAATTTTGCTTTTTGAGGGTACATTTTTCACAGCAATTTCACAGCAGTTTCAATGTTTCACGACATACTCATAATAGGAAGCGAGTTTATCTTTTACTGCGTCCTGATCGTCGAGCCAAAAAGCTTTCGCGAAGCTGATATAGGCGTCGATATTATTTATGCCCAATTTCTTAAAAACTTCGGACAGGTCACTATAAGTTGCATTCATGGCAACCTGGAATTTAATAGGGTCCTCTCTTATTCCGTGCTTTTCCATGATGCTACGAATTTGTTCCATGTTCCAGTGAGGCCCACGGGTCCCGTCGCTATTTTCCATTTTCCTCATCCACTCATGAGCAGTGGATTCATTGAGTTCTGGAACAGACATTGAACGAGCGCCGCCTACAAGATTGTTTTCTCCGTGCATTCTGTCTCCTTCTCTCTTGCTCGGGAAGTTTACAACTGATCCGCCGTGCATGTTTGTTTCGTAGTTACGTTCAAATCCGATAGGACGGGTGTATGATCTATCGTCAGAATAATTCATGCCCATATAGTTATTCTGAGGTTCGTATCTCATGTCAGACCAGTCGTGCATTCTCTCAGAGTAATAAGGCGGAAGCCAATGACTGCTCACATCATAATCTCCCATTCTGCTTTGGGGTGCATAGCGGCCATTGTCATAATGTTCACGCCCTCTACGATCTCGGAACTTATCTTCGGGGCCATATTCCATTCGATATCCCCGATTATATTCCTGATCTCGTTTATTCCCTCCAGCCATCATAAGCATTTTAGTCGAACGTTTCATTCGTTTTACCTCCTTAAGCAGTGGGGACAGGCGCTGCGCCACCATCAATACTCAATAAATTGTTATCAGGGGAACAACAAGGATTTCCTATCATACGGAACGAGCCGCCGGTCGGAGTTGTAGAAACACAAACGGAATAACGTGTACGGGTTCTAATACCCGCCGCAGTTACTTGAGAACAGTTGCGTTTTGTCAACGGATATAATTCAGTCCCAGTTCCAATGGTAATGTAGACAGGAGCATTGATAGTTGTTGTCGTAGGTATCGTTTGCGCAACAACAATGCAATACTTCTCTCCGTTTTTATAACTACCAGCCGGGAGGTTGATTTCAAGATTACCGCCAGTGAATGCGACAGCCTGAGAAATTACTAAGTTGTCACAAAGTTTACATACAGGTTTGCAAGACATAATTTTACCTCCGAAAAATCAAGGGCGGCAGACTATTGCCCGCCGCCCGAAGTAATCACGGCAAAGCCGGAATAGAGTGGCCTCTTTTAATCAGGTTAGCAACCACAGCCACAGCCGTTTCCGGCCCCACAGAAGGGATAAGGCGCAGGAACCTGATATGCTGGGACCGGCATCGGATTGATGCGACGGATCAGTTCAGAAGTCTGTGCATCCAATGTGGACGTCAAATAGCTGTTCTGGCTGGCCTGGGATGCTGCTAACTTAAGAGCCTGATTCTCAGACTGGAGAGAATCAATCTTAGACTGAACCATGAAATCCATCAGACCGCGATAGTTTGCGTTCTGGTTGTCAATGATATCGCGGGTGCTATTCTGAATGGTATTTCTGGTATCGCATGCCTGAGTGGCCATGTCATAGCGAACACCCTGAATCGCATTCTGTGTCTGGCAGCAACAATCCTGGAGGTTATAGCCCAGCTGGCACATAGACTTGTCTACGCCACTGAAACCCTGAAGCATTGCAACATTGGTATTGTTGAATCCACCGGTAATTGCATTGTTCAGCGCATAGGTTGAATCACAAATACCCTGCTGGATGTTAGAAATACCACGCTCAACGCCATTAAAAGCAATCGCTTCATTCACATCTGCACGAGTGGCATAACCCTGAAACCCGGGGCTGTTAGAGCCACCGCCAAAACCGCCCCAACCATTACCGCCCCAGATCATAGCCAAGATAATAATGGCCCACAGACCATCTCCCCAGCCGCCGAAGCCACTGTTGTTACCGTTGCCGCTATCACTGCCAAGAGCGTAACCAGTTGCAAAATCGTTATCCATTTGTTTTCTCCTTATCAGTTATTCACACCGGTGTGCACCCCGGATGCGTACAAAACACATCCAGTTTTTTTCAAGACCCGGAAACTGATATGGAGTTTTTTTACCTATTACTTGGGTTGTTTATACCAAGCTGTCTGGCAATGTCATTGATAGATACGCCACGTTCTTTGGCCATATTTTCGGCCATTGTTTTTAATTGCTGAGGATTTTTCCCCTGAATCATTTTTAACGCTTGAGCAACTTGCGGATTCTGTCCAGCCATTTTTTGAAGTAATTGCATAGGATCGCCACCGCCCCGCATGGTTTGCACGAGCATCATGAGAGGGTTATTCATTGGTGCTATCATTGTTCTTTCCCCCGCCTTGTTTTAACTGTTCTACTTCTTGTCTAAGCAAGTTTAATTCATCCCTTGTTGCAAATTGATTTGTTTGCTGGAGGGGCTGATCTTGTTCATATCGGAATGAAAGAAAATCTGAGGAGCCGGTATTCTGATTAAATCTTTTGATGTATACCATTCCATGGCCTAAATCTGGCATAATGGTGCCAGGGCTAAAATAATCAGTCTGGACAGCGACAGCTTCCTCTCTGCTTGTTACCGGACGACAGGTATATCCATTTTGTTGGGTTTGCATTGAAGGTTGCTGTGGCTGTTGTGGTATCTGTGACCCAATATAAGTTTGCGGGGACTGATATTGCATCTGCTGCCCTTGGGGATAAAATTGATAGGGATTGTATCCATAAACTCCAGCCATTCTTTTTCCCTCGCTCTTTTTTATTGACATTATCATATCAAAAAATGGATATCCGCCTGTCCAAATGAAATCCAAATTAAGGGCAAATTAAATACAAAAAAACTGCGGGGAATCACTCCCCGCAGTAAAAAGATTGTTCTGTTTTCTCCCGGATGTGCCGAAGGACATTATTTATTGTTCCTCTTGAGACATCCATCTCTGCCGCAATGGCTTCAATCTGCCACCCACGACGATAAAATAAATTAAATATGGCTTTTTCTCTATCTGTTAGCCACTCACATTTTTCCATAGAGTTTAGTTGCTCTATGCTGTAAATGTAACGAGACAGAGACAACCGCCCTCCTTTTACAGCAAGCCTAAGCGACCAAGGATAGCAATCATCTCATCTCTTTTAGCAGGGCGCTCCGGGCTTGTACCATCCACGATGCCATTTGCCACAGCCTTTGCCCAATGTCCCTCCTGTTGGGACCAGGCAGGCTCAGACAGCGTCTTCGCGTGGAGCTCTGCTTTCTGCATGAGCTGGTAGGCTTGTTCGTTGGTCATTTCAGAGATCAACTTTGTAATATCCATGGGCTCCTCCTCTCCTTCCAGCCGCCGGTTGACCTCGGCGGCAATCTCTCCGTGCCGGTTATACAGATAATCCCCCGGGCAGGCCTTGGCGGCGAACCACCGGTGAACCGTCATATTCTGCTTGTCCACCTGGCCGATCAGGGATTTATCCCCTTTCCACAGCAGTTTCTTGATCCCATTTCTCCGGCAGATATCCGTCAATAGGTCCAGCAATGCGGCGTAGGCTTTGTCTGACACCGGCCAATCCGGCGCCCCGCCATTGTTGGCCACCTCAATGGTGATGGCCCGATGGTCGTTGGCGGCATTGGAGGTACACCAGGACCGGTTGGCCTCCTCCACATACAGGGCAATCCGTCCGTCGCTTCCAATCCCATAATTGCTGCTGGCTTTACGAGACGTGTCAGCAAACAATGCCCCGCAAGTCTCTACGCTGGCATTGCCTGCCATGCAGTGAACGGAAACGGTGTCGATTACGTGGTTGCGCCGCCCGGAATGGTTGGGGGATAATTTGGTGTAGGTCACAAGAGGGCTGTTACTCATCTTTATCTTCCCCTTTTCCGTTGGTCATCTCGTCCAGCATAGATTCTGGAATATCATCTTCTGGATGTACAACAGACAGAGGAGCATTCTTTTCTTCCATAGGAATCCCCCTTTTACTTAAAAAGGTCTGCCAGTGTCTTTGTCTTAGACTTCATGTAGGAACGCTGAATATCATTCCATTCGTCCATTTCCTTTTCCCAGCCGGTCCAGCCCTGCTGCTGCGCATACATGCGGGAGGCGATATCTACATCCACGCCCTCTTTCTCGCTGATAGCCTTAATTGCCATGCGATTCTGATAAAAACGATTTGCCATACTGATTCTCCTTCTTTGTTTTTAGTTTTTGTTTGCGGTTTCTTTCTCAACTTCTGGGAGGCCCGCCACACTGGTCAGAAGGCTCACCACAGCCGCCAGGACAGCCGCAGAGGCTACCATGGGCCAGTTGACATCTCCCAGCACCACAGCGGCTCCAATGCAGCCTACGGCGGTCTGGCAGAGCGTTTTTAGGGCGCGAATTAAGGCTGCGCGAATGAACTCCTTTGTGAATATCTTCAATCAAACACCTCCTTTCCATTTCCAATAAAATCCCCCTGCGCTTTTTCGCTTTCCAGAGGCGCAATCATCAATATGGGAAATTCCTGTAATACATTTTGCGACCGACGCAGAAGGAAATTCATTTATCACGTCCCCGCCTTTAGAAAGTTGGATAACGGGCCTTGCATTTATTTTGGATAGCTTTTTCTTTGTTTCCTCGGAAAGTTTCCTACCCAACATAATTGTGTTTCCCCTCATCCTTTTTCGCAGCAGTTCTATTCGCGCTTCCATTGGGATGGGTTCCCTTTGAGCCTTCTGTTTCCCTTGTAGCGCGGGATCCGCATATTCCCACTCATACCCACCAACAGTTTTGTACCCGTATTCCTTTCTACAGGCAGCGGCAATGTGGCCGCCAGAGCAAAGCCCCAGTTCTCTTGCTGCATCCGACGAAGAGGGGTAAACTTTCCTGTCACCGTCTTTGATAGCAACCACTGGTATCTTTTTGGATTCTTGTGCCTTTTTTAAGTTTTTTACGTTATACTGCATCCTCCCCAAAGAGGACGCATATTGCATATTCCCTTTATAGGTAGTCCATTCCAAGTTATCCGCCCTGTTGTTGCTCGGGTTGCAATCCAAATGATTCACAATGTCGCATCCGGGTTTTGGCTCGCAGAAAACGGATGCGACAATTCGGTGCATCAGCATTGTCTCGTCCTTCCCGTTTTTTGATACGTGGGCCCGCAAGTACCCATTTTCGTCCTCGGAAAGAGACAGGATTTTCCCGGAATAGGTGTGGACGCGATACTTTCCGTTATTTCTTTGTGTTGTGGTTCGCGTTAGGCTCCTTATGCGCCCGAAGTTGCTTACTTCGTAAAGTCCAGCATATCCAGGTACATCGGCCCAAACTTCATGCTCCGCGAGAATACATTCTTTCATAGGGCCTCCGAATTATTGCTTTTCCTTAGTAAATTCCAAATGCTCTCATTCCAGCCGCTTTCCACCAGGCTTTCCATTTCTCACTCATTCCCTTCACCTCCTCTCCACAATATGAAGTCTTTCGACTTCGGCCATGATTGTTGATAAATGCCCGTTTCCTCCAAGCGATTTGTACGCTTGATACATTTCAGTGAGGCTTTCCTTGTCCTCTAAGGAAATTTCTCCTTCGTGAATGTATGAGGAGCCGAGATATCTAACGCGGTCGATCATCAATACCTTTTGCGCTTCCACAAGCGCGTCCAGTTTCCCGGACGAATTCTTTTTCTTGGCCCAGTGGTGATTGAGGATCGCAACGACAATCGCAGATAAGCCGCTGGACCCCAAGGCAACGCCCGCCAGTGTAAAAAGCTGCTCCATATCTATTTCTCCTGTTTGTTACAGGCACGGCAAAGCCCCGGCCTGTTCTCTTGACAAACCGGGGCAGGATGGTATAATGGAAACAGAAAGGGCGCTGCTACTGCGGTTAGCCCTCAAAGCAAATCAAACAAACTTATGTTGACCGTTTGGAAGCCAGCCAAGCGGTCAACACGCTTT